>ENA-ORBV01003906-ORBV01003906.1-microbial-mat-metagenome-genome-assembly--contig:-NODE-3906-length-29251-cov-14.255399_pt1 | contig 29251 bp, 24 predicted proteins | sample MGYA00237777_ERZ505514 | MGnify/ENA primary metagenome ERZ505514 (study PRJEB26160, sample SAMN06269048) | microbial mat metagenome | isolation source: Oligotrophic lake microbial mat | place... | reverse complement strand
CAGGGACGGGGCTTGGTGGGCTTGGGGCATGGTTCGACTGTGATCGGGGTCAGGCGGCGCCAGAACGCGATCCATCGTCAAGCACTAGGTGGAAACCGTAGAGGCATCTGAGGTTTTCCCCATCCGTCCCGAAGCCCGTTCTGAGAGTGGGAGGCCAGCGGGTCTGATACTGGATCGCACTTCCTGAGCAGGCTCGGGCTGGCGGAGCGCGGCTACCACTCACACGTGGCGACGGCGAAACGCACGGCGCGCGCCGCCAGAAGCCCAGCGCGGCTCCCCCGGGACGCCGGGGTGGGCCGGGTACCGAAGGGTCGCGCGATGGGAAGTCCGATCCCCGCGAGCGACGCGGGATGGCCGGCGCCGTTGGACCGTTGGTGGAGCGTCCCGTGGGGCGAAAGGGGGGCGGAGCCGGCGCCGTTGGTTCGCACCCGAGGACGGGGACACGGGGGACACGGCGGGACACGGCGGGACTAGCGGTGCACGGCGGGACTAGCGGTGGTCGCGCAGGCGCTCGACGATGCTGGTCAAGGCGCGCTTGAGCTTGTCCGCCGCCCCATCGACCGCTGCCTGCACAGTGGAGGCCTGATGGGTGACGGCGGTCGGCTGCAAGCCCTCAATCCGCGCCTCCATCATGCAGCGCTTGTCGTCCGCGCCGCCCTTGTGGCTGTTCTCGTCGGTCAGGTGCACCTCGACCCGTGTGATGCGGCTCGAGAAGCGACCGACCGCCTGTTGCACGGCCGACTCCACCTGGGTGGCCAAGGGTCCGGTCGCGTCAATGTGGGCATCCGAGTTGATTTGGATCTGCATGGGTTCCTGGGGTTCTCTTTTCACGGTCGGCAATGGGCATCGGCTCCGCGGCAGCGCTGGGGGCGTCCGCAGGACAGGCTACTAGGAACGCCGAGGGAAGCACGTCGCGAGCCGAGCTATCGCGATTCTCGCCGCGAGGGCGTGACCACCCCTCGGATCGCAAGTCCTACGGGAGCGCGGGCCTCCAGGCCCGCCTTGGAGAGACCTGCGAGATTCACGGATCCAAGCACTTCCCAAGGCGGGCCTGGAGGCCCGCGCTCCCACCTAGGGCCAGGACGAGGATCGCGTGGAAACTCAACTCGACCCCGAAAAGCGCGGACCGCCGGCGCCCAACTCCCCATGGCACTCGCCGGGTTACATCCCCCATTTCGATGCCGGCGGTGTCGTTCAGAGCCTTTCGATTCGACTGCACGACAGCGTTCCGGCGGAGCTTGTGGTTCGTTGGCGCGCCGAACACGCTGGCGCAAAGCCTCGTACGAACCGCGCGCTTCTCCAGCGCATCGACGGCTACGAGGATTCCGGTTTCGGGTCCTGTTACCTGCGTGACCCGCAGGTCGCGGAGCTCGTCGAGAACACATTGCTGCACTTTGACGCTCAGCGCTACCGGCTATTCGAATGGTGCATCATGCCCAACCACGTGCACGCGCTGTTCGAGACCCTCGCCGGGCACCCGATGTCCGCGGTCGTGCAGTCGTGGAAATCCTTCACCGCTCGTCGCGCCAACCGGCTCCTCGGCCGCCGTGGCGCCTTCTGGGCGCCCGACTACTTCGACCGATTTGTGCGTGACGGGCGCCACTTCGACGCTGCGAAGCAGTACATCCGCGCGAACCCGGTGGAGGCTGGTTTGTGCGCGAGCGCCAACCAGTGGCGATGGAGCAGCGCGTGGCATGGGGCGCGCTGAGCGCCCCTGGCCCGCCCGTCCTACGCCTACGAGCGGAGCGCGGGCCTGGAGGCCCGCGCTCCCACCTAGGGCCGCGTTGGGAAGCTCGAGGCTCAGCACCTTGTGGGCGCGCAGAAAGCGGTTCACCGCCCCGACGACGCGTTCGTCGCCTTCCATGGGCACAGAGAACACTTGGATCTGCATGTCAGGTTAGAGGCGAACCCCGGAACACAAAACGGCGTTCGAAACACACCTGCTCGCCCGCCCTCTGGCTCCAGTACCTACGGCCCGGCGACCCACGGGCCTTGAGGGCTTGCGCCAGCGGGCGGGCGTCTCCTGCTCCTCCTTAGGGAACAAGAACTGGGGCGAGCACTACCCGGAACCCGAAATGGTTGCTCGTGTCGCCGGGACTGTCGTTGACCCGGAACGCGGAGCGGCAGAGGTATGAGTTGACGCCCCACCTGCCGCCGCGGAGGACCCGGTTCGGGCCGCCAGTCACAACGGGATCCGTCTTCGGGGACGCCGTGTAGCTGCTAAAGCTATCCAGGCACCACTCAAATACGTTGCCGTGCATATCGTAAAGCCCCAAAGCGTTCGGGGCGTAGCTGCCCACCGGGACCGTACCCGAGGGGTTGGCGCAGCTCGCAGCTGGGGCGGAGTGGTGGCTGTACGAAAATCTCGCCTGATTGCACAAGAGCGCCGGCCCGTAGTGAAACTCCGTCGTCGTGCCCGCTCGGCAGGCGTGCTCCCACTCCGCCTCTGTCGGCAGCCGGTACTGGTAGCCCGCGGGTACCGTGCCCAGTGCGGTCTGCTGAGCGTTGAGAGCATTGCAGTAGGCTCCTGCGTCGAACCAGGTCACGCCATCAACGGGTCGACTTGCTCCCACATAAAAAGAGGGATTCGTCCCCATGACGGCTTCGTACGCCGCCTGGGTGACCTCGTATCGGCCCATCCAGAAGGGCTTGCTGATCGTCACTTGGTGCACGGGTTTGTGCGATGAGTCGCCAAAATAGGGCGCACCGCTCGGAGCATTGGAGCCCATCTGGAATGTGCCGGCTGGTATCGGCACTAGGCCCGGGAAGCTGGGGGCAGCGAGGGTGACGGCGAGGCCGTTGGTCACGCCGAGTGAAGGGATTCCGACGGGCTGCAACAGCGAGCCTTGCAGGTACAAGGTGATCCCGCTGAGCGACGGGAGCAACGGCACGGCGAGCGGGAAGCTCGCGGGCGGTGTGGCACCGCCGCCCCAGGCGACTGGCCCGAGCGTGACAATCGGATTGGGCGCGACGAGGCTGAGCAGCAGTTCCCCTGGCGCGCCGGGCGATGCAAGGCCAAAACCCGGCAGCACTGTCCCTGAGGGAAACGCGGGATCCGGCGCCGTTGCCAGGTTCAGGAACGCGAGCGACGCGGGCGCCGAAACGGTGGCGGTGTTCGACACACCCACGGTGAAGCTCGCCCCCACCGCCGGAACGCCGCTCAACATGACCAAACTGCCCGGCGGATTGACGCCGGAGCCGTAGGGCGTGACCTGGGCGAATGCGTGGGAGCCGAGGGTCGCCAGGGCGACGGCTAGGTGTGCGTGCTTCGTGATTGCAAGTTCAGGCGAGCCCGCCGCGGGCCGGCTGTCCTCAACGGACGCCACACCTTGCCCAAAGGCCACGACGTCGGCGGGTTTGCGCCGCCTCGGTCCCGCGCGTGTCCGCGGTGCGGCGGTGGCGAGCCTGCGAGCTGAGTCACGGGTGCTCGCAGGACCTTCGGTGCCGGCTTGGATCCACCCCACGCAAATCGTTTGGGTATTCGGCACCGTGGCACAGGGTGGAAGCAATACGGAAACCCGATTCCTGGGGACGGCCGGGCGGATGATCTACTGCGCGCCCCATGCCCCTGCAAGCGCTGCTGCTCGTGCTGGTCGCGGCGCTCTTGCACGCGATCTGGAACATCGCCGCGAAGCGCGCCGGAGGTGACTTCCGGTTCAGTCTGTTCGTCGCGGTTTTCGTGACCGTCGTCTGGGCGCCTGCGGCGATCTGGGTCGGCGCCCCTGTGATGTCGGATTGGGGCTTGGAGATTTGGGGCCTGTTGACCCTGAGCGCGACGGTGCACCTTGGCTACTTCGTCGTGTTGCTGCGCGGTTACCGCGCCGCCGACCTGACCGTGGTGTATCCGGTCGCGCGGGGCAGCGCGCCCCTCGTCACCGCGTTTGCCGCGGTGCTGCTGCTCGGCGAACGCCTCGACACACCGGCGATCGCCGGTGTGCTGGGTGTCTGCGGCGGCGTGTTCCTGATCGCCGGCGGGCCCTCACTTTGGCGCGGTCAACACGACCCCGCGCGGGTGCGCGCGGGTCTGCGCTGGGGCGCCGCGACCGGACTCTTCATCTCCGCCTACACGTTGATCGACGGTTACGGAGCCAAGGTCCTTGGGATCCATCCGATCCTCCTCGACTACTTCGGCAACCTGCTTCGCATTCCGCTGCTCCTGCCGTTGATTTGGTCCGATCGACGAGCCATTCCAGCCCTGCTGAGGTCCCAGTGGCGCGCAGCGTTGACCGTGGCGGTCCTTGGTTCGGCGGGTTACATGCTCGTGCTCGAGGCGATGACGATGGCGCCGATCTCTCACGTGGCGCCGGCCCGCGAAGTGTCGATGCTGCTCGCCGCGTTGATCGGCGGCCGGCTGTTGGGGGAAAAGGACCGCGGCTTGCGCGTGGCGGGCGCCATCTGCATCACGACCGGCGTCGCGCTGCTCGCGTGGTGATGTCCGAGCGGACGCGCGCATGGCGTTCGGGTTAGGATGGGCCGATGAAAGTCCGCGCTGCCGTCCTCGAGGAGTTTGGACAGCCCCTCGTCGTGCAAACCGTCGATCTCGCACCCCCGCGCGCAGGTGAAGCACTCGTCAAGATCCACGCCTGCGGTGTGTGCCACACCGACATGTACACGGCCAGCGGAGTCGATCCGAGTGGCTACAGTCCGTGTGTGCTGGGCCACGAGGGTGCGGGCGTCGTCGAAGCGGTAGGGCCAAGTGTGACGAAGGTTGCAGTCGGCGACCACGTCGTTTGCCTGTTCAGCCCCGAGTGCGGTGAATGTATCAACTGCAGGAGCGGCAAGACCAACATCTGCACGGCCATTCGCGTTCAGCAGAACCTCGGATACCTGCCGGATGGCACCACGCGCTTCGCGCGCAACGGCGAGCCACTGCGCCACTTCATGGGCACGAGCACCTTCGCCGAATACACGGTCATGCCGGAGATCGCGCTCGCCAAGGTGAACCCCGCGGCGTCGATGGATGCCATCTGTTTGCTCGCCTGCGGAGCGACCACTGGAATTGCGGCGGCGCTCTACAAGGCCGAAGTGGAGCCGGGCAGCACCGTCGCCATCTTCGGGGCAGGCATGGTTGGCCTCGGCGCGGTTCTCGGCGCGCGCCTTTGCGGCGCAGAGCGCATCCTCGTGATCGACCCGAGCGCCGCCCGCCGCGAACTCGCCCTATCGTTCGGCGCAACCGACGCGCTCCCCGGCGGAGCGGACGCTGTGACCGCGGTCCTTGAGCGCACCGCGGGATTGGGCGCCGACTACACGTTCGAAGCGACGGGCATCGTGTCCGTGATGGCGCAGGCCGTCGAAGCCGCGCGACTGGGTTGGGGCCTGTGCACACTTTTGGGTGTCGCGGGACGCGGCGAAACCGTGAACATCGTGCCGCGCTTCCTCATCACCGGGCGCAAGGTTCAAGGGGGTTCGTTCGGCGGCGCGAAGGGCCGCACCCACGTGCCGCGGCTGGTGGACCTTTATCTCGACGGCAAGCTCGACCTCGACGGGTTCATCTCCCATCGCTTGACGCTCGACCAGGTCAACGAGGGCTTCGAGCGCATGCACGCCCAAGACGGCATCCGCTCGGTCATCCTTTTCCAGTGAATTCCTCGATGTACGACGACATCCGCAATCCGCGCCAGCAACTGCTCGACGCTTGCCACCATCCCGCACGCGGCGAACGCCGTGGAACGCTCGTCATCGGGCACGGGGTCACCGCCAACAAGGACCGGGAGTGGGCCGTGGTGCTGGCGGAGCGCGCCGCCGCCGCGGGTTTCGAAGCCCTGCGTTTTTCCTTCGCGGGCAACGGCGCATCACAGGGGCGGTTCGAGGATTCCTATCCGACGTCCGAAGTTGAGGACCTGGGCGCGGTCTTGGACGCGGTTGAAGCCAGCGATGCCGGCCCCATCGCCTATGCGGGGCATTCGATGGGGGCTGCGGTGGGTGTGCTGCGCGCGAGCAGTGACACGCGCATCGCGAAGCTCATTTCCCTGGGTGGCATGGTGCACACCGCGGCCTTCGCGGAGCGCAAGTTCGCCGGCCTGCGGCCCGGGGATTTGATGTGGGACAAGCCGGGCTGCCCGATCTCGCAGGATTTTTTGGACGACATGCAGCGCGTCGACAGCGTGTTGCCGCTGGCATCCAGCATCGCAGTGCCGTGGCTGCTTGTGCATGGCGACGGGGACACCGTCGTACCCCACTCCGAATCCGAAGCAATCGGCAAAGCCGCCTGCGGGCCAACACAGTTCGTGCTGCTGCCGGGTGTCGACCACGTGTTCACGCACGCCGCCGAGCGCATGGCGTCGATCGTCGTCCCCTGGCTGCTCGGACGGTAACCGCCGCGGCGCGGGGCCGGGAGCTGCCGATCGCACGGCCGACGAGCGGCGCGAGTTGCAGGCCGAGCACATGGAGAACATTCAGCGTTTGGCGAATGAGCGCCATCTGCTCGTCGCCGGCCGTGTGGCGCTCCGAATCCGGATCCCACACTGCGCGGCATCTTCATTTTTGATGCGCACGATCCCGAGCAGGTGCGCTCGATGGTCGCGACGGATCCGGCGGTGACCCTGGACGTGCTGCGTATGGAGTGCCACGTGCTGCGCTCCGATCGCGACCTCGTTGCATGCCTGGAGCGCGACCGCGCCGATTACGCCGCGCGCAAGACCGCCGGGACCGACGACATTGCGGCGGGCATGCGCGGGTACGTGTTTGCGCTGGCGGACGATGGAGCCGCGGTCGAGGCCGCGCTCGGCGCGGACCGCCGGCTGCTCCTCGCGGGTCGCTCGAACGGCTGGGCGCGCGGCTTTTATCTGCTGGACACGGCCGATCTTGCCGTCGCGCGCACGTGGCTCGCACCTGCGAGCGGGGGCGAGGTTGTCCTCCACCCGTGGTATGGATCGGTGAACCTGGCCGTCCGCGAGCATTGATCCCTTGACCGCGGTCGGGCGCGGCGCACCCAGCGGCTAGACTCGGTGCGCCGCCATGCAGCACGATCCCAGCGACCCGCTCCACCGCGGACACGATTTCCTCGGCAGCCAGCACGGTCGCAACGAGCGCCGCCTGTGGCTCGTGATCGGCCTGACGCTGGTGATGATGGTTGGCGAGATCGCCGCGGGGATCGCATTTGGCTCGATGGCGCTCTTGGCCGACGGCTGGCACATGGCCACCCACGCGGGCGCACTGTCCATCGGAGCGCTCGCCTACGGCTATGCGCGCCGCCGCGTGGACGACCCGCGTTTTGTGTTCGGCACGGGCAAGGTCGGGGACCTCGCGGGGTATACCAGCGCGGTCGTGCTCGCGGGAGTTGCGGCCCTGATTGGATACGAATCGATCGGCCGCTTCTTCGAACCCCTCGCGATCCGTTTCGACGAGGCCATCGCGGTGGCGGTGCTCGGACTGATCGTGAATCTTGTGAGTGCGTGGCTGTTGCGGGAGGAGCCGCACGGGCATGGCCATGAGCATGGCCACGAACACGGCGGGCACGCCGACCACAATCTGCGCGCGGCCTACTTGCACGTGCTAGCGGATGCGGTCACGTCACTGGTGGCGATTGGCGCGCTCGTCGCCGGTCGCTTTTTTGGTTGGGACTGGATGGACCCCATCGGCGGTTTGTTGGGCGCCGCGGTGATTTTGCGTTGGTCGATCGGACTGGTGCGCGACACGGGCGGTGTGTTGCTCGACGTGCAGCCTCCGGGTGGGCTTTCTGCCGAGGTGCGCACGCGCATCGAGGTCAATGGCGACCGTTTAATCGACCAGCACGTTTGGCGCCTCGGCCCCGGTCACTTCGGTGCGATTCTTGTTGTCGAAAGCGAAGGCAGCACCACCCCGCGCGAGTACCGCGCGCGCCTCGGCGGCCTCTCGATGTTGGCGCACGTCACCGTGGAAGTGCGAAGGCGCGACGACGCGCGGCGCCTAAACATCACGCAGCCGGCGACCCACCGCAGTCCCAGCTGACTCCCGCGCCGCGGGATCCCACCATGTCCACCGAACCCGACGACCACGACGCGCATTTGCCCGAAAGCGCGATCGCCGGGGCGGCGCTGCATGTGGCGGACATCCTCGCCCTGGCGATCGAGCACCCCCCGGGTTATCCCGCGTTGATCGTTGCGGACACCGCGAGCCGGTTGGCCCGCGGTTTGGCTGAGGCCTACCGTCGCTGTTTGCCCGACGCCGCGTACGTGGACTTCGACGCGAGCGGTCCGATCGTCACCCGCGCTGCGCTCGATTTCATGCCGGCGGGCGCGTTGGTGGTGCTCGTTCAGTCGACCAGCTTTCGCCTCGACGCGTTCCGCATCCGCGTCGAGCTCTTCCGGCGCGGCCTGAAGGTCATCGAACATCCGCACCTCGCACGGATGCGCGGCGACGAGGCGCTGGTTTATTTGGATGCGCTCGCCTACGACCCGGCGTATTACCGCGGTGTCGGCGCGGCGCTCAAAGCGCGTATCGACGTCGCTCAAACCGCTTCGATCGAAAGCGTGGCCGGCAGCCTCGTGTTTCCGGCGGGGCTTGAGCCCGCCAAGCTGAACGTCGGCGACTACCGCAACCTGCCCAACGTCGGCGGGCAGTACCCCATCGGCGAGGTCTTCACCGAATCCCGCGTCCTCATGGCCGTGCACGGACGGGCGACGATCGCTTTCTTCGGCGACACGCAGTTCAACGTGCAGCGTCCCCCGCGCCCGATCCACTTGACGTTCGAAGGCGGCCGCGTGGTGGGCGTCGAGCACACCACGGACGAGTTCGAGCGCGTCCTTGCGAACATCCGCGCCGACGAGGTTGATGTGATGGTCCGCGAACTGGGTTTTGGGCTCAACCGCGCGTTCAATCTCGATCGAACCGTCCGCGACATCGGCACGTTCGAGCGGATGTGCGGGGTCCACCTATCGCTGGGGCAAAAGCACGCGTCCTATGCCAAGCCCGACGTCGACAAGAAGACCGCCCGCCACCACGTCGACGTGTTCGTCGCGGCCGAAACCGTATCCCTGGACGGCCAGGTTGTGTACCGCGACGGGGCCTGGGACCCGTAGGAAACCGGCGGCGCGGTCGTGCACCCCTCGTTCGCCATAAAGGACGAATTATTGGCCTGAATGGCGGCCAACCCCGCCTCTGGGACGCCGGGAAAGCTTCCAGCGCGCCAGTATTATACCGCGTCTTATATTACGCCCATGCAGACCCCCTTTATCGGCCGGGAGCGCGAGCTCGCCGTCCTCGAGGAGTTCGCGGGCACCTCGCGCGCGGAAATGTTCGTGCTCTACGGCCGTCGCCGGGTCGGAAAAACCGAGCTCCTGCAGCGCTTTTGCCGGGGCCGCAAGGCGGTGTATTTCCTCGCCGCGCAGGTGCGCGACAAGGACAACCTCGAGGCGTTCCGATTGGCGCTCAAGGAAGCGATCGACGATCCCCTCCTGGATTCGATCGACTTTCGCGATTGGCCCGCCGCGCTCGCGTTTGCGGCGGAGCGCGCGGGCGACGAGCGTCTGGTCGTCATCCTCGACGAGTTCCCCTACCTGTGCGAAGCCAACAAGGGGCTGCCGTCGCTACTCCAACGCTTTTGGGACAGCCGCGGCAAGCGCTCGCGGCTGATGCTCGTGCTGTGCGGAAGCCAGGTGTCGTTCATGGAGCGCGAAGTGCTCGCCGAAGCCTCACCGCTGTTTGGACGTCGCACGGGACAACGCCGGCTCGAACCGCTGTTGCCCGTCGAAGCGCTCGCGTTTTTCCCCCACTGGACGCTCGCCGAGCGTCTCGTCACTTTCGCCGTTCTGGGGGGCATGCCTGCCTACTTGCAGCGCTTTCGCGACGGCGCCAACTTCGAAGAGAACCTTTTGCGCGAGGTGCTGCGGCCCGAGGGTTACCTTTTTGACGAGGTGAACTTCCTGCTGCGCAGTGAGATGAGCCAGCCCGCGACCTACAACAGCATCTTGCACGCCGTCGCCCGTGGCTCCGAGCGCGTGGGTGACATCGCGGCAGCGGTGGGCGTCGATTCCACGACAGCTAACAAATACCTCTCGACGCTGCGCGAGCTGGGCCTCGTGGAACGCCACGTTCCGTTGACCGATCCCGATCCCCTGCGCTCGCGCCGCGGCACGTACCGCATCGCCGACCGTTTCCTCGCGTTCCACTTCCGCCACGTGCAACCGCACCTGTCGCTGATCGAAGCGGGACGCGGCAAAAACGTGCTCGAGCGCTTCATCCGCCCCGACCTTCCGACGTTGGTCGAGGACGCGCGTGTCGATTTCCTACTCACGCATCTGGGACGGGACGCCGGCGAGCTGCTGGGCGACGAGGTCGTCGAAGTCGGGCGCCACGGGGGAAGCCACGTGCGCGCGCTGGGACGCACGGCCTCGGGCGCGTGGGTGGCCGCGGTGCTGCCGCCGGCGGCGGGGGCATCGGGGGAGGTTTTAGAGCGCGAACTCGCGCAAGTACGCCAGGCGCTCGGCGGCACCCTCCACCGACTGCGTTATGCCTTCGGGCAGGACCCCGAAAACCCCTTGCGCGCGGCGCTCATCGGCCCACAGGTGCAGGTGTAGGCACCATGAGCATCTACAAAAGCTTCCAGGCCTATTTCGACGCGCTTGAGCGCTCCGGCGGCGCCGACCGCTGTTTTCTGTGCCGCCGCACCCCGGCCGACGTGAAGGCGTTTTTCGGATTCCACGAGGACGGAACGCCACTCGAATCCGCGATCTACGGCCTTGAGGACGTGGTGCTCGAGAAGCTCGACATCATGAGCTACCACGGCCTTCGCCCGATCTGCGCCGTGTGCCAGCTTAACGTGGATGCGCTGGTGCTCGCCGACGAACTTCCCCTCTTGCGCGCCCTGTTCGAGCAGATGACGAGCGAGCGCGAGCGGCTCTGGCCGACGGAATAGTCGGGCACGGACGGCAGACGCGACGCCCCAGCGTGGGCCTCCTATACTCCCAGTCATGCCCCGCCACCTCGCCGGACGCCTGCGATTGGCGCTGAAGTTCCTCGGGCTGGGCTCGTTCAGTTTCGCGACGAAGTGGATCGGCTTGAGCGCCCTTGTCGGCGTGGTCGGTGGTCTTGCGGCGTGGGGTTTCGAGCTTCTGACCGAGTGGGTGCGTCACTGGGCCATCGTCGTGCCGATCGGCGTCGAGACCGAGGGCCTGGGCATCATCAACCAGCGCACGGTTTGGATCCTGATCGTGCCTGCGGTCGGAGGAGGGCTGGTCGGCGCGCTCGTGCAGTGGCTTGCGCCCGAAGCGAAGGGCCACGGCACCGAACAAATGATTCGCGCGTTCCACCGCCTGTCGGGCAGCGTGCGGCGGCGCGTGATCGCGTTGAAGGCGGGATGCAGTGCTCTCACCATCGGCACGGGAGGATCGGGTGGTCTTGAGGGCCCGGTGTGTCAGATCGGCAGCGGTGTCGGTTCGATGCTCGCAGGCGCGTTCGGATTGTCGCCGCGGGACCGGCGTGTGTTCTTGCTTGCTGGCGCGAGCGCCGGTATCGGCGCGCTGTTCACGGCGCCCCTGGGTGGCGCGCTGTTCGCGCCCGAAGTGCTTTACAAAAAGCCCGAAATCGAGGGCGAAGCGATCGTTCCGTGCATCGTGGCTTCGATCGTGGCGTACACGACGTTCACGTCGCTGACCGGCAAAGCACGCGTGATCCCACTGCCGAAGGACATCCTCGATCGCCTCTCGTTCGACGGTCCGACGCAGCTCGCGTTCTACCTCGTGCTCGCGGTGGTACTCGCGCTTTTGGGTTGGCTGTGGGTGCGCGGATTCGAGAGCATCAGCCAGCTTTTTGAGCGCCTGTCCACCTGGCCGCTTGCCCTGCGCGCGGGCCTCGGCGGTTTGCTTACTGGCGCGCTGATTCTCGCCATCGCGCCGCTCGCGGGGCCCCACGGCGTCATGTCGGGTGGCTACGGGCTGATCCAAGCCGCGATTTCAACCGAGCTGACGCTCAGCACCATCGCCCTATTGATCGTCGCGAAGATCCTGGCGACGTCGTTCACGATCGGCTCCGGGGGCAGTGGCGGAGTGTTCTCGCCCTCCCTCGCGATCGGAGCGCTGGGTGGCGCCGGTGTGGGCCAACTCGCCAACCACCTGTTCCCGAATGCGGGCCTTGATCCCGCGGCATTCGCGCTGGTTGGAATGGGCGGTTTCCTCGCCGGTGTCGCCAAAACGCCGATCGCGGCCGTGGTGATCGTGTGCGAGATGACGGGGAACTACGCGCTGCTCGCACCCCTGATGCTCGTTTCGGTCGTGCACCTCGTGTTTGCGCGCGGGTGGTCGATCTACGACACCCAGGTCGGCGGTGTATTCGAATCCCCGGCCCACGCAAGCGAGGTCATCGTCGACTTTCTCGCGGGCATCAACGTTTCCGACGTGATCGACCGCGCCGTCCCACCCACGACGGTGCCGGCCAACGCGACACTGCGCAAAGCGCTGGACATCGTGTCCAAAGCTCAAGGATCGTATTTCCCGGTGGTCGATTCCGAGGCGTTGATGGTCGGTATTTTCAGCCTGTCGGACGTCCGCCGCATCTTTATGGAAACCGACGTCCACGACATCGTGATCGTGCGCGACTTCATGATCGATCGTGTCACGACCGTCACTCCCGACGACGCGCTGGACGCCGTGCTGCGTGCGTTGAACGAGCTCAACGTCCACGAAGTTCCCGTCGTCGATCGCGATGCCCCGCGCAAGGTGATCGCGATGGTTTCGCGAAACCAGATCGGGGCCGCATACCATCAGAAGTTGCGCGAGCACCGCGCGCGGCTCGGCTCCGCGTGATCGCGGCTGCCAGTTCAACGCTGTAACGGGATCAGGCTCAGGTCGTTGCTGTGGTTGTTGGCGGCGCCGAGTTATCCAACTGCCCGTCGCGCAGGCCGTGGAACGTTATCGACGGACCGCTTTGCCCGATGACCACCACGCCGCCCGGCACCGCGAGCACTTCGGGGGGGCAGCCCATCCGCGATCGTGACGGTGGAGCGCACCCCTTCCAAATCCACCACGAGCAACTCCCCCGCCGCGGTCGCGCCACGGACGCAGCCCAACCCCGGCTGGCCCCACGCGTCGCCAACCGCCGCCATGGCGCGCGGTGCGGAAGGAAGAGCAACCCGCTCACGCCGCCCCACGCCACCGTCCAAGCCAAGATCGATGTCCACGCACTCGATCGCGGCGGCGCCGCGGAGCCCAAACGCAAACCGCGCGGACGCTGCGTCTGACGGTCCCATCGCAAACGGCCCGAGTGCGTGGTCCTTGAGCGGGATCACATGCGGAGCGGGCAACACGCACAGCGCGGGGACAAGTCCGCTCCAAATCAACAATCCGCCCGGTTCTTCGCTCACCGCCAGCAGTTCGGCGATTTTGTCCCCGTCCACATCGGCGAGGGTGATGCCCCGAGGCCCGCCGGGCGCTGGCAGCTCCAGACGCGCGTGCGCGGTCACGGGGCCCGCGGCCACGGTCGCGGATTGCGCACCGTCGACGGGCGGCGCGGGCGCGCACACAAGCAGCACCGACGCGATCGCCAATGCCCTTGCGACCCCAAAGAACCCCACGCGATGATTGTGTAATATCGGCGCGTCCTCCGCTACCCGCGCCACGCGTCTTTACCACAACCCGCCCACGATGGAATCGAACCCTGTCACGGACACACCCGGCGCCGCCGCGGGATCAAAGCCGCTCGATTTCACCGCAGAGATTGGCGAGTACGTCGTGCTGCGGCTCGAACTCGAGGCTTTCCGCGGCAGCGCACGCCAACTGCCCGCGGGCTTCCAGATGGCGGACCCCGCAGTGCGCGTGGCGTTGACCCATCAAGAGAAGACGCTGCTCCAGCGCTACTTCCGCCATTGGAAGGGCCCCCACCGCGGCAGGCTCAAGGGTTGGCGCGCGGACTCGCCGATCCTGGTGACGAAGGACGGCAACCTCGTGGCGGGCGTGTACCTGTGTGTCGCGAACGAGTTCGACGGCGATCCGGCGTGGGGGCAGCTCCACTACGCATTCATGGAGCCCGCCTGCAAGGGCCAGGGCATCTACAGCGTCATGTTCCGCGAGGCAGTCGAACGCGCGCGCCGCTGGGGCCTGCGCGGGCTCTACCTCAACTCCGACCGCCACCAACTGCCCGAGGTGTACGAGCGCTGGGGTGCTGTGCCGTGGAAGCGCATCGCGAAAGCACCCGTGCTGCCGCCCAAACCGTCGCTGTGGCAGCGCATCTTTCGCACGCAGGGCGACCGTGCGTGATGCGTGGAGCGCCGCGGTCGGCGGCTGCGCGCTCCTTTTGTTGACCCTCGGATCCGCACAGGCTCAATCGGCCCCCGCGGTCGCGGAGCCGCGCCAAACCTTCGATACCGCGCGCAACGGCAATTTCCACGCCCCGGCGTGGCCCGCCACCTCCGCCGTGCGCACAGCGATCCCGGGCTGGCACAGTGTGCGCGGCGAACCCCGTTGGGACGACGGCGTGGTGGTGTGCGGCAGAGCGGACGTCCTCGCGCAGACATGGTGGTGTCCTGACCCGCGCTGGGTCGGCGACTTCGATTTTCACCTGCGCGCGCGTGTGCGCGGGGCCTACTCGCTGACGCTGGTCCACGACGAGGTGCACGCGCTAATCGCACCCGTGGCCGCGGGCACGATGGGTGGTCGGTGATTCAGCTTGGAGCCGCGCAGATCACCGCGGCGCTCGGCAAACGGCCCGTAGGTCGGCTCGAAGTGCGCCTGGGCACGCACGACGGCCCTGCGGAATGGGACTGGATCCAGTTCCATCTCAAGCTGCCACTGCCGGACCGCGACCGCCTGCTCGCCGAAGCCATCGACGCCGTTGATTTTGCGATGGCGCTGTGCGGCAAAGACCCAGGCATCGTCACCCTCGACGTGATCACCGGTGTCGTTCACGGCGTTGAACCCGCGGGAATCAGCGCGCTCGAGGAAACACTGCTGCTGCTTGTGAACGAGCAGGTGGTCGCGCGCATCGCGCCGCAGGTGCACGCGCGTTGGAGCGCGCAGCTGGCCACGGTGGCTCGGGTTTTCCTGGATCGCACGGCGTGTGCGCGGACTGCGCTTCCGCGGTTGTGGGACACGACGCTTGGCCAACCCGTCGATGATGTCGCGATCGAAGAGGTCGGAACCCTCCACCCGCCGCGGCGCGATGAAGTCGCGGACGTGCTTGCCGACGCTCTCGCCGCGCACCTTGTGGGCCAGATGGATGCGAGCGGCGTTTGGATCGACGTGAGCCACCACCTTTGGGAGCCGCGCGCGAACCTGAAGGTGGGTGACCTTGGCGGTGTGCCCGCGAACCTTCTCGACGGGCTCGCGACCGCGCGCGCAGCCGCCGACTGGCCCGAAAACAGCGCGCTCGATCCCGCGTTTTTGTGCGGTGCATTCGCGGCCGTGCTGCGCACCACGCTGGGCCACTACCGTCGGCCCTACGGCTTCCTGCCCAACCACGTGGAAAACACCGCGGGCAACCCCTCGGGCGCGCAGATGCGCCGAATGCTGCCCCTCGCCCGCTGGATCGCCGCGGACGGGGGCTCCTGAGGCCCCACATGCAATCGAAGACAGGCCCGCGCGGGTTAGGATCACTCCCATGGAAGCGAGTGAAACATCGCGCAGCGCGCTGGCGGAGCGGCTCTTGGACGAGGTCGTGTTTGCGTCCCGCGCCCGCCAAACGGCGCTCAATTCGATCGCCGGCGGGGATGCAAGCTGTGGTCTCGGAGCACGCGCAGAGTTTGAACGGCGCTTTGGAACCCGCGCGAGCGCGTTATGCGCAGAGCTGTGGCCCGAGTGCGCCGCGACCGAGGGGGCCGACCCCGCATCGAACCCCGAACGGGATGCCGCGCTCGCAGCCTGGGTCCGCCGCCAGGACGGCCTCGACCGCGAGCGCAACCACTTCCTCAAAGCGTTCCGCGGCGAACACGGTTTCGACCGCGCGAACTACAGCCCCACCGTACTGGCGGGCTACGAAGAAGGCCTCGCTGCCGTCAACCAAAAGCACACAACCGAACGCCGCCGCGCCGCAGAGGGCCTCCTTTCAGCGGGTTCACCCCCGCGCTGACCGGCACGACTGCGAGATCCACGCGCTTCACCTCGACCCGCTGCTTCTTGGTGCGCAGGCCGTTGCTTGAGTAGTTCCCGCCCGGGGCTTCGGGGTGGAAGCTGGGCACCTCGAAGATGGGCACCTGGAAGCCAGCCACCTCGAAGACGGGGGTCGCCTCTGTGTGGCTGCGCTGATCTAAGGCTTGAGCGCGCCCCGCGTTCAAGGACCGCGCTACCCCCCCGTCCCCCGCGGGGTATCCTTGGAAGACTTACGTCCTGTAGTGCCCCCCACCCGTGGCCCGGCTGTGCCCGGGCGCAGCCCCGCCCTCGGGCCCCATCTCCCTATGTGTGGCATCTTCGGAGCTCTCTTCCGGCCCGGCTTTCCCGCGCCCGCGGATTTCGTTTCCCGTCTGGTGCAAACGTTGCTGCGCGCCTCACAGACCCGCGGCAATGAGGCCGCTGGCTTGGCCGTGCACGACGGGCGCAGCGTGGAGGTGCTTAAACGCGCTGGCTCGGTCGACGAGTTCCTCGCCCATCCCGACCTTAAGCCGCTCCTGACGCACGCGGAGCAAACCCTCGGGCGCGTGCGGGCCCGGGAACCGGGCGCGGTGCTCGGCCTGATGGGCCACTCGCGCATGGTGACCAACGGCTTCCAGTCGGACAACGACAACAACCAGCCGGTGCTGGTGCCAGGTGCCGTGGCGGTCCACAACGGAATCATCGTCAACGACGAGGATCTCTGGCGCGCCCACCCGGAGCTGACCAGGCGGTACACCGTGGACACGGAGGTATTGCTGGCGATTCTGCGCCATCACATGCACGGTGGCCTGGGCATCGGCGCCGCGTTGCAGGCGACCTACGCGCAGATCGTGGGCTCGGCTTCCGTGGCCATCTTCCTGGACGATGCGCCCGTACTGGTGCTTGGCACCAACACGGGCTCGCTCTTCACCCTGAGCACCCCGGACGGCTCCTTCTTGGCCTTCGCTTCCGAGCGATTCACCCTGCAACAGTTGGCCGACGACCCCGAGGTTGGCGCACTGCTGAACGGAGCCAAGCTGGAGCAACTGCGCCCCCGCACCGCGCGGATCCTCCAGATGGCGGACTTGTCCAGCGCGACGATCCAACTGCCGCAGGCCCCGGTGCCCCAGACCCCGGCCTGGTGGGAGCGTCCGGGTGGGGCATCCACTGCGCCTCCCGCTCCGGCGGAGGACGACATACTGCGCCGGCAGGGAGCCGAAGTGATCTTGCACGACCGCTCGCGACGGCGCAGCCGCGTGCGGCGCTGCACGCTCTGCATCCTGCCCGAGACCTATCCCTTCATGGACTTTGACGGGGAAAGCGTCTGTCGCTACTGCCGCCAGTGGCGCAAGATCCAGCCCAAGGGCAAGGAGGCCCTGCTGCGCGCGGTGGAGCCCTACCGCTCGAAGGACGGGAGTCCCGACGTGATCGTGGCCTTCTCCGGCGGGCGCGATTCGTCCTATGGGCTGCACTACGTCAAGCACGAACTGGGCATGAATCCGGTGGCCTTCACCTTGGATTGGGGTCTCGTCACCGACCTGGCGCGCCGCAACCAAGCGCGGGTGTGTGGCAAGCTCGGCGTGGAACACATTCTGCGCAGCGCTGACTTAACCAAAAAGCGCCGCCACGTGCGCAAAAACGTGCAGGCCTGGCTCAAACAACCCGACGTGGGCATGGTGACGCTGTTCACCGCAGGGGACAAGGAGTTCTACCACCACGCTCGGCAGTTGCGGCGGGAGACCGGCATCCAACTGGTCATCTTTTGCACAGGCAACATGATCGAAGACACGCCCTACAAGACCGGCCTGTGCGGCATCCGCGAGGACGACCACGGCATGACCCTGACGGGGCTCTCGCTGCGCAACGAGATGGCGCTGCTTTGGTACTACTTCCGAAACTACGTCAAGAACCCGAGCTACTGGAACGAATCGCTGTGGGACACGCTGAAGGCGTATTACTACACGTTCGTGGTCAAGGATGACTTCCTGTACCTGTTCCACTACCTGCCGTGGGTGGAAGAGGAGATCGTCGGCACCATCCGGCGCGAGTACGACTGGGAAGTGGCCCCGGACACCAAGAGTACCTGGCGCATCGGCGACGGGACCGCGCCGTTCTACAACTACATCTACACCACGATTTGCGGCTTCACGGAAGACGAGGTCATGCTCTCGAACATGGTGCGCGAGGGCCACCTGTCGCGGAACGAGGCCCTTGAGCGCGCCGCCGAGTACAACCGGCCGAGGCTGCCCACTATCCGCGAGTACGCCCAACTGGTGGGCTTCCAGTACGAGGAAGCTCTGCGGGTGATCAACAGCGCCAAGAAGCTCTACTGAGAACCGTGACGGTTGCCGCCGTTGGAATCGTGCGGCGCGCCGTAGCACTCCCATGGAGCTAGCCCAAGAGGAGCGGGAGCTGAAGCGTGGATTGGCGTGGAACGCCAGTTCCCTCGTGATCCTGGGCCTTTCGGGGTTCGCGATGCTGGCCGCGATCGAGCGGCTTTTCGGCGGGGAGGTGCTTGGCCGATTCCAACTGGTCTGGGGAGCCTATGTGATTCTCTCCCAGCTCGGGGTGGGAGGGCTCGACCGGTCCGTCCTGCGCGCAGTGGCGGAGGCCAGGGGCAATCGCAGTCGGGTCGCTGCCCTCGCGTGGGGTGCGCTGCTGCCAGCCGTGTGCCTGGCTCTGCTGGTAGGTGCACTGTTTGCTCTTGCCGCCCAGCCGTTTGCAGCGGCCATGGGCAGCCCGGATGTGGCCACCGGTGTGCTTGTGGCAGCGCCGGGGCTGGTGTTTTTCAGTGTTAACAAGGTCCTGTTGGGCGTGGTGAATGGCTTGGGACGCATGCGCGCCTTCGCCTGCTACCAGGCCCTGCGGTATTTGCTCATGCCCGCATCGGTGGTGGCCATGCACGGCCTTGGATGGGAGGGCGCCTGGGTTCCCGCCCTGTTTTCGCTGACCGAAGGCGCCTTGCTCTTGGTCCTCGCCGGGGAGTTCTCGGCCACGGTGGGTCGCCCCGAGCCTGGGGTGCAAAGGGAAATGGGGCCGCACCTGCGCTTTGGACTGCGCAGCGTCCTAGCGGGCGTGATCCTCGAACTCAACACGCGCCTCGACGTGTTGATGCTCGGTTACTTCCTCACTTCCGATGGTCCGGTTGGCATCTACAGCCTCGCCGTCGCTGTCGCGGAGGGCGTGTTCCAGCTCGTTGTGGTGATGCAGAACAACTACAACCCGATCCTGGCCCGCCACCTCGCGGCCCGAAGGCACGCGGAGTTGGCCTCCGTGGTCGCGGTCGGAAAGCGGCGGGCGTGGACGGCGCTGCTGGCGGTCGGAGTGGTCTCGGTGGCCCTATTTCCCCTGGGCGCGGAGCTGCTGATGGGCGGGCCCGGCTATCGGGATGCCTGGCTGCCCTACGCCATCCTCATGGGTTCCATCTGCCTGGCTGCCGGCTGGCTGCCCTTCGGCCAGATTCTGCTGATGGGGAACCGACCGGGCTGGCACACCCTGCTGATGACCGGGGTCCTGGGGATGAACTTTCTCGGCAACGCCCTTTTGATCCCCCACCTAGGCCTCGCGGGGGCTGCCGTGGGGACCGGTTTGGCGTTTTTGGTTTCCGCGGCCCTCACCGTTTTGTTGAGTCGAAAGGCCTTGGGATTCAAGTTGTAGTATGTTTGCTTAACCTACGTCTTGGCAAGTAGTCTTTCCCTGCTGGTGAGGTGATTCGCGTATGTCTCCCGTGGATCCGTCCAAACGCGTTCTTTTCGTCGAGGTGAACGAGGCGGAGCGTCACTTCCTCATCTCCCACGCGCGGGAGGGCCGCTTGCCCGCCGTGCAGCGCGCCATGGACGAAGGGGTGCTGCTCTCGACCCGCGTGCCTGGTTGGGATCCCACCCGCGAGCGCGCGTGGCGCCACATCAGCCCGTGGATCATCTGGCCATCCGTCTACACCGGGCTCCTGCCACAGGAGCACGGAATCGTCGGCTTTGGCCAGGACACGTCAGCGCTGCGCGGACGGTGCATCTGGGACGTGCTCGCCTCCCACGGCGTGTCGACGGGTGTGTTCGGCTGCTTGATGAGCTACCCGCCGCGCAACCAGGACAGCGCCGCCTTCTACATCCCCGAGGCCCTGGCGGACTCGCCCGAGTGTTTTCCCGCCGACGCGCGTCAGGTGCAAGAGTTCAGCGTGCTGGCGGCGCGCAACTACAGCGAGGGCTTTGGCTGGAAGGGGGTGCAAGCGTTGGCCAGTCTCGTCCGCTCGGTCGCCGCGGGGGTGAGGCCGTCCACTGTGGCACGCACGGTGTGGCAACTCCCTGCGGAGAAGCTGATCGGCACGCACCGCGAGCCGGAGCGCGCGATGCTCGCCTCCTACATCGCCGTAGAGGCTTTCGAGCGGCTGTATCGCTCGACGAAGCCCCAGTACGCCGCGCTCCACTTGAACCACGTGGCGTACATGCAGCACCGCTACTGGAGAGCTGCTGAGCCCGAGCGATTCTCCGACCAGCTCTCCGAGACGGACCAGCGGTTCTTCAAGACCGTCGGCCAGCGCCGCGCGTACGAAGACCGCTTTGGCGGCTGGATCCGACGCAGCGTTGAGTACACCGACGAAGTCCTAGCCCGATTCATGGATCTGGTCCCCGAGGGAACGCTGGTGCTGCTGGGGACAGGACTGGGTCAGCGCCCCATGGACCCAGCCAAAGAGATCCACAACCCCGTCGTGCGGCTGGTGCGGGAACGTGAGTTGTTCGACAGCCTAGGGCTGCCTGAGTACTCCGTCCTGCATCAGATGAATCCCGATGTGACCGTCAACTTAAGGAACGACGAATCGGCCCAGCGAGCGGAGCAGACCCTGCGCGGCCTCCAAGTCGAAGGAGGCGAGGCTCTGTTTGACGTACAGCGGCGCGGTCGCCAGCTCTTCTTGGAACTGAACGTGCCCCGGCGTCGCGAGCGCAAACAGGCCGTGGTCCTTGTCGATCCCGAGCGGCCAGCGTGGCGCGCAGATGCGCGCCGGTACATCGCTGAGCACGGCAACAACGACCAATCGACCGCCCACCACAAGGATGTGGGCTTCCTGCTGGCCTGGTGCAAGGGCACGCGGCTGCGGTCGGACACGAAGTCCATCCCCGTAACCGACATCGCCCCCAACATCCTGCATCACTTCGGGCTTCCGCCCGCGGCCTGGCACCGTTCGGAAACAGTGCCCGCCTTCCGCGTCGACGGTTGAAGCACGCATATGAGCCAGAACACAACCAGTTCAGGGGCGCTCGATCCCGTCCGGTCTGCCTCGGCTCCTCGCCCTTTCGGGGCGGCGGTGGTCTGCGTGGTTCTGCCGTGTTACGGCGTGGAGCGACACATTCGCGAGGTGGTGCACTCCATTCCGCCCTGGGTCGACCACATCGTGGCCGTCAACGACGCCAGTCGTGACGCCACCGCCGCCGTGCTCGCCAGCATCGACGATCCGCGACTCGTTGTGCTGCACCACCCTAAGAACCGCGGCGTCGGCGGAGCGACGCAGACCGGTTTTGCCCAGGCGCTCACACTCGGGGCCGACGTCGTGGTCAAGATGGATGGGGATGGGCAGATGGATCCAGCGCGCTTAGAGGCGCTGATTGCACCCGTCGCCCGGGGATTCGCGGACTTCGCCAAGGGCAACCGCTGGGCCGACCTGAAGGCGCTCAAAACCATGCCGCCCCTGCGCCTCGCGGGCAACACGGCGCTGGGCTTTCTGGTGCGCGCGGCCTCTGGATACTGGTCCACGTTCGATCCCGTCAACGGCTTCCTGGCGATCCGCGCCGATCTGCTGCGCCTCTTCCAATCGCCCCTGCCCGAGCGCTATTTCTTTGAGTGCGGACTCCTGATCGAAGCGGGCATCCAAAGAGCGGCTGTCGTGGACGTGTCCATGCCCGCCCGTTACGGGGATGAGAACTCGTCTCTGTCCATCCCACGCGCCGTGATCGGTTTCCCGCCCAGGCTGCTGCGAGGATTCGTGCGTCGTGTTTTTTGGCGCTACTACATCTACGATTTCAGCGTGACTTCGCTCCTGCTCGCCACGGGGCTGCCGATGTTTCTGTTCGGCCTGGTGTATGGTTCACTGACGTGGGCCCAGCACGCCGGTCAGGATTACGTCAGCGCGGGGCAGGTCATGATCGCCGCCATGCCGATGATTCTGGGGTTCCAACTTCTGTTGCAAGCCTGCGTGCTGGACATCGCCAGCACACCGCGCACCCCCGTGACTCGTCCGCTGCGCACAGCCACCTGAGCCACCCGGTCCTCCCGCTGGAACAAGCAAGGTCGAAAAGTCTAGCCCGGGTTATTCACCAGCTTTGCGATCGGACGGCCCAACCGGCGGCCTTCGGCCGCCTTTCGCCCTCTGGCGGCACCTTGCGACCACGGGCGTCCCTCGTTGACCTGTTCAAGGTCGACTGTGGATCCCGCGGCCTCAAAGCACCACCAGGCGACGACTTGGGCTCGTCTGCTCGAATACCTGATCAACGCCTCTCCTGCGGTATCGTCGCGTTCGCCGCGTGGCCTGCCCCCCACCCGATGAGCGCCGAACCCTTCGACCAACACGCCGAGTCCGTCTTCGCGCGCTTCCTCGCCGAGCGCGAGGAGAACGAGTCCGTGGGTTTCGAGAGCTGGTGCGCGCGTCAGCCCGAAGTGCAGGCCGCGCCAGATCTCGCGGCGCGGCTCGCGCGGCTGTTCAGCGCGTGGGATGCGCTCGCTCGCGAGCTCGAAGCGCCGCGGGGCCGCGACGTGCTGGCGAGCTTCTTCCGCCCGCGCGCTCAGGAACGCGGCGGCAAGCGCCCTGCGCCGACCGAAAGCGCCTTGCGCGCCGGCCAACAGATCGGCCCGTTTGTCCTGCAGACCTTCATCGCGCAAGGCGGCATGGGTCAGGTCTGGGTGGCGCTCGATCAGGAGCTGCGCCGCCAAGTCGCACTCAAGCTCGTGCTGCCCGGGCGCGTCGACCTGCGCAACGTCGAGTTGTTCGCGCGCGAAGCACGTGCGGGTGGCCGGCTCGCGCACCCGAACATCGTCACGACGCTCGCGCACGGCAGCGACGGCGGCCTGGCGTGGATCGCGCAGGAGCTGGTCGAGGGCTCGTGGACGCTCAAGGACTTCCTCGACGAGCTGCGCGCGGCGGACGCGGTCCCGAAGGACTACTACCCGAAGGTCGCGGACCTCGCGGCGCAACTCGCCGACGCACTCGCTGCGGCGCACGAGGCGGGCGTGATCCACCGCGACGTCAAGCCGCAGAACGTGCTCATCGCGCCCGACGATCGGCCGAAGTTGACCGACTTCGGTTTGGCGCGTGTGGTTGACGACTCGGTGCTCTCGCGCAGCGGCGACTTCGCAGGCACCTATGCCTACATGAGCCCCGAGCAGGTCACGGGCAAGCGCATGGGCCTCGACCACCGCACGGACGTGTTCAGTCTGGGCATCGTGCTCTACGAACTCCTGACGCTGCGCCGCCCGTTCGAAGGCGACACGACACACCAGATCGCCGCGAGGATCATCACCTTCGATCCGCCGGACGCGGCCAGGATCCGCTCGCAGTGCCCGCGTGATCTGGCGGTGATCTGCGCGAAGGCGCTGGAGAAGGACCCCGATCGGCGCTACCAAACGATGCGGGAATTCGCGGCGGACCTGCGCCGGCACCTTTCGAACGAGCCGATCCTTGCGCGGCCGTCCGGGGCCTGGACACACGCCGTCAAGTGGGTGAAGCGCCACCCGGTGGTGAGTTCGTCGGGCGCGGTGGCGGGGCTGGCGTTTGTGATCGTGGCGGGACTGCTTGTGGAGAACGTGCGCACGAACGACAAGCTCGGACAGGCGAACACGGCGCTCGAGCGCTCGAACACGGACCTGTCGGACCAGACGCGCCTCGCGCAGGACAACGCGACTCTGGCCGAGCGGCGTGCTGGCGAGACCGCCGAGCAGGCGCGGATCGCGGAGGCCAATGAGGAGCTGGCCAAGTCCAACGAGGCCGCGGCGACGCGCGAGAGTGAGCGGGCGGACGAAAAGGCGCGGGAGGCGACGCAGAAGGCGAACGACGTGCTGTCGTTGTCGGCGGTGCAGGACCTGCAGGACTTGCTGGATCGCGCGGACGCGCTGTGGCCGGCGCATCCGGAGAATCTCGCCGGGTATGAGTCGTGGCTGGCGGACGCACGCGAGCTGATCGAGGGTCGCCCGGACGATGACGCGCGCGGGATCAAGTCGAAGCCGAGTCTGGAGCAGCACAAGGCGAAGCTCTTGGAGATCGAAGCTCTGGCGTTGCCGCAGACGGTCGAGGAACGGACTGCGGAGCGCGCTGCGCATCCGCGTGCGAAGGAGCTCGCGGAGGCTGGTGCTCGGTTGCAGTGGATGCAACGCATGCTGGGCGAGGATCCCTGGCCGAGTGAGTCGGAGATCGAAGCGCAGCTCGCGGTTGAGAAGCTGCCGACCGACGCGGATGGCTTGAACAAAGTGGCTTGGCCGCTCGTCGACACGGACAAGCCTGTGTACGGGAGCGAGGTACGCGGCCTGTTGTTGGCGCATCGCGCGGTGGCGGCTGCGCCGCAAGCGCAGCGGCACATGCTGCGGGACACGCTGGCTTGGGCGTTGTTCCGTACAAGTCGTTTCGAGGATGCGTTGAGCGAGGCGCGTCGCGCGCTGGCTGAAGCGCCGGAAACGTCGGGGTCCGAGTACGCGGGCTACGTGAAGAAGCTCGAGGAGGCGGTGAGCGGTTGGCGGGGCGACGACGGATCGCTGCTCGCGGCACGCCGCGCGGAAGCGGCGCGGATTGCGAGCGAGGTCGCCGCTCTCGAAGTCGAAGTGAACAGACGCAAGACGTGGAGCTTCGCGGACGGCGAGGCGCGCTGGTGGCACGTGCAGCTCTCGAAGCTCGTTGCAGACTTGGAGTCTTTGCGGGATGCCAAGACGGGCCTCTTCTCGTCGGGGATCTCGGAGGCGCGTGGCTGGGGGATCGTGCGTCGGGCAGAGTTCGCGCGTTTTATCGAGGAACGCACTGTCAGCGGTGAGGACGCCAAGCGCCGTTGGTCGGAGGCGATCGCCGCGATCGCGAGCTCGCCGAAGTACGGGGGTCTGCAGCTCACGCCGCAGTTGGGTCTGTTGCCGATCAGCGCGGATCCTGATTCGGGGTTGTGGGAGTTCGCGCACTTGCAGACGGGTGATGTTGCGGAGCGCGGCGCGGACGGGAAGCTCGTGCTGACGGACGGCATGGGTTTGGTGTTCGTGCTGATCCCGGGTGGGACGTTTGCGATGGGCGCGCAGTCGGACCCGGCGGAGGCGAACTTCGATCCGCAGGCCGCGGGTAACGAGTCTCGCGTCCAAGACGTGGCGCTCGATGCGTACTTCCTGTCGAAGTACGAGATGACGCAAGGTCAATGGGAACGGTTCGTGGGTCGCAACCCGAGCCAGTATCGACCGGGAGCGAAGTACGGTCAGCAGTCGGTGACGCTGCTCGATCCGGTGGAGCAGGTCTCGTGGAACGACTGCACGCAGGTGCTGGTTCGGATCGGCCTCGAGTTGCCGACGGAGGCGCAGTGGGAACGGGCGGGGCGCGCGGGGACGTCGAGCGTGTGGTGGACGGGTGACGAGAAGGAGACGCTCGCGGGCTCTGCGAACTTGGCGGATGCGTACAGCAAGTCGAACGGCGGGCCGCCCTCATTGCCGTACGAGGAGTGGCTGAGCGACGGCGCGGTGGTGCACACGAGGATTGGTTCGTACCGCGCGAACGCGTACGGGCTCCACGACGTGGTGGGCAACGTGTGGGAGTGGTGCCGCGACGGCTACGGGGTCTACGACCAGCCGGTGCGTGCCGGTGACGGTGAGCGCCAAGTGACTGACTCCCTCAATCGCGTCTACCGCGGCGGCAGCTTCGGCAACACCGCCTCGGATGCGCGCTCGGCATACCGCCGCGCCCTCACGCCGGAACTCCGGAGCTTCATCGTGGGTCTCCGGCCCGTCAGGGCATCACGCCTTTCTCCTTCACCACTTCACCCATCAGGGGAGTGACCTTGTGCCGTTGCGAGATCCGGCGGCCGAGCGGCGTGCGCCGCCGCCAGCGGAGGTCGCGGGACCACGGCACTTGCAGAAGCCGTGCAGTTTTTCGAGTCTGTTCCGAAGCGATTGCGCAGCGTTCTTGGCGCGAGAGTCGAAGACTCGACGCGACCCGCAACCTCTTGTGAGTGCAGGAATCCACGACGAATGCACGAACACGAGCCGCAAGCTATCCGGCGAATGCAAACTCAGGCGGTGCTCGCGCGTGCGCTATCCGCAGAGGCTCTGTGGGTGCCAGGTGTGCGAGGATCTTGCGGACCCATTAGCGTCGCGCGCGACTTGCTAGGAACCGGCCTGACGAAGTTAGGAAATGAAGGCAGGCGACGACAAGTTCGGCGCGAGATGACGAAGGCGAAAGTCGCCGATGGGAACGTGGAGCGGGTGCGATCGCCGACACGCTTCGCACGGCTCGCTTTCGGCGTACGGCCAGTTCTTGCGAGCACGATTCGCATCTCATCTGCGCTCATGCGCGACCTCACGCCGCATAACAGCGATCCTCCACGCATAAGCTCTTTGTGAGCAACTACGGGATCCAAATCACGCGGATTCCGTTGGTCATGTTGAAGGTCGACGAAGTGCAGAAGAACGCGCTGTTGCGATAGTGCGCTTGGTAGACGCGTGCTCCTCCGCTCACGCTGATCTGTCCGAGCACCGTCAGCGGTAACGAGCTGAAGGCGGCGCCGATGCCGCTGGTTCCGGTCGACGTCGCGACGCGTGCGCCCAGTCGCACCAGCGTGCCCCCGATGCAACGCAGTCCGTCGCCGAACCAAGTTCCCGCGCCGCCGTTCAGGGCCGATGCGCCTTGATAGAACATCACGGCCACTCCCGCAGGAGCGTCGTAGACATGCAGGGACAACATGTCCGCGCTCGCATCGGCTGAACCGCTGGTCACCAACCCGGTGCCGTAACCAAACGAGTTCTTGCAACCCGTCGTGGTCCCCATATCGGCGTTGTTGCCGCACGGGCACGACGTGCCGGATCCATCGCCGATGCAGAGCACTTGGATTTGCGGCGCGAGCGTGTAAACATCGACGCGCCCCAAAACCCCTACGGCAACATCTTGAAAGCCGTCGCCGTTCGCATCGCCGAGGGCGGCGCACGTAAAGGCATAAGGAGTCTGGCTCGAGAACGAATAGAGAATCGCGCCCGTTCTGCCCGAGTGAACGGCCGCAGTATTCGACGGACCGCTGTTGCCGAAAAGGAAGTCGTCGTGACCGTCGCCGTCGATATCGCCCATCGGCGCGACGTCGTAGAACGGCCGAAGAGCGACGATTTCGCTGCCGTTGATGTAGTGCAGCAGCGAGTGATCCGATCCCGAGTAGACTCGCAGATAGCCAGTTCCATCGGGTCCGCCACCGCCCGCTTGACATCCGTTGTAGTCGAACGATACCACGCCGTAGTCCTGAATACCGTCCGCATTGACGTCCCCGACGCGCTCGGCATTGGCGCCGCAACCGTCGCTGAGGCCCAGACCATCGACCCGATTGAAGAGAATGCCCGTCTGCGGATCGATTACTACGACATGCCCATTTTGGAGGCAGTAACCCGGAGCGCCCATCAGGATCTCGTCCTTGCCGTCGCCATCGAGATCTCCCGCGAACGCGACGGCCATCCCCAACCAGTCATCGGGGTTGCCGTTGAAGAATCCCAGGGAGAAGCCGGTGGCGCCGGAGACGAGTTGAACGCGACCACGCCCGAAGCTCCACCCGTGGCCGCCCGCCAGTATGTCCGCGTGGCCATCGCCGTCGATGTCGCCGTCGATGGCGATGTCGCGGCCGAAAGAGCTTTCGACAAGTCCACTTTCGACCGGCCCGCCGATCTCGCGGAGCACGGTGCCAGTTCGGCCTGAGTAGACGCGAACGTAGCCCAGGCCGGAGCTGACGCCGTTAGAGTAGTCGTAGTCGATCGCGCCGGCTGCGAAGTCGAGGTAGCCGTCGGCATCGATGTCGCCTCCGCCGGCGACGGAAGTGCCGAGCATGTCCCAGGCTTGATCGCCGTAGACTTCATAAATGATGGAACCGTCGCGGCCAGAGAGCAGTTGAGCGCTGCCCGAGCCCGTGCCGTTGACCGCCGCTGTAGGCCGACCGACGAGGAGGTCGGCATACCCGTCGAGATCTACGTCGCCTGCTCCGCTGACGCTCCAGCCCAGGGAGGTCGCGGTGGATTCAGTCACGGAGTAGAGCTTCGTGACTTGAGCGCTCGTGACGGCCCCGCTCGCGAGGAGGCTGAGTGCGAGCGCGGAGCGCGGCACGAGGCCAATGCTGGCGGTGCCAAGCGCGAACGCCCGACGGCGCGAACTGCTGAATGCGTTCCGAGAAGAGATGTGCATGTTCGAAGCGTCCCTGAGCGATCCGGTCCTCCCAGTGCCGAGACACTCCTCGCCAGCGGTGCAGCTCGCCCACTCTCCGGAGCGGAGCATCTAGCGACTTGTAACGCCGAATTCCAGCCGTTGGTGCGATAGGCCTACATAGGGGTAGGGCTTCCAACTGCATGACCGATCCGTCCCCGGCCTTCTCCGAGGTCCTGCGGGAGCCGTGCGAGGCGTCTCGCGACGCGCGCGGCGCGCCGGCCGGTCTGTAGCTTGGCTGAAGCGCTCATGCCGGAGGCGCGGCGAGTCGTTTCGGCGTCGACTTGGGCGAGTGACCGCATGCTTCCGCCAGCCTGAGCCTGGTCAGGAGGCACGATGAGGATCCAGGCCGCTACTCCGTAAACGCGAACTCAGGCCGTTAGCGGTCGCCGCGGATTTCGTGGCGGATCTCGCCGGCCCGCGCGATCTGCGCCGAATCGAGCGTGCCCGCGATCCGTGCGCGCTCGTCCTCCGCCGGCGCGTGACCGTTGGCCGCGCTCGCGCCGTACCACGCGCACGCCGCGACCTCGTCACGCTCCACGCCGCGGCCGATCTCGTACATCCGCCCGAGCTTCGCCTGCGCCACCGCGAGCCCCTGGTCGGCCGCGCGCCGGATCCAGGCGGACGCGAGGCTCATGTCGCGCTCGACGCCCTGCCCCTTCGTGTACATGAGCCCGAGGTCGTACTGCGCCAGCGCGAAGCCTTGCTCGGCCGCGAGCGCGAGCCAGCGAGCCGCTCGCGCGTCGTCGCGCGTCACGCCGCGTCCCGCGAGCAACATGAGGCCGATCTGCGTCTGTGCGACCGGCAGTGGAGAGCGGCGAAACGTCGTAGACCTCGCGCAGCGTCCCGCGGTCGTACTCGATGCGATCCGCCGCGCGGCGCGGCG
>ENA-ORBV01003904-ORBV01003904.1-microbial-mat-metagenome-genome-assembly--contig:-NODE-3904-length-29259-cov-7.580255_pt1 | contig 29259 bp, 25 predicted proteins | sample MGYA00237777_ERZ505514 | MGnify/ENA primary metagenome ERZ505514 (study PRJEB26160, sample SAMN06269048) | microbial mat metagenome | isolation source: Oligotrophic lake microbial mat | place... | reverse complement strand
TTCCAGTGTCGTCTCCTTAAGGGGAGCAAGGCTCCTTGCATTCTTAGGGGAGCTCAACGGCCTGAAGATCTGGTCAATAGACATCGGCAATGCTCATTTGGAAACACACACTAAGGAAAAAGTGCACATCATTGCCGGTCCAGAGTTCGGTGATCGTGAAGGACAAAGCGAGAATGCAACAACACTTCAATGAAGTCCAAAAGCTGGTCAAACTTGGCAAGAAATCAGATCCATGCTCCAAATGCTTTGCAACACAATTCCATGATGCAAATCCACCCCCAGTCAACCAAAAAGGAGGAATGACCTGCAGTGTCATCTGGCAAGGCAACCCAATCAGTGCAGTCAAAACTTTTGCTACCAAAAACTGTGCCCTGTGTGCCAAAGAAAGAATTGCAATTGTCAAACAATCCAGATCCAACCTGCAACTCCTCCTCAACTCCAACAACAAAATCTGCGACACTTGCAGACACAGACCACGTTTGCACATGCATGTGAAGCAGACCAGCCCCGACGCTGATGAGTCAATCAATGACGAAAGAGTCAGCCCAACACGCGAAGTTACCACAAATTTTACCGGGTGCAATGTTTGCCTAGCTGATGTCCAAATGGAAGCACTGTGAGGATCAACAAAAAGACTGTTTTGTTCATTTGTTTCCAAAGCACTAGCCTTGGAAACAATTCCAACAATTTGCTGTGAATCAGTCACTCTTTGCTGTTCAGCATGACAGCATCAGGATCAGGATTTTTTCAGTTGAAATGAACATGGACCACAGTTGCTCTGTGTTTTTTTTGCACTTGTCCAAGGCATGCTAAAACTCCTGTGTCTCCTTGTGCTGCTGCCTTGTCTGAGCAGCTCGCTGTTGTTTGATGACAACTTTGATCACATGGTTTGTGACTGTTGTGGCAACCATGTGATCAGACATGAGCCAATCAGCATGGTGTCATTGCTGCAGCTTCTTGCATGTCAGCTGGTTGTCATTGTTCCCAGCAGCAATTGGTCAAGTTCCAAGAGAGCATCTGTCGCTTTGCAATGGACATTGCAATTGATGCATGTTGACTGCCAGCACAACAACAACGTTTTTTGGGTGGTTGTGACACAGTGCTTGTTCCATCCAAAATGTGTGTTCCGGTGGAGATCTCTGGTTCCATTGTCTCATTCTCAGCAAACACTTTGCAAGAAACTCAATGGAAAGTTTAGACAATTGTTGTCTGCAACAGTTTTGAAGTGTGCAACCACAACAACTGCTCATGTTTCGAATGATCAATGTCATTTCCAACAACAATGTTTTGATTTGGATTTTGAAATGTTTTGCAGCAATTTGACGGCAAGGGACCACATTTTGGAACAAAAATGGATTGGAAGTCAAATCAATCAATTCAGACACCACAATTGTTGCTGACATGTCAAACACACATGCAAGTTTGTTTGATGTCAACAAATGGAATGACGAGCCCTTGAGGAACATCTTGCTGATTCCCAAATTGTCATTGATCCACTTTGTTGATGATGCATTCATTGCTAGGCAGTTGAGCATCGATGCTGACAACTAGCATTGGATTAGCAAACGGGCTGCTTCCAGAGGACAAAATGTCAATGCATGCTCATGGTTGGTTTTTTGTCTTCTTGGTGAGCAAAAGTTTGTTGTTGTCTGTTGGCATCCAAAGTCTGCATGCACTGTGCACTCAGACACTTTGAGCTGTTGGTTTTCATCTTGACCAACATTGTGAAATCTGTTTCAGCACACCCTTTGCATGCCAGAAATTGGCTGGTTGAAAACATGCTTTTGCCACAAGACTTACCGGGTCAAATGGCACAGTGCATTGTGAATTCACACCACAGTGAGTGGATGCTGTGTGTGTGGAAAGCTTCTGAGAGGTCATCGGTTCAATCCTCAACAGTCAAGATGCAATGTGAGCCCTCCACGAGGCAAGGTGCTCTTCGAATGCACAGGCACAGCCCAACGCTCTCTTTGGAAGCGAGCACGCAAACTGAAACGGTCAAAACGGAAGATTCCGAAACACGATCAACATTGTGCACATGCGGTCTGGCCAACTGAATGCGGCATGCTCCGACTGAGTGTCAATGATGCTCCGACTGCGCACCAAAGTGACAGTCATCGTGCACAGAAGCAGTGCGTTTCACGTTGAAGTTCCCCGAATTTTGCATGATCAACCCACAAGGAACGGCACAGAAATGACATGGGATCTGCTCCCATCATCCTCCCACATGCTGCGCATGTCCAACTGCTCCCGTTGCGAGCCATCGTGCACAGAAGCAGTGTGTTTCAAGTTGAAGTTCCCCGAATTTTGCACGATCATCAACCCACAAGGAACGACACAGAAACACCGTAGGATCTGCTCCCACTGTCCTCCCACATGCTTCGCATGTCCAACTGCTACCGTTGCGAGTCATTTGACCGTGCTCTCAAGCACTGCGCACTTAACACGTTCTCATGAATCCTGGGGAGAGAGGAGGCAGTGACAAGTGAGGTCACAGATCAGCTCAGAACCACATGTCTTCCGCAGAAGATTAACCTGCTCAATCAACACAGTCGAAACCCACCCATGTCCCACCCTAAGCGTGTCAGTCATTTCCGGCACATGCACTGACCAACTGATGCATCACTCACTTGTTGCTTGCTCTCTCAACGCATGGGGGAGAATGCAGTGCACCGTTTGCACACCAGAAATTGGCTGGTTAAAAACATCATTTTGCCATGAGACTTGCCGGGTCGAATGGAACAGTGCACTGTGGATGTGCTAATTCATTGTTTGATTGTTTCTCATCAATGACAATTGGGGCATTGACATGACCACACCCGCTTGTCATTTGTCATCAAGGTTCAAATGCAGATCTGAGATGCATGATCAACCATTTTGCTTTTCTAAGTCATGGTAGCTACATGGCATGCACAAAATGTTAACACCAAATTGTGTGGCAACAACAGCTGTTGTTGCACCTGTTATGTTTTAATCCTCTGAATTGTTTTGCCAATGCTCTGTTGGGCTAGTCAGTGATTCAATCATGTCATCGAGTGTTAGTAGAACTCTGACGCCATGTCTTCTCATCCAGTCTTTTTTGAATCTGTGAAAATGCCTTGCTGAATTTTGGCTACCCCTGATTAACCTACTCAAGCATGTTCTGTTTGATTAATTAATTTGTGTGGACTTTCCAGGAAGTTTGCACCCATTTCCCTCATCTTGAGTGAAAAGCAAAAGTGGATGACTCTTGTTTCTATGCCGCACAACTGGGACAAATTTCAAAGCGATTTTTGACATCACAGCAATCAAGTGGTGTCTTCCACAATGATCTCTGGCAAACTAAAAAATCAACATGCAGGACATAGGCAACTGGGAAAAAATGTGTTTAACTTTTTCATTTGACAATGAGTGCTCCGTGAATGCCAGAAGCTAGCATTGCTGTTTCTTCAGCCAATGAACTCTCCAATGCCACTGACATGTCATGATTGGGTTGAGTTCAATGCTCTTTTGCTGAAACAGTCAAAGCACAAATCTGAGCTCAGTCTGAAAGCAACAAAGACTTGTGCTGAACGCAAGCAGCTGGCCGTCCTTTCGCAAAAAAAAAAGATCAAAATGAATAATAAAATGCTTAGCCACGTATTCTATCTCCTTTCGATAGAATCGAGTCTTCTCTCAGCATCTCCTTGCCTACAGAACTGTAGGCAAGACATTGAAAGCACGATAGTGATAGGGACGGACCCTAAGACAATGAATAGAAACACCCTACTGTATCAACCTAGCTACCTAGCTAGTTAGCTACTAAAAGGGAAACGAATGGGCACAATAGCAGCCCTCTTTTTTACGGTGCCATATTATTATTAATTATGCACGACAAACGTAATGGTAAAAAGCCCCTCCTTCCTTCATCCAGCGCCTCTTTGAAGCATTCTCCAACTCTCCACCATTCTTACACTTTTTTTTGCACGGTGAATCATCCACCTGCATTTTCCATTCATGAATATATTTTTCTTTTTTTGTTTCTTGTTGACGTTGCTCTTCTCTCTTCTTCTTTTTCTTGCGCGCCTCTCGTTAAGCAATCTTTTTTTTGTTGCTCTGTTCTTCTTTTCTACTTTTCCAAGGGCACAGGCTTGGGCATGGAACATTTCACTTTCGTTTCCGCTTCGATACCCGTTTCCAACGGCGATGAGACGGGATTGTGCTCTAAAAACTCTTGCAATTCATCAATATTATCCTTGACGGTCTTTCCCATGGCTGCCTTGGAAACGATTTTCAAGCACCATTCGGTGGCCTTGCGGTCGGTCTTGGACTTGACACGGTACATGACCCCCATGACCAAGGCCGTATGGCCTTTCAAAAAGGAGCATTCACTCAGAGCATGCGACGCAATATCAATATCGCTGACGGTATCAAATAAATGACACGACGCTCGACGAACACCATCCAATGTTTATCCACTGTACGAGTTGACCACAAATCCAATGTACTGGACTTTTTTGCTCACTTTGGCCAATTCGACATAGATACGTTCATCATCACCACCCTTGTCACCACGTCGTTCATCACCACCATGCTTGATACTGCCATCATCACTCGTCAAATGTTTGAACCACACTTTATCGACGCATTGCAAATCGGCATCCATACAAATGGCCGAAGCATCCAAATCGATTTTTTCCTCCTTTTTGTCTTTGCTTGCATGTCCCATATCCCAACTCAAACCAAAGGTAACGCGTTCGGGCAATTTGCCCTCGGGACAAAAATCCTTGACTTGAATGGTCCCACCCTTGCGCATGATACTGACCCGTTCGGTCGGATCGACTTCAATTTTGGGAATCAAATCCTTGGTATAGGACTTGAAATAAGGAATCAGCGATCCAAAATCACGGGCGGTCGGATGCGTATCTTCAATGGGTTGCAAAATCCATTCGTTGGATTCGACACTCCCACCTTTGCGGGCCATGCGGACCAAAAAGAGCGTGGTCGCATCCCCACTATCAATATGACGGGAGGGTTGAAAGACGGCCACGGGAGCATCGCTGCCTTTTTTGGATTCGTCCACAATGGTAATACGAGCACTTTCAATATTGGACAAGAATCGTTTGGGTGTGGCAACGCACAAAACAATGTACAAGGCCACAATCTTGGGAGGTATTTTATCAAACCGAAAGGACATGGACTCGTCTTCTCCTTCGGCGTTACCATCGCGGGAATCTCCGGAATGGGTAATGGATTTGTTGGGATTTTCCAAGTTTCCATAGTAGACGGAGTTTTCCATATCAATCCGACCCTTATTGTCCAAGGCCACGCAGGCGGCATCCAAATCGACGGCCTTGCCCTTGACCAAATCCCAGGCCAATCCGACACGAATGCGTTCCGAAGGGACGGGAAAGGCATTTCCACGTTTGATTTCGGTCGATCGTTGCAAGACCGTTTTAATGCCAACTTGCAGCTTGCCCTTGGCATTGTTGGCAGACTTTTTGGGAATCTCATACCATTCCTTGGTATTTTGATTTTTGGGAGGATCAATGCTGAGAGGAATCTTGACGGTTCCCATTTCATCATCGTCCGTGCCCTTGTCGTAATCATACAATTTGCAAATGAGCGTGGGGGGATTCTTGGGATCTTGCAAGACACTGCAGGGCAATGTCATTTTCCAGGTTTCATCCCAGGTTGGACTCAAATTCTTCATGACGGTTTTGGTTTTGCCAATTTGTTTTTGCGACACTTTGGGTTTGGAACCGGCGCGGGCACCGGGAGTCGACGTTTCCAAAAAGACTACACAATAAGGGTCACTCGTTGTACGTTGTCCCATCAAGTTACGATCCTTGGCGGCCAAGCCTTCGCCTTTCATAATGGTCACCTTGAGTTCCATGCCTTCGACGCCATTGCTAGAAGTGTAGACGGGCATCTTGATAGTATTCTTTTGGTGGTGAAGGGTGGCTGTGGTTTTCTACTATTTAGTTGTTGTAAAAGAGGACCCCGAAAGTGGTCAACGTTGAGCTGTAGAGCTTGAAATCAATGGGAGGCTTTTGTCGGAAGCACACTAGGTAGCACAATAATAATATGTGTGAAGGGAAGGCAAAATACTGTTTATCAGCAGCCTTTGCTTTTTTTGTTGTGGTAATGCTACGTACAGTGGTTATCTATGGAGACAACACCAAATCGGCGGTCTGGTCTTTTTAGTTACGCCAAAAGATGGGCAAGATCACGGAAATGACTGATGCCTCTCCGATCGACGATGGGCAGAAGATATTTCTCGCCTGATATCTTGATCATCGGGGCTTCGATTTGCTTCTTGGTCACCTTCGTGGAAGCACATACGTACGCAAAGCTTCTTCTATAACTATAAGAATGCCAGTTTTCGGTCATTCTTCAACGAACCCATTGATTTTGCTTTCGTGTAGTGTCAGTGCGCCGTTCGGCACAACCAGAACCGTAAAACCGACACGCAAATCTTTGTCGTCCTCAGGCATCCAGTGTTATCATGGTTATTGCCAGTTGAGTGCTGTAGAATCAGCAGAGGGACAGTCCTGCTCATTGGCAATGACATGTTAAGAGGAGGTTTCAAAATGTTGTTCAAAGACTCTTGGCAAGTCACCATTTCTAATCTTTCACAATTTGGAGACAGACAATGTGTCATGTCCAGTATTGACAGCTAACAATTTGTGGATCAAAGTCAACAAAAAATGAAGAAAACAACAGTTCAACAATGTTTTCACAAATTGTCAAAAGCAGCTAACCAACAAACCATTTGTCTCATGTGCAACACAGCAAAGGATTTTGTGGCTTCAACACACATGTCTTTTGAAAGTGACCAACGTGACAAAATCAGAATTGACACATCTCCATTTGCCACCGCTGTTGGTGTCTTCATCTTCACCTCTGACATTTATTCAACATTTTGGCATCTGCATCATGTCTCTATCTTGCTGTCTTGAATCTTGATCTCGGTGTCCATCTTTCAACAGTTGCATCTCATTTCACTTGTTCAATGTCTTTGTCCTTGCCCTTGCCCTTCATTGGAGCTCTCTTTTGTCTGAATCACCATTGCTATCTGTTTTAGCAGACACATCAACAATCACACCAATGTCTCCATCTATCTGTCTGTGCATCCCTGTCCTTTGCTTTCATTCCTCTCCATCTCTGTCTCCATTGGCATCGCCATCTTTTGATTCCAGCGAAGATGGACACAATTGCTAGGAACAGAATCAATGTCTCTGTCTCTGCTTTTGTCTCTTTCTCTGTCTCTACCTCTGTCTCTCCATTCACGTTGATGTCTAAGTTGCTATCTGCACCTGCACCTATGTTGATGTCATTTTTTTTTCAGGGTCATTGATTTCAACAGTGGCCGCTGCCTTTTTTTTTCTCTTCTACTGCTAACCCTAACCTCCACACCATTCTTTGCTGAATGAGAAAAGGTGCAGTCACGAATCAATAATAATCCACGTAGGAACAACAATGCGATGACGAGGAACGAGTGATGACGACCACCACCACATCACATGCAAAGAATTGAAATGGCGACCATGACGACGAGTATTAAAATACATTCTATCAATTAATGAGACTAGCTAGCTAGCTATTGTGAACTGATCGGACGCACTTGTGTAGCTTTCAAAAGATAGAATAGAGTAAAATATTCTGCAAAGTTAGCAAGTAGCAAGAATCAAGAACCATGCCAAGAACTTTCTCTTTCCTCATTTTGGCACTCCTTCATGGAGCGAATGCTTTCCAATCCGCATTCCAAGGAGTAGGCCGACCTGTGGCAACTTTGTTTTCAACGACGACTGCTGGAACAGACACTGTCGTCGAAACACCCACAACAACAACCGCTTCTACTACGAGTACGGCCACTTCTACCACACCAAAGAACAAAAAAGTCTCGGTCCTTCTTTGTCCGGCTCAATTTTGCGTTCCCCAAGATTATCAAGAACTCTTTGAGAATTTGAGAAACACCCGCGCCAAAGACAATGACGATTTACCTGAAATTGGAACGTGCCGCGTCGCGGAATTGCCGCGGACGGAATGGATCAAAGTGGCAAGGCAATTGCCGACCCGCAATTTTTTCGACGCGACCTTGAACGCCAAACAAACGCTCGATTGGTATTTTGCGGGTATGGAAAAAGCATTGAGCGAAATTTATGCGGAACAAGGGACTGATGCTTCGGTCTGTATTATTGGTCACAGCATTGGAGGGTGGGTGGCACGAGCCTATCTTGGGGGACTGGGAGTGTACGTGCTATTCTGTATTATTTTTGTGAAGGAGTAATGCATGGGCTGTGTGTATATTTATTTATCTTTGTGGTTCTACATTCTCACCTCTTTTTATGTATGGCGAATTTCATTTTCAAAACAAACAAACTTACATATTACAGATCCTCCACGGCCGTCTTTCGACTGACCCAACAACAATGCACTTCGCTCATTACCATTGGAACACCTCATAGTTCGCCTGCCGATGCCTTGGTGGATCAAACCCGTGGACTCCTCCGAGAGGTGGCCGAGACGCCATCTTGTTCTCCTCAGGCCTTGGTCGATTTAGGCATTGATGTCACCTGTGTCGGGAGTTCTGGAGTTGCTGGTAGCTTTTTCAGCACCAACGTGGAAGAGTTGGTTGCTGCTTCGTCGTATTTGCCATTAATGGGAAAACTCTCGGCGGATATGAAGGGAGATGGAATTGTGCCGTTGGACTTGGCCTTTATGGAACCTCCTGCCAAACGCGTTGTGGTCGAGGAATGTTCTATTACAGGGGCCCCTGTTCGACATGCTCATGTTGTACCCACGCCTTGGAATTTGATCGATGGCTTTGCTCCGTCTTGGAAACTGCCGGAGGATTTTGTTTCCTATGTGTCCGAAGGTGTTCTGCCACAGTGGTCGAAATACATTCGGTGATGCGGATTTGTGTCATGACAGAAGGAGTAAAAAAACACAAATACAGCACGCGTTTTAAACCGGCAAGTGCCAAAAGGCAGTGGCCAGTGAACCCCAAATACAACCATAATTTGATGACATTTTTTAAACACTATTTGGAAGCCGCTTTGGTAGCTTTTGTTGTTGTCACTAATGCGTTTTCTTTGCAAGATGGGTGCATGCAGCATGTTGGTCAATCCATAGCATGCCACAATCCACACACATCTTGTCCGCAATTTGCTTCCTTATCCCTACTTGGACAAGATAGCGACTGCACAGTCCCGACCCCTTCCGAAACCCTTTTGAAACAGAGTTAGTTAATGTTGACTTTGGGACCATTTCTAGCTAAAAAAAGTGGCTAGTTACCAGCTGCTGTGTCTGGCACCTGCTGCTAGCTACTAGCTAGCAGTGCTACAGTTGGAAATCCATCATCCTTGTTTTCGATCATGGTATTGTTGTTGGCCTGCTTTCAAAAGCTGTTCGGCTTGCATCACCCAATTTGACATTTTGATTCTCACTTTGCATTTTTTTCTGTTCAAGCAGCTGTAGTGAGTTTTGGCAGTGCCTAGCAAGCAAGCGGACAGAAAGAATCTGCAACTGTTTTAAAAAAATTCTTCATCTTGGCTGCTAGATTTTGTCACATCATTTTCTTTGCAGCAAGTCATTGGGCGGGATTTCAAAGAGAATTTATCGACTGCTGTCATCACAAAAGAACAATTGTGACAGTTTTTTAGGCTACAAGAACTGGTGGCAATCAGAGTGACAAACAGAATGGGTTCTGTCTTGATCACCATCATCAATGTCAATGGCAACCAAAGCACAATCAATGAACAGATGCAAACATTCAAAATGGGATGTGCTCTCAACACAGACATTGATCTGCATGGCTTGTGATGAAACACTTGGGCAAGATGCTGATGTCAATCGGAACAGACATGTTTCTCCTTATCCCACGCTGCAGATCTGCAAACAAAAAGCTTTTGCATAAGAAATGTCAAATCATTTTCAAATTCATGACAATGCATGCTCATCCTCACAAATGAGTTGTTGTCTTGCATCCGATCCTAAATTTTGCAATGCATTCAAGATGAGCAAAGAATTCCACAGCAGATTTGTTTCACATTGGATCTTTTTGTGCACCTGTCTTTTGATTTGGAAATCTCTCCGTGATTTCTCTGTCAGTGAAAGTTGCAATGCAATTTCTTGCACACAAATCTCAATCTTCATGTTTGTTTGTTGAATTACCAAAAAGAGAAATCATTTCAAGCAGGATGGAACAGAGTGGCTCATGCCAACTTCTTGCCCACCACCAACACCCAATGCAACAAAACCAACAAATGTGATTGTTTGTTTGTCTTGGTTGGACAATGTTGATAGCTAGCAAAGGGAGCAGCAATGCACAATGAGGCAATGTCAATGACTCTTTGTGTCAATGACAATCCATGAGCACACAGATCTGCTGCTGTTGATGGATTTCCCATTGTGTTGTTTTTGAATTCCCTGCTTTCAGTGTGATCCATTTCCACCAGGTCCAACTTGTTGGCCAGTGAAATGGCAAGGTTAGGGTTAGCAGCAGTTGTGGGGCATCCAGGAGCCAACTCTGCTGCAGCCAATTAACATGCTCCATCTGACAACTGCTGGCAGCCCCCACTGCTTGTTCTGCTGCTGCTGCACTGTAGCCTAGCTACCATGGACCTGGTGTTCTATCAGCTTGCTGCTCTGTTGTTGTTTTGGCACCTCTTTCCCTTTGGCCACGTCTCTTTTGAAATGAAAACAGCTATGAGAACCCACTTCATTGATTGATTTGCTCCTGGCGAAACGAACTACATGTACCTGTGCATGCAGCTACTCTACTTTCTCCTTGTTGGCTTCTTTTTGTAGCCGCATCTATCATAGTTTTTTCCTACTACAGTAGTAAGTGATAGAGAGATTTAATTTAGGTTCTTGTGATTGTCTACCTAAGTAGTAAGTTGAGCAGAAATAGAGTGGTGTCTCCCGAAATGCTTAAGCTTGGGGGCAATGTCGATGCGAACTATCGCGAGTGAAATACATAACCACATGTCTGCAGCACAAGATCTTAAACACAAGTTCTAGCCCGGGTGGTTGACAAAAATCACCTGCGACAGATCCATGCAAACCTGCATGCTACCACTGGCATTTCTGATTAGGAGCTAAAGCAGTTCGATTTCAGGAGGGGTGCAGCAGAAGCTAGAGGTCACAAGCTGCGCTTCGCTCTCGCTCAGGAGGGGTGCAGCAAAGCTTGCATTGATGGAGAAGTGCATGTGTGGAACGGCCATTCGGCTCACTCCTCGCTTCGCTCGTCGCTCCCCTCCTGTGGTTTGCATCTCAAGCATGGAGACCCGGTGTGACATGTTGTGCCAAGTGATTCAAATTTTCCATCCATGTCTGTAAGAAGTTGAATCATTTGATGGAAATGTCCATGCTGCGCAATTTTGTGTGCATTTCTGCGAGCATTTTTCAACATGGATTTTGATGTGACATTTTTGGCTCCGTGCTGAACTTCTTAAACTACCTAGCATGCACTGTTTTTACACAGTGAGGGCCTGCCAAATTTTTGCACAACTAGCCCCTTTGGAAACCCCCATCAAAGTTGTTCGAAAATCGAACGGATGCAGCTGCTGGAATGATTCCATTGTTATTTTTTCCAGCACAAAAGGCAGCTTGAGTGATTCACTGAGAAAGATTTGATCATGGGGTGATCATCTTGACGGGTCATCCGACACCTGTTGTGTTGAAGTGATTGTTCTGTGGCGGGCCCGCTCTCACGTCTGCAATGATGCTAAGCTCTTCGCCTGCTATCACATCCTCAGTTTTGAGTTTGGTTTGTGGCCAAGCTAGCATAGCGGATGCAAGGATCAGATGGACAAAAAAAACATCCATGGCTTTCCCTGAAGCCCCCCAGCAGAATAATCGACACCAAGCCCGACCATTCCATGCAAGATCAATCGTGCTCGGCACGTGGAAGATTCATGCCGCCCAATGAAAGCACAATCCGATCGAACAGCCATGGAGGACGGAAAGATCCGTCGTCAAGATTGGCATTCGAACAAGTCTGGAGGCAAACTAAGTAGAGTTGCAGTTTGCACCAAACTCTGGCGCAGTAGAATATACTGATCTAATAGCAGACGAGGATGAGACAGTCACAGTCGTTGCGTCGGACTCGACTAGCAAGAAGAGAAGACGAGCGGATGGTTCGAAAAACACGAGATATAATGAGCTTGTGTGCTAGGATTTTTTCGACAGCGACCACGCTGATCGTGATGGAATCTAAGAGCCAAGCGGACCCAAAACTGCCATTTGCGGCAGATCAAAGACGAAAAACACAACGATATATTGAGATTTGTTTCTATAGAAATTTCACTTTCATTTACACAGGCAACCACTTTTGGTAGATGGGAATCAACAAATATTGGTTGTCGTTTCTCAGCTTTCATGTCAACACGAAAACATGTTGCAGATCACGTCATTCAAAACCTCCATCATTGACAAATTGCTTTCTTCCAAAAACCAAGTGGTTGCTGAATAAACCATTGCTTCGTACGTAGTAGAATTCCTTTAGATCGATCCTTGAATATTAGACAAAACACACAACAAAAAGAAATCTTCAAATGCTCTTGACAATTTTATCGACGGTGAAACTGCAAAGAATTTGTGCTGCTTAAAGCTCGTCATGACTCTTTTTCTTCAAGGAAATCAAACACTTCTCCATCAAAGACAAACCTCCCGCCTTGATATCGGCCACCTTCTTATCCTTATCGGCCGTGGCATCCTTGTATTTCTTTTGCAATTCTTCCGTGACTTTCTTGAAATCCGCTTCGACCTTGTCCACTTTGGATTTTTCGGCGGCAATTTTCTTTTCCAAATCTGTCACTCCCAATTTAAGAAAGGCTTGAATTTCCTTTTGATGAGACTTGTCACACAATTCCAAATGCGTCGGCGAGCAAATGGGCTTTAAATTTTCGGCCGCCCACGTTTTGAGCGAGTCCAAATCGCGAAGTCCCGAATAATCCTCGAGGGCCGCTGGGTCGCCCCATTTGAGCGTGGGGTATCCACGAATATTGTTGGCCTCGCAGAGTGGCTTGCCGCCCTCGGACGTGCAGTCCACGTCGGCCACCAATTGGGATTTGGAATCGGCAAATTCCTCCATCAAGGCATCCCACGTGGGCTTTAATTTCTTGCAATGACCGCACCTTCGAAGTAATTAAGAGTACAGAAGTATTTGTTCATAAACATAACAGTTTGATTCAATCAAAGTTAGCAAAGAAGAGAGGACGAAATACATAAAGAGAACTCTATTATTTTTCAACACGGAGTCCAAACGAAGTCATACAACTACAGTACGTTGTAGCTAGTAGCACTTACCATGGGGCATAAAATTTGATCAAGACCGTCTTGCCCTCACTCTGAAAGTCATAGTTGTCAGCCGTAAGCTCTACAGCTTGGGCTAGGTTGGCCACAAGGCCGATGCATGCAATAACAGAGACCTTCATTCTTCCAAGTTCATGGACTTCCTTGCTCAAAACAACTGTGGTGAGTATTTGGAGGTGCTTTTTATGTGAAGCCGTGATTAATGACTGTCCTAACTAATGGCAGTTTGGCTGGATGTATGGTTGCTATCGTGTGGATCAAGAAGGCTTCGCTCGGTTCATCACGATCCATCGAACGCGGTGCATGATGTCTGCATGAGAACACCTCGATCGAAAGATACAAAGCGATATTCTACTTGACCGGGTGGATGAGCTTTGAATTCGTGACTCAAGGGTGCCTCAGCAGCAAACGAGAAGGCAACTGCAACAACAACAACAACAACAACAACAACAACAACAAGAAAAGAAGAATGGGTCATGAGTTTGAAGGGAAAGGAAATGGACCAATCCACCACAGTGTACCAACTAGTGTGACTGTGGACATTATGGCCACTAAAGACACACACAAGGTTTGTTGGTTGACTGAAAGAAACTCCATGGACAACAATTTGATGTCGCAAGTCAGCAGAATTGAAAAACTTTGTTTGGTCAATGTTTGAAAGTGGGAAAAGACATTTTTGTTTCAAAAAGAAGAGCAATTTGTTAGAATTTGCTAATCACAGCTAACAATGTGGTCCTTGGAGAGGTGAACTTGGCAAAATGTTTCATCCAAGCAATCACCAGCATGGACATTGTCAGGTCATGGCACAGACTGAAGTTTTTGTGTTCACATTTTCTTCCCCAACATCATTGAGGTCCCCTTCCGATGCAACTGAAAGGTGGACAGGGAGGTGGTGTTTTCACACAGCTCCCTTTCACAAACAAACAGGACATCATTGACCTGTTTGACACAGAGGAGCCGCTTCTGAACACTTGGGGTGAAGCGCACTTTCTGTGCGCATTTCCACATGTTCACACTCATGCACATGTCTCATGTGTTGTGTGGAAACAACCTCGGTGAATTGTCACTTTGTTTGCAGAGCACATTATCTGTTATGGTGTTGAACACCAAACAGCACACACAGCCTCAGCAAGTAGCTCAAATCCCCCTGCTCTTTCCAACAACAAAAATGAGACCAAAAGGGTGACCAACTTCATTCCTGTTTCAAGCATAGCTCAACAAAGGGACAAGTGTGTGTGTCCCAATCAACTGACGGCTAACTGGTTAGGGCCCAAACCCTTCTTTGTGAAGTTTGCACAAGCAGCTCCACACACAGCGCACTGTCAACGCGTTCTCATCTTTAGCCTCATGCGGCATCATGTGTGTCTCTACTAGCACCAGTTTAAGGTGGGTTGCGAGCCACAAAAAAATTCTATAGTGAAAGAGTGCCAATGTTAGAGGGGGCTCTGCAAACTGTTTTATTGAACCCGAAAATAGCCCCCAAAATGGCTCAACACCATGTCATCATGTCTGACAAACTGCTAGCTAAAATCGATGCATGACAGCTGTCTCAAAAGGGGACCAGCTAGCAGAGTTAACTCAAAAGGGGGGAGGAGAGTGGTTTTCGCTCGTTAACTCTTTTTGAGTGCCGGATGACTGAAAGACTTATTGAACGCTTATTTGAATAGCGATAATTTACAGATGAAAAGTATAAGGTGGGTTTGGAGTTTTCGTCACCTACAATCCTGGTGTGCTCTATGGTAAATCCCGAAACCCACCTTAAACTCGTGCCTTTTTGTTTTTTGCTGTTTACACTGTTGACCCTTCACCCATCAATGACAGCCCATGCCAGCAGATACGCATCGATCTAATAAAATGATCAACACATTTGGATTGGGTTGAATTGCATGGATGATGGAAAGTTTCAATGAATGAGTCAATTTTTAATCTATCAAGCATTCATTGTGCTGTAGTCCTGCTCTTTCACCCATAAGATCCGATCAATAGTACAGTGCCATGTCTATATTCTTATGGCTGTTAGTTTGTCTTTTACTGGGTTCCAATCTCGGCGTGTTTTACGGTCTTGCCCAAGAAGAAATACAACTACAAACACAACAACTTGTCTTTGTTCGCTTTGACGGAATCTACTGTCAAAATTGTCAAGGCATTTTTGGCGGGTTGTGGAGTCAGATTGCCCCATCCTTCCCAGGTGCTATAGGCAAGAGCGTCGATTGCAAATCACAACCCCAACTCTGTGCTCCCCCCTACGTCGAAAAGGGACGACTATTGCCCCATGAGCCAACCTTTTGTTACTATCTCGAAACCAAAGAAGGCGAACCGTTGGTAGCACATTGGTACACGGGACAAAAACACATGCACGCCTTGGAGGTGTGGATCGAAAAAACAGTGAAGGAGCACCACTCCAAAGCAATTTCAACAACTGGCAGAGAGGGGGCGAAGAAAGAGTCAGACGGACGGCAGATGCATCGAAACTTTGATCGCATTTACACGCTCAACTCATGGGTGGAAGGTGCCGGAAAGCAGCAGCACACTGCCTCCCAGGGAGGAGGCTCTGGATCGGATCTTCACGACAATGCAGCGTATATTGCCATGCTTTCCAATTTTATGGACGTACACAAGATTCGTTCCATTGTCGAAGTGGGTTGTGGGGACTTTATGATCATGAGCCAAGTGGTCGAACACTTGTGGAAGACTGCCACCACTTACCATGGATGGGATGTCAGTGCCGTGGCCATTGATCGAGCTCGCAAAAGGCATCAGGAGCAACATTATGCCGATAGTAGTGATGATGACGATGAGGATATTGACACCGTCCAATTTAGTGTATCTGGAGTCGATCAACAATATGAAGCAGCCGATCTTTTGATTGTCAAGGACGTCCTGCAACATTTACCACTACGGGATTGTCATTCCATTCTGTCGCAACTACACAAATTCAAGTATGCCATAATTGCCAACGACGTTGCTGTTGCTCCAACGGCCAACCAAGATATAGACATGTTGGGAGAGACCATGGTAGCAGGTGGATATCGATCCCTCAATGTCGAATTGCCGCCCTTCAATCTAAGCTGCAATGAAACTCTTCAATTGCACAAAAAATACCAATCCGTCATGCCGGGTGGTGCTGTCAAAACGACTTGTATTATTGCGAATAATATTGCCGGTACAGCAAGAAACATGGATGATGACGGCCCGACCAAGTGCCAGGAGGAAAGAAATAAGAAGGAAACATTGTCACCCGCCCCTCCAATAAACCTCGAACAACACAAGCAAAGGGAAGAAGGACAAAAAGAAGCATCGGAACAATCATCCAAAGTGAGCAGAGATGCCTATCTACAACAAGCCTACTGGAAAGAATATGCGGAATTGGGATGGACTTATGAATCTCTAAAACCGGAATCTCGTTTACGAAACAACCTTGGGACACGGCTTTTGTTTCTCGAAGAAACGTTGGAGATTTCAAAGGACAAGTCCATCGTCGTCGCTGCATGACTGGAAGCAAGATCCGTCGTCTTTCCTTACAAAGGACTCCAGCAAACCGCCCCCAAGAATCGGTTTTATGCATCCGACCAAAACTCCAAGACGTCTACCGAAACACTGGCCAAGCCTGTGTGGGGATGTTTTAGATTCCATTGCTGGTGGCTGGTGGCAGCAAACAAAAGAAGGGCGACGACGATGCCACAAATTCTCCTGTAAATTATAGTTGGCCGAATTCGCTATCCCATTGCAGCGCCTGGGTCTCCTGGGAGCCAGTCTGGTGTTTACACCCTGTTGGTGGAACATGTCTTTGGAAACCATGGTCAACGGCATTCCTCCGCTGGGCATTCCCATGGCCACTGACCAATACATTGTTGATGCTTGCTGGAACCCCTTTTTAGGACCCGCATGTGTTTTTAATATATCTCAACAACAAGCCACTAGTAGATAGTAGCTTGCGATGATGTACGAACTATGCCACCCAACAATTCTACTGCAACAATCTGCACCATCGCCGTTTTTCAACTAGCTGCCCAAGGTATTTGAAAACTCGATTGTTGGAGACCGAGTCGCCTAGTTTTTAGACCAAACAGTGCTACTGATGGAAGTGTCATTGGAAAATTATACAACGAAAACGACAGCATAGAACTTCGAGTGCAAGAAATTCTACCTCCACGAGTTAATTTACTCTCTCTAGAGTATTATATAGCCAGCAAGGGCATGTAGACCTCTACCAAGAGGAAGATTACTAATATCACCACAGCTAGTCCCTTCCCTTGCCTTAAAACCTTTTTCAACTGGGCTGCGTCTCGTATGCGGACTGCAGATGAGGCGCTGGCCAAACATATCAATTCGAACAGCGCTTCATTGATAATCGTAGGAATGAAGGCGCATATTTCTTGTTTCTTCCTCCGTGGCATTCTCAACATCCCTCACTGCATCCCCCCAAAATTGCTGGAAACAAACTCCAACCATACAGCAGCAGCTTACTACTTCACGCCTGCTGCATCCGCCGATGCCTCGATTGCTCCTGCTATGGTTAGCGCTTCTAAACTAATGGTCAGTCAGATTTCTGGAAAGCCTGGCCTCCAGTCTACTCACGAAACCCAGTGTGTTACACACACACACAAGTGAATGGCGGCACTACAGGAGTTCCTATCCATTTTACGGATGTTGCTCCAGCCAATGCCCCTTCCACTGCGGAAGCTTCCTCCAAGAACCCTGGTGCCCCTGGTGCCTCTGCTGTTACCCGCATTGGCACTGGTCCCGCTGCTGCCACCGGCAACACTGACACCAGAGCAAATGAAGATAACAACAATGATACCAAGCCCGCCAGGTCCAAGAGGCTCGTGCCCATGCAATGGATGGATAGGATGACGGTCTTCAAGGAGACAATGTGCGGCAAGCTCTGCAGCCGCGACAGGCTCCATGGTTTGAGGCTACAATGCTGCAGCAAAAAAAGCGATTCCATCCTTGGTTGCGGAGTTGCTCGTCGATCCGCATGGCGATTCTTCGAGTATTGTTTGTTGATTGCTGGCCAGTACAGGACGTTGCCTGCTTTGGTGGTTGGAGAGTCGACGCTGTTCTTGTCGCAGTTTCGACCAAAACTCGTCGGAGTGGAGTCCACATTTACTTCCATCGAAAGCGTGTTCGCCATACTGTAGTCGCGACGATATGATTTGGAACATCTACAAAACCTGGCTTTTGTTTCGGTCGCCTATACCCTCTTTCGTACCACCAAACATGAATTGGCCGAATAACTGGGAAGTCCTCCCGACCAAACGACCCCCAAGACCCAATCGTTTTCTTCCAAAATCAAATAGGGAGGAGGCGACAGAAACTCCTGAATACGACTCAAGACCTCGGTGGGCAGTGTTGGTAGATGATGACAATGATTTCGCATCCAAAGTAAACCATGCTCCAAGTGTCGTCGATTTTGTTGGATACATTCTTCCACTGCACGCTGATTGTAATGTCGGTCTTGAGGTGTCGTCCGCAAAGGCGGCTCAACCTCATCATTATCATTTCCTCCTCCCCAGGGCATCGGACAATCTTGTTGTTGCCTTAACGCAATTCGTTGTTTTAATTGCTTGAACTCTCCCTTGAATACATTGGGTGTGACTCGACCAAAGCGCATTTCCAAAGTTCCGTTGGGAGCTTGCGAGACCTGAATTTGGATGACACCGCAAGAGGTTGGCGTCTCGTGGACCGAATGGGATCGTCGATCCTCATGTTTGGGAGTTACCACCCGTTGAAATCGATTCGTTTCGACAAAGGTAAAATCACCTCCATAGGGAACAATGTCCAAATCGTTTTGGACAATGTCATCCATTTTGATTTCGCCCTGTAGCCTATTGTTTTTGTCGTAACTCAAAGTAAGACTTCCACGGGTCGTCCGATGATGTCTTAGCAAATAGGTGTATTCTGCTGCATAAAAAATAATATCATAAATTCCCTCCTCTGGTGAGACATCCTTGGTGGAGGGTTGCTGACTCTCTGACTCGCCAAAGACGTTGTGTGTCACGCGCTCCAAATAATTGTCCTCTTCGACTTCCATTACTTCAGGAGTGGCTTCTTCTTTCAGAGTCCTCACAAAGTCACGAAACAAGTAATCTTCTCCGTACCAAAAGTAGTTTCCTCCATAACGTGTTTGAACGGCCGTCGGTGGCCATTCCATGTCGACCTTGTTGGGTTCCAAGATCCATTCATATCCAACCCCATACGCTTGGAGACGTGCCTTCAGGCGGGCTTGCATTATTTCTTCATAATCGTCATCGGAGACTGTCGTCTTGTCTTGAAGAAAGTTCCAAATGGATGTTGCCTTGTCATTATTACTGCTCTCATTATGTGTAGTACTACTACATGTACTGGTAGTATTGATGAAAGGAAGGTCATCACTCATCATGGCGGCTCGGTCGGTTGAGTGCGGGTGGACATTGTTTACTAGCTAGCAGTACATACTGTAATGCGCTCCATTCGGGTTTCACGGCCTCGAAACCGCGATATTGTAGCGTGTGATTCGAGTGCATGTGCGCCTTGAATAATGCTTTTTTCATTTTGAAGTTACTCATTTTAACTTTTTGCTCACACAAAAAGATCTTTTGAGAAGACAAAAAAATATAATCACACAAAAAGGACAAATACTCGAACATTTTGATCTTTTGTGTATCAAAATGAAAATTACGATTTTTGGCCTAGCCTGACCCATAACTTTTCAGTATGACTGGTCGTTCACGCAGAATACGTCACTACTAGTGTCATCGGGTGACATTGCGATCTTTTGCGTTGCCAAGATGTGAAGAATGAGATTCTTTCGAGTCAGTCATTCGTGGCTAAACAACATCAACATTCATTGTAATGGCTACCAATAGCTACTAGCCAGTAGCCAGCTAGAGCAGTTGGCGATCCATCGACCTCCTTCTCTGATGAATATTCAATTGGACAGATAGGTAGCTACCAATATATTTTTTGTTTCGGAAAAGCAGCCAAAAAAGGAGTTGGTTTTGAATTTGGAAGAAACACGAGAACAACTTGATTATTAGTTTTGTAAACAGCTCGTGTTGTCGTCAAGGGAGCAACCACGAAGCAGCGCATGTCCTGTAGTAATCGAAAATATAAAAAAAAAATCCCTCACAAACAGGTTCTTTGGCGAAACACCACCCACCAAAGGTTGCTTTCTTAAAAAAAAAACTCGCGCCTGAGTTCTACGAACGATACAGTACCACGAAACAACCCCCGAAAAAGCTTACGACTACACGACAAACAGCCAAAACAAAATGTTATCTCACATTGTGGGCATTGTGAGTGGCGGTGCCAGTGGTTTGGGAGCGGCCACGACGGCGGCTTTGATTCGTAATGGAGCACGCGTGGTAGTCGCCGATTTGCCCAGTCAATGGGAGGCCTATGAGACATTGGCCGCCTCTGTGAATTCCTCCCAAAACATTTCCTTTGTCGAAACCGATGTGACGATTCCCGACCAAGTTTCGCGCGCCCTCGACAGTGCCGAACTTCAATTTGGGCAATCCGTCAATACCGCCATTAATTGTGCTGGCATTGCTGCCGCCAGAAAAACCTTGTCGGTGCATCGTGAGACCCAAGAACTCAAAGTCCATCCCTACGAAGAATTTTGCAAGGTCCTGCGAGTCAATGTGGAAGGGACCTTTAATGTTTCGCGATTGGCTGCCGAACGCATGATGAAAGCTGAGGTTTGCCATGAACCATTTGGAAGAGGATGCATCATCAACACGGCCAGCATTGCCGCCATGGATGGACAAATTGGACAAGTCGCCTATGCCGCCAGTAAAGGTGCCATTGTCAGTATGGCTCTTCCCATGGCTCGTGATTTGGCACCACACAATATAAGAGTCATGACGATTGCTCCTGGATTGTTTGAAACGCCATTGTTGGCGGGATTGCCAGAAAAAGTAAAGGCGGAATTGGGGGCAACTGTGCCATGCCCGTCAAGACTAGGGAAACCGGAAGAATTTGGACAATTGGTCGTGAGTATATTGACCAACCCAATGTTGAATGGTGAAGTCATTCGATTGGATGGAGCCTTGAGGATGCCTCCCAAATAGCAACCTAACTAGCTAGCTAGTAATGTAGAATCTTTGCATTGTTCCCTCTTGCATGTAAAAAAGCCGTGATCCTCTTGAGGAACAAAACGAAACGAACTCCTACACACAATGCAGTGTGGTAAAAGTGCAACAATCCACAAGAATAGAATAGTATATTCGTTTTGGCCAAACCACCCAGCCTGACTGACTCAAAGCTGATCCGTTACTATTCTGAAGATCGGAACTAGTTTATAAACTCTTCTAGAACTAAATGTTTAGCTAGCTGCGACCAGTGTTGTCTCGTCTAAGACTCTGGCTTCTCTTCGGTTGGTTCTGTTGGGTTGTGCGTGGCTTGACATTGTTCTGTTGGTTTTGTTGGGGCATGCGTGGCTTGACATAACCACCAATCGTATTCGCACTGTTGTCAAGATTCAAGATTTGATTCAATTCTCCAATCCTCTCAAAGGCCCGAGGATATCCCGCCGCTTTGGCTTTGAGCCAACATCGACGTAGACTCTTGTACGAATTATAGTCGGGTTGAACATTAAAGAGGGGCATTTGTTGTTGCACTATATAGTCCGCCTGCTCGCCCGCCTGTTTCGCGGGTGTGTCAATCGAGCCTCCCAATTGGACCAACGAGTACAGAATAAAATTAAAGGTCAACAATCCGGGTTTGGCCGCCGTATTCCCCGATCGATAATCATGGATCATATCGTCCAACAATTTGACGGCCAGTTTGGGTTGGCCCGCCACGCCAAAAGCATGCAATATAGTATTGTAACTGGTTTCGTTCAATCCAAAGGGCAACTGTCCGACGGAGTGTCGGTGGCGGGCATCCTGCAGAATGGCGGTGGCACGATCCATGGCATTCTGGTCGGAAGAAAAGGCGCGCGCACACGCCTTTAAGACGGAATTCAAATGCTGAACCTCCACGGGTGTGGTTGTGCCGGGATTGGATTTCCATGCCAAAAAGAGTTGTCGAAAGATTTGCTCGGCTCCCGCAATATCACCCCGACGAGCATGATTGTCCAACAGTAGATAATAGCTGTACGCATCGGGTTTGAGAGGTATCAAATGATGATGATGCTCTTGGTTTTGCCCTTGTGCAGGTGACACGAAAACGTCAGTGTACAATGTATGGGCTCCATCGTACGCTTCTTGTGGTGTAATGCCAATACTACCACGGCCGGTCTCTTTGTTGTTGTGGTTGTCCTTTCCATCACTGTCGCTATCGCTGTCACTGTCGAATTCATCAGGATCGTTGTACTGATGGGTATCCTTCTTCTTCTTATTATTATTATAAGGATTGAAATTTGTAGTGTCATCCCCACAATAGGCCCAACAAGCCAAGGTATAATTCACTAGATCGGTAGTCGGTACCAATCGATCCTTGATTTGTTGAAGCGTCACCAAGTCTTTGCCATCTATGTTAGTATTGTCTTGGCGTGCGGATTCGACAAACTGGTTCATTTGTTGGTACACCTCCAACTGACGCCGTAACACGCGATCCGCGGCCACTGGATTGCCATGTTTTCCATATCGACGATATCCGGTAATGAGACTGTGATATCCCACAGCATTCGGTTGAAAGACACAGGCATCCACGATATCCTTTATCGGGATACTCGCAGAAGCGGCGGCAGCCGTGATGGCCAGTGACGAGGATTGCATCAAAAATTGCTCGGCCTTGTCCAATTGGTTGTTGGCGTGGATATAAGCCGTAACGATGTTATTGAAATCGGTTTGTTTGGGTCGGTGAACCTCTGGCTTGTAATTTCTGAGTTTGTAATTGTCAATGGCTAATTGAAGGGTTGCTTCGGCTTGTTCTCCTCCTTTTGGAGAAAAACAAGAGGCCCACATGTGGATCACCAAGGAAAATTGGGCTGCCGTAATGGATTCGTCCAACTGTGTTTCCGACGCCACCATGCATTGCAGAATATTCGAGGTCAATTTCGCCAATTGTTGAAGGGATTTTCGGCCCCGGGTCCGTTGTTGCATTTGTTTGCCCGTCATTCGAATCTTGTGGTTGTTCTTTTTGCTAGTAGCAGCCGTAAATGCCTTTTCCACACCTTTCAACTCTGTTTCGATTCGTTGAAATTCTTGACGACACGCCTTCAAAAGATCTTGAAAGTGTTTCATTTTCCTGGTCGGTTTCTTTTTGCCTTGCATGTACAAATCCCAAGCTTGGTTGGCTTGTACAAACTCTTGGGAGCGAATGAGATCTACTATGTCACGGGTGGTATGGATCAAGCCGTCGTTGTTGTGGGCATCTCCATCGTTATTCTTGTTCTTATTGTTAAGAGTGGTATCCATATTGCCTCCTGTAGCAGCACTAGTCGTCGTAAAGGGCCTTCTTATTATTATTCCAGTCCCAGCACCAGCACCCTTCACAGTAGCAGTATGCGCAGCAAGAGCAGCAGTAGAAGGCATTATTTCACGTCCTTTCCAACCATCGATAGCAGCTACACGTTCATCCACATACTGCAGCAGCTGTTGTTGTGGTTTATGGAATGTCGATGCCGCTCTCCTTAGGATGGCCGCTGGCTTGGCTCCTCCCAGGGAGCGCCGACCGCACAATCGAACACTTGGTATCATTAATTTGATTGTGCCACAATTTATGGATGTTTGCTTGTTGTTTGTATTCCGTTCTACAGTCTTTTCTTTCGGGGTCCTATAGACACAGTTGGAGCTATATAGACGGATATCACAAAGCTAGCTAGTAGGTATTAGCGAGGATTGAATGAATGTAATGTAATGTATTGGATTGGCCTGTGGTTGCTCTAGTCCATTTTGTGGTGTGTGTAACTGGTCTTCTGGCGTGGCCTGCCATGTCGTTGAGGATACCAATCCTCCGACAGCGGGTAGCACACAGCCCGACACTTGCTCTAAGTAAATGGATTATTATCTACAGTAAACTGTTCCCACCACACCTTATTAAGGGAGTAAAACAGCTTTTCTACGTCTTCCCAATCACTGCTTTGGTCTTCCCATTTAATGTCGTCGTTAATGGTTGTTTTGGGACAACTATGATTCTACAAGGCGCCGCCATGTAGCAATTTGGCGTGATCGATGCTACGCTGATGGAAAATGTGGACGCTTTCAGCGTGCTGGTTTGTGGGGTCCTCATTGTCAAAGTTTTATATCCCGCATTGCAACGCAGAGGTATCCACTTGGCGACGACTCACAAATACGCACTGGGGACGTTTTCTATCGTCTTGGCATATGTTTGTCAATTGATTATTGAATATCAAATTCATTCCAAGTATACCAATGAGGATAAGCAGATTTCTGTTTTGTGGCAGAGTTTTCCCTACATCTTCGTTTGGGCCGGTGAAATCTTCGCCCTTAGCTCTGCGTTTGACTCGGCCTTCAAAGTAGCACCGAAAGAACGAAAGGTTTTTGCGACTGCAATTGCCCTTACCCTCATGGGCGGAATACCCAACTTTGTTTGGATGGCTATCCGTCCCTCTGTAAAGCAGTGGCCAAATTCATACAATCGAAGCCTACTCAACAACCTCTCTTCAAAACTACGGGTGGCTCCTGATTGGCATTGGAACGTTCGGCTGCATCATCAACCTGCTTCCATGTGTCAAGAATTGGGTGGATTATGTTGAACAGGCAGCGCAAGAAAATCTTCTGAACTTCGAAAAGGAACTTGCATTGGAAAATGATGTTGAAAAAAACGCAGACGATACAGAACAATCTGATGCGTGCGAAAAATAATCTAAACTATAACGCCCTTCAAACATGAAATGATTTCTTTTTACACCAGCCTCTTCTAATAGTGTGATTATCGACCCGGAGAACGATTCCTGGCTTTTTGGTATAAACAAATAATTTAAAGTTCTAATTTTTTGAAACGTAAAGTACTTTCTGTATACAACAACCTATATTGATAAATTTAATTTATCGAACTGGGGAACGGTTCCTAGCCTTCTTTCGGGGTGGCGACTTCTTTCTCAACATGGCTCTCCAAGATGGGCTGCCAGATCTACTTCTATGATGGACCTTATTATTGCTGCTGTAATCATCTTCGCTTGGCATACCTCCCGAAATTTCCAGTTCCCGCAGCTCGTCTCTCATAGTGGCAATCTCTTGATCCATTCGTGCCACAAAGGCCTTTTTCAGGGTCCGGATCGCCGGACTCTTTCTACTACTAGGCCGACGTCCAAAATTCAAGAGTGTCTGTTTGAAGGAACCCTTCGACTGCTCTTGTGGTTCGTCTTGATCTTCGTCGTCGTCTGCAGAATCAATCATGTCCGTGGTCTCTGACTCCTCTTCTTGCTTCTTGTGGAGTGAGTCCCTCACGAGTTCGTGTTCGTGCAGTGCCACTTCCGTATCCTTACTCAACATCCTTTCAGGAGCAGCAGCACCTTCTGAAGCCGACTCCTCGTCCTCTTCTTTTTGCACTACTGTTCCCTTTGGATCGCCAGCCACAAACTGGCGTGAAAAGACATCTTGCATATATCTCATTTGGTCTTGAATCGCCTTGCGCTGCAACTCGGAAATGCGTTGGTTCACCTCTTTCATTTCGTCATCAATGGCTCGGAGTCTTTGTTGTTGAATCTGAACACTGACCGTGACCTTGACACTGCTGCTGGAAGTGTGGCTGGGAGGACGAGAAGGAGCCAAGTCGAGAGCAAGAAGGTCTTTGGAGATGGGGTTGAGAGGAGGCAGGACGGACGTCGGAGGAGGTACCATCATGGGCGCGACTCGCTTGGACCATATGGGGCTGCTCATCAGCATGCCCGGGGACGACGCAACAGTAGTAGTAGCGGATGCCATTAGCTGCATCTTCCTTTCGCCAAGGTGGCGATGACCATCGTTGGGAACGTAATATTGCTCCATGGTTATTTGTTTGGCGTGTGTGTGTTGATTGTGAGTGTGACCGCCAGCTAGTAAACAACATAAGGAGGTAAAGATTCGCCCGCCGAATCACCACCTGAAAAGCCATGATTACTTGATTAGTCACCTACCTTGCGTTGCTTGATGCCGTTCATGCATACAGAATTCCAAATGGCGTCTAAACAGCCTAATAAGCCTCTTCTGTACGTCAGCAAAGCACTTTTTGATTCGTATTTCTGCGATACTGTCCGAAATATAGTTAAGTAGGCTGTTTATTTAAGCCTCAATAGCCTGCTAGCCAGTAGTTAGGCTGTTCTAAGCCAAAGTGCCGAAAAGAATTCTGAATCTTTGGTCTCAACTTTAATCAATTTCCGCATAGAACGATCACAAATATTGCACGATCGCTACCCGGTAAGCCAACTCCGATCCGCGATGTTCTCATGTCAATGGCCATGCCAGTTGGCACGTGCGGTTTCTGCAGTTACGCCAATCTACTACGACTTGTTGTTGCTGTTGCATGTTGTTGTTGCAAACCAGAATTGTGAACAAACTAGCTGCCAGCTAGCTAGTAGCTAGTAGAAACAGTAAATTGACTAGCTAGATGTCAGTGGCTCAGAGAGATCAACAGAGCAGCAAGCTGATGGAGCACCAAGTCCATGGCAGCTGCCACAGCAGCAGCTGGCTGGCTAGCAGCAGCCAGCAGGTGCTGGCAGTGAAGACTCATCAAGCAGATGCTGCCAGACAGAGCCAATTGAACAGCTGCAGCAGGACTGGCTGCCACGTGCCCTGCAACTGTCGTTAACCCCAACCCTGTCATTTGTGAACCCATGTTTTTGTGACAGACACGCACACAGACTGACACACACGCGGACACACACACACCGACAATTGAAACATGTGAGAGACGCTGGCCAACAAGTTGGACCTGGTGTCAAACAACAAGTTGGACCTGGTGCCAAGTGATTCCTGAAGCAATCAATGAGCATGCTCGTTTGCGGTGTTCAGATTTTCATTGCAGTTGGATGTCAGTGGCACAGAAGATTCTGTCAACTTTGCCAAAAAGCATTGCAATTTGTCATTGAGATTTTTTGCTCGCTCTTTTTGGTCTGACTGCATCAACATGATGTCAGTTTGTGTCAATTGCATGTTGATGAAATGAATGAAACAAAACATGGTTCGACACTTGCATTTAGAAAGTGTTGCATGTTTGTTCTGCTGCAGAGATGCTCCACACCCCTCAGTCCAACTGACCCAGCAGGGTGGGTGATGCAATGCAGCTGCAGCTTCTGTCGACTGTCTGTTGCGTCTGTGTTGAATGGCTTGGTCAACAGCACACCTGATTGTTCAGAAGACGAGCCTGGTGGGAGCCCTTGGAACAGCACAGACAAACCATTGCGTTTGGTTGACCCCAATCAGATCTTAATTGACCAATTGCTAGGCTCCATGCATCATCTGCGGATGGTGCAACTCCTCTTTGGATGTGTCTTCAGGCTAGCGCTGACTCGGCAATGTCCACATGGGAGAGCTGGAGGGGAGAGTTTTGTGCCCGTGCTTGTGCTGTGTGCAGAGATGTTCCAACATGCAAAAGAACATGCAGAACAGAGATCTGTTCCAACCTCTCTTCTGAAATGTGTTTCATTTCTCGAGCTTTGTTCTAAGCTTGTCGACACTTTTCGGCAAGGGCAAAAAATGTCAGCAGCAACTTGTTGTGCATCAGAGAAGCATCTCTGCTCTGAAGTGTCTCTTGTGACAATGACATCACAAAGGCGTTTCTGTTTCAAACTAAGGTGACTGACAAATGATTCATGACTCATTCACAAGTTGCTCATCAATGAGCCAGCTGAGCAGTTTTTTAAAACTAGACAAACAGGTTAGCTTGCTTCATCATTTCTTGCCTTGTCTTTCCACATCTAGTAAATTGAAGCACAGCATCTGTTGATTTCCGAGTTCTTGCAATTCAGCATTGTTCTTGCAATGAAAATGAGATCCCTGTCTTGCCTTTGAATTTGCAACAGAGCTTGTTAGCAATCATTCATGTCAATTAGAAACATGTGAACTTTTTGACATGCTTCTGTTGAGGAAATTGTGCAATTTGAGTGCAGACCGAAGACACAGTTGTCAATCTTCTGCCTTTGCAACAGGTCAAACAACAAACTAGAACCTTCCACACATGATCTATCCCACAATCACATCAATGGCAATCATCAGCAATGTCCAACTGTTTCCTGCAGAAGACTCATCAACAGAATTTGGGAAGTGATTTCTTTGTGAGTGTCATTTGTGTCACATCACATGTCAATCTCTTCTCAGTTTGGTCCAGTGAAAACAAAAGCTGCACTCTCTTCACAACTGTGCCCAGAGAACAGCATTGTTGCTTGATGCACACACCTGACACATGTGCCTGGAGAACATCATCAACAATCTGCAAAAACACAGCTTGAATCTAAATAAAACCTCATTTTTTCAGAACACCACAGTGGGCATGCTCATGCAATTCTGCATTTGAATTTTGCATGGTGATCAACAGATTAAATCAACACCTTGAATTGTGCTTTGCCACATCCGGCCTTCAAACTTGATTTCAATTTGGGCCTTGATCGAATCTTGTCCATTTTGGTCACAAAGTGAGCAAGATTTCAGGAACAACAATCCTCTTGCAATGTCAACCTCATTTGTGACACAGTCATGTTGCCAATTGATCACTCATGTGGATTAAGTGAGCAAAAGACCTAGAAGCCAGGCATGCAGGAGCAATTTAAAAAGCAACAATGACAATCTAGAATGCAACAAAACCATGACAAAGATGCTGTGAGAGGAGACCTAACAAATGCAGATTGTTTGATCAGCAAGAATGCTCAGATTCAAATCTATCAAAACAATGTTTGCAAGGCATCCAACTCAAAACACATGTCTAAAAGTTGGAAGAGACATGACACGCATTCTCAACTGGTTTCATGACAGGGCGGGATGACAACTGAACAACTGACGACAAACCGAGCACAGAGGCAACTTCCACCAGTTGTGACAAGAAGAACAACAACAATGTGCTAACAACCATGCAAAAATGTTCTAACAACAGGGATCCAACATGGTTTTTAAA
>ENA-ORBV01003903-ORBV01003903.1-microbial-mat-metagenome-genome-assembly--contig:-NODE-3903-length-29263-cov-6.276571_pt1 | contig 29263 bp, 16 predicted proteins | sample MGYA00237777_ERZ505514 | MGnify/ENA primary metagenome ERZ505514 (study PRJEB26160, sample SAMN06269048) | microbial mat metagenome | isolation source: Oligotrophic lake microbial mat | place... | reverse complement strand
GCCCCCCTGCTCAGGAGCGAAGTCACGCCCTCTGCTTTCCCCCCCCCGCAGGGCGTTCTCGCTCTTGGAGTTGCTGGTCGTGATGGTAATCATCTCGATCCTCTTCGCGATGGGCATTCCTGCGTTCCAGCGGATGATCGAAGGAATGGCCCCGCGGCAGGCTGCCCAGGAATTCGTGAGCGCGCTGCGGAGTGCCCGGCAATATGCCATCGACAATAATGTCCGGACCCGCGTGGTATTCGCCGACCCGGCGCTGGTGGCCTCGGGCTCCATCCCGGAACTGGAGGCGACCAATTCCTACGGCGTTTTTTCCTTTTACATCCCGCGGCAGCCGTTCGGCGGCAGTGATTGGCGGGCCAACAACATCGGGAACGAATTCAGCCAGATGCCGACCATCAGCATCCCGTCGGGATTCGTTGGCCAGTGGATCCCCTGCCCGTTGCTTCCCAAGTGGCGCAAGCTGGCCCGGGTTCGGATTGAGTCGCCGCTATTCACAAATGCGGCAAACACGAACTTTTTTGCCGCCAACTACTACGGCCCCGGCACCTACTGGGTCCCCTACCCGCTCGGGACGAACTTTTTCGCCAGGGGGCATATGTTTTCGGTCTACCCGGAGAACTACCTGCAGACGCCCGGGGCCCAGCCCTTTTCGCTCATCACCACCAACCGCCCGAAGCCCGAGGATTCCTACGTCATCCGGGACGGCGCCCCCGTTCGCTACGACGAATTATGGGTCACCAACTTCGCCTACATCTATTTCAATAATACCGACCCGCAGTATCTCGGGGCTCCTGAGGATTCGAGCACGTCAGGCCGGAAATTCTTCGACCTCTACGGCATCGAGTTCGACTCCCAAGGGATCCCGACGTTCCGCTGGACCAACGAACTCGCGTTCACCTTCAAAAGTGCGCGCAACACCAACAACAGCTACGAGGTCACGGTCGATCGCGCGGTAGGCCTGCCCCGAATGAGCGCCCCATGAAGCCCTGCGCGCACCAGTCCGGTGATGGGTTCAGCCTCGTGGAGCTGGTGATCGCGCTCGCCATCGCCGCAGTGGCCGTGGTGACACTCGTCGGCTTGCTGGCGCTCGGAGTCCGCACCAACCTCGACAGCAAGGCGGATTCCGTGGCGGTCTTCATCGCCGACACGGTGAGGTCCAAGCTGCTTGCAGACGAGGACTGGCCTGTGGCCGCGGCCACAGCGATGTCGAGCAATCCCGCCACCCGCTACCAGCACAAGGTGTATTTCGACGAGCAGGGCAGCGAGGTCGCCGCCGCGGCCGGCTCGTTCTACGCGGCGGCCCTTGAGTTCCAACCGAGCCCGAACATGCCCTATGCCTCGGACCGGCTCGACTTCATCACCCTGAGCATCAGCAGGACCGGCAACGACAGCAGGGTCCTCACACGCTTCACGCTTCAACGAGCCCACCGGGCGCCCCGAACATGGAACTGAGTGCCGCCCCCTCCCACCTCCTTCGGCGGCGCGCCCCGGGGGGGTTCTCCCTTTTGGAGCTGCTGGTCTCGGTCTCCGTCCTCGTAATCTTTTTGGTCATGGTCCTGAACATCGTCGATCTCTTCAACAAAACATTCACCCGGACCACCTCGGCCATGCAAACTTACGACGACGTCCGCGCCATCGTCAGCCTGCTCGGGAGAGACGTGAGTTCCGCAATGGTCCGCACCAACGCGAACCGGCAGCTCAACTTCGCGGTGAGCTCGAGCGGCAACCGTGTTTCGCTCTACTTCGCGGTGCCCGATCCGAAGCTCCCGAGTTTGACGAACATGAGCTTTGTGACCCATCTCTGCTACTTTTGGGACCGGGATCGGGCGGGGTTTTACCGGGCGGTGCAGAACTCCTACCTCGACAACGCCCGGACGCTGGCGACGGCATCCAGCGCCAACAACATCGACTATTCCGCCAACCGCGACCGCCTGCGGGACATGACGCTGTCTTACGCGTCGGCGAGCCCTTACGGCTGGCATTCGGCCCCAGAGATGACTAACGCCGTCGAATCGGCGCTGGATCTGCCAATCTTGCGCAACGTGTTCACATTTGAGGCCGACTGCTTCACCAATCGCCCCAGCCAGGCGGGCTCTCCGCTGGCCACTTGGAACAACTCGTCCGAGCTCCCCCGATACATCCGCCTGCGCTTCGGCGTGGCGGAGGAGAAAACGGCGGCGGTGCTGCGCCGGGATCCCTCCCGCACGGAACTGCTGCGCCAATTCGAGATTACCGTGCCGATGATTGGCTACGGCGTGTACGACAACAACTACGGCCCGCGTCCATGAACCACGGCCCTCCTCCGCCATGAACCACCGAATCCTCACCCCGATCTCCGGCCGCCTTCGCCGGGGGGTCGCCCTCATCACCGTGGTCACGCTCGTGGCGCTGCTGACCATCACCATCATCAGCTTCTTCCTCCTCGTACAGGATGACCGGAAGCGGGCCCGGTCATTCTTGGACACCATCCGCGCACGCCTGATGATCGAGGGTGCTGTTCAGGAGGCGATGGCGAAAATCATGGACGGCTCGGAAGTGCCCTATACCGGCTCGGGGTCCAGCCGCCGGGCTCTGGCCCACATGTCGGCTTCTCCCGGGCTGATGGAGGTGCGCCAGTACGAGCAGTGGCCCAACCGGGGATATCAGGCGGGCGCGGACGCATTCACCGACACCAACGCCTTTTTTCGAAACCCGTTCAAGGACCGGTATGAGCGGACCGCTGCCGGGGATTGGGCCCCTGCGAACCCTCGCCTGATTCCACTGTTCTCGTGGAGATCGTATGCGCCGGGGATTCGGTATCTGAAAATTGCGAACAACAACGCGGTTACCGGCGAGACGAACCCCGCCTACAATCCCGCCGCTCAATTCAATCTGAACAGCATCCAGAACCCGTTCTATCCGGGGCAGCTCTACCTCTCCGGAATTCCGACCGATTCGACTGCGCTCAAATTCGCGATCGACGGCGGCACCGAGCCGCGCGTGGGCGTAGAGTCTACATTCCGGTTCAAGACCGGAGAATCCACATTTGATCGTCCCATCTGGGTGCAGTGGATCCCGGTCTACGAAAACCCGAACGCTGCCCCGGGCCCGACCAACCGGATCATTGGGCGCTACGCCTACTGGATCGACGTCGAGAACACCAAGGTGAACCTCAACACAAGCCGCCGACTGTTCGAGGAATCCACCCCCGCGCTCATCACGGGAAAGTCCGACGGCGAGCTCGGTTCCGGCAGCTATTTTATACAGGGAAACAACTTGTCCACAACGAATCGCCAAGCGGTGGAGCGTAAGATCTGGACTTCCACTTCGGGAACATCCTCCACGAAAGATGGCGTGGCTGGAGATGGCAATAATGATGCCGCAGCTTACTATTTTGATCTCTGGATGGGCTGGAACGACGAAAAGTCTGACTTGGAAAACCGGCTGCCCTATTCTGCAGACGCATCGCTTGTGGACTGGCGGGTGTTCACAGGCATGCGCCCGTACGGCCCCTCGGGTCTCGGTGCGACGCTGTCAGTGGAGGATCTCACCCGCGCCTACGGCGCCAACCTCACCACCGGCGGGGGAGGGCGCTTTAATACCTGGCTCGAGAGTTATTCTCTTCTCGACCCGCAAGTTGAGATAAGCGATTTGACCAAAGGAGAACTCACCCTGGCCACCTTTCGCAGGACGCACGCCATGTCCACCACGATCTACGGCTTTGAAGACGAGCTCGACCCCCTCGGCCGCCCGAAAGTGGACATTGTCGAGTTCCAGAAAAAGACTCTGGGGGCGGGCAACACCGAATACCAGGCACTCTTCACCCGTCTCCGCGACACCAATTACCACCGCGCGTATTATCCAAATGCATTTCCGAACAACGGCTCAGCCCGCAGCTTCGCGCAGGCGTTCAACGGCTTCGCAGGCGACCTTGATGCCGGCAACGACAACAACGGCCGCGCAGTGATCAACCAGATGCTGGTCAACATTATCGCTTACGGACGACGGCACGACGAACCTCCCGCAACCACCATGGGCTCTCTCGCATCCCTTACCAACCAAGGAGTGTGGCCCGCGAAATCGATGCCCTACGTAGCAGAGGTTGCAACCCGGGCCCGAAGCGCAGCCTTCCTGCTCCAGGCGAGCGACCGCGCGCTCACCAACTTCTATACACAAAACGGGACGAACTATGACCGCATCTCAAAGAGCCTAACCGGCACCGATGGGACCAATCGTCCCAATTTCTGGTATTTGACGAATGTCCTGATCGACATGGCGGTTGGCCTTGTCAATCCAAATCCCTTCGCGACCAACCCCTTCGTCGGCACTCTCACCCTGGATGCTGATGGCGCTTCGTTTTGGAACGGCATCACGCTGGATCCATTGTATCCCGGCGCCACAACCCCGTCGACGAATGAGCCCATCAACGGTGTCTATGCGGCGAGGCCATCCCCCGGGGCAGGCGGCGACCCAAAAATGGGATATGCCGGTTGGCGGGCTACCGGCACAAACGCATACTTTGTTCTTGGCGCTGTTCCAGCCACCTCCCTGACCAATTCATCCACCAATGTCACCACCGCTTTAAGGGTGAAAGGCTGGCGTATTATGGACGCGGGCGGGATTGTTTTTCATCGGGTACCAATGCCACATTTGGGACAATCCATCGCAACTGTGAGGCCCTGGTGGCAGATGGCCGTTACGAATGCGAACTCGGGTCCGCGGACCATCATCACCTCCCTTGTTCATTTCACTTCCACAAACGCAAGCGACACGAGCGCGTTCTATTCGATGAATCGTTCGGTTGGGTGGTTCAGCGACCGGACGATCAGGGGCTTCCGTGCGGGTTTTCCAACCATCACCAGCGCCGACAGCGACTTTCCGCTGGTGGTCAACACCACCGCCTTCACAGACACCAACACTGGGGTTGGCGGCTACATCCTGCCCCAGCTTTTTGCGAAGAGCTCGATCGCAGCGTTGGTGGAGCGCGTCCAGTGCATCGATCCTACACTGGGGCACCGCACAGGAAATCCAGCAAACACGGTCTCCTCCAGCGACCTGCGCGGGGCAGGCACTCCACTCCAAGGCCATTTCTACGGGCTCGCCGGGCATGCGTGGCGTCTCTACCCGTGGACGAACTCGGCATCAACGCCCTTCGGTCCCATCGCGCAGACAAATATCGTCACGCGATACCAGACCAACACCACGACCATCCAGGTGCCATCAGGAAACACGTTTATTCCCAAGCAAGTTTCATATGTCGTGCCGGTCGGGACAATTACAAACGTTTCTTTCATTTCTGGCGTTACTGTCTCGGGCCCCCCCCCTGCGCTTACCGAGCAGTTTGCGAATCCGTTTACAACCCGCACAAATCAGTCGCCCATGCGCGCTCCCTACCTGGTCGAGTATGGCGACGCGAATGACGATCAGGCGGGCCCCATTCGTTTTAACTTTGGTGGGACGCGCGGTGATTGGGCGGTGAATGTGGAGACAAACGGTATTACATACAACACAGGACTCAATGATCTTTCCAAAGGTGTCGGCGGGCCATCTTCCCCTGCTGGAATGTTTTGCTCGGCACCCAGGGGTGAACCGATGACTACCGTCGGTGAACTCGGTTTTGTTCACTCCGGCTTTATTCAGCGCCCCATCAATTTGACCGGGAATCAATGGCTTAAAAAGCAAAACTTTGGCGGCAGTTCCCCCCTTGGACTCGGCGCTCCGCAGAACGGCCCTCCGATGTCCATGTTGTTGGACCTATTCGTCCCGCACGCCTTCCGGAACTCGACCTCGGGAGACCCGGTCGCTGACGATCAGCCCACCTGGGTCGCGAGCGGACTGCAGAACACCCCGAGCGAGCCTAGGAGGGGCACGCTCAACGTGAATATCGGAATCGCTAGCGACTCCTACCTGTCGATACGCGAAGGGCGGCCCGGCAATGACATATGGTATGACCCTAATTCAATGCCTGCCCACCCCGCTTGGGTGCCTTCCGCGATCTTTTATCGAAGATCGGGAACAGATGATGTTGAGAGTTCGCCGGCATCGGACACAGCAAAGGAACCCAACGGCGGAAAGCTGGATCCTTTTCTCCAACCCACCCCAAGGTATCGACGCGGCTGGGAATCGGTCCTCTCCATGATTGGCGGCGACTACACCCCTTTTCGCGGAATTGGCGGTGGTGCGTGGGGGGGCAAGCTGAATTCGTGGGATGTCGAGACCACAGTGGGATATCTCGCCACGGGATTGCCTCTGGGAACATGGTCTCCAGGTCGCGGCGTCACCAGCGACTCTGTCAATAACCCATTCGCAAACTTCGATCCCGAATACGGCGGCTCGGCAAAACTCCTCACGCTGGGAGTCGAACGTCGTGGTTCCGCATCCTCGAGTGGATTCTTCTCTGGCCTTTTTGCCGCAGACCAGGTGTCCACGTGGGTGAAAGGCAGCAGCCAGCTGGACTTCCGTGATCTAGTGTGGGAATCAAAGAGCAATCTCGAACGAAAGGGCAATTTATGGCAGGCGACTCGATTCATGCTGGCACCAATCCGACACTTCATCAGTGAGGTGCCGTATGACATCACTGGGCAGTCGGACATCTATGCCTACGGGAATCTTGCCGTTCCACCACTAAGCGTGGACAGCATTGCCAGTGCCCTCTCCCCGGCAATGGGGATGAACAACCACAACGGCTACTCAGGAGGGATGGGCCTGTATCGGAACGCCTTCATGGCCCAGGCCGCCAACATGATCTCGACCTCGGCCAACGCTTTCACGGTCCATGTGGTCTCCCAGGCCATCAAGGACACCGGCAAGGTGCGGAAGAATTCGGCCGGCCAGAAGGACGTCGGCGAGTCGGGTCCGGGTTACATGGACATGGACGATCAGGTGGTCGCCGAGCAGTGGGGCCAGATTGTCGTGGCACGACTGCCGAGGAGGGGCTCCGGGACCGACGGGGATGTCCAGCGCTACACGTCCGGCACCGCCCCGGCGGCCGACCTCGTCGGCGCGCCCGAATCCGACTACCAGATCCTATACTACCGGATCCTCGACAATCCGAAGTAGCCCTGCCGAGCCCATGATCCCGGCCTCGCCCCAGCGTTCCCGACGGCGCCTGCCCCCCCTCTCGTTCCTGCGCCCACGACTCGCGTGGTGGCTCTGCTTCGGCGCGGCCATTACCACCGTGCCTGCGCAAACTCCGACTTTCAGGTCCCGCATGCCCGTCGAGATCGCGGCGGGAACGCAGGTAGTTGGGCGCGACAAGCAGCCGCTCCGGACCGCGAGGACCGGCGAGGTGATGACCGTGGGGGCGGTGGAAGGGGACCAGCTCTGGTGCGTCTCCTCGGTGCCGGGTCTAGTGGATGGATTCGTTCCGGCCCGGGCCGCCACCCCGGTGCCACGCGAGGCGCTGATCGCGTGGAGTTCCCGGGCAGGCACGATCCAAGCGGAACTGGGCCGTGCGGCGCTCGCCGAAACTTCCGCCCAGCGCACTGCCCTGGAGGCAAAGCTGGCCGAGAAAGAGGCAGCCCAAACGCCCAAGCCCACGTCCGTGCCAGTGCCGGCTGCGGTGGACGCCTCCCCCGTGCTGGGCTACCTCGACTTCGCCGACCGCGTGGAGGTCAACAGCATCACCGCCACTCCGTCTGGCGACTTGCTGCTCATGGGGCTCAGCGAAGGCTATCGTGGCGGTTCGCTGAAACTGGCGCCGCGGCGGTTGTCGGGTGAACCGATCGGCCCGGCCGATTATCCCCGCGAAGTCCAGACGTTCATCCTCCGCTTGGATCCGAGCGGACGGAAGGCGACCGACCTGGTCCTGATTTCCGACCTGGACGTCCAGCGCCCCTCGCGGCTCCGGGCCGATGCCGAGGGCAACCTCTTCCTCGCCGCGCGCAGCGTCACCGGCTGGGCACCCACCCGGGAGCAGGTCCTCCTTGCGGGCGACGCCCAGGGGCAACCGGGGCAGGTGGTCATCAAATACGACCCGGATCTCCGGCAAAGACTGTGGGTCTACGGGATCCCAAAGGCCGCCGGGGTGTTTGCGGACCTGCAGATTGATGGTGCCGGCCGGTCGGTTTGCCTGCTGGACCACGCCAAACGGTTCTCCGTGCCTCAACTCCTGCGGCTCTGGGCCGGGGGAGCCGGCGAGCGGCCCTGGCGGAAATGGCGCGATGGCACCCTTTGCCGGATCGATTTCCGCGTCACTGACGCCGAGTTCGGCGACGGGCCGCTGGCTCCGTGGGTGAAGGGAACGGAGGTCTATCCGCACCTCGGGACTCCGATGGCCAAATTTGGCGCGCCCGACAACACCGGCCAACCCATCCGCTGGACCAATGCCAGCGGGGGAAAGAACCCCATCCCGCTGGGGAGCGCCTCGCTCGTGGCTCAGCAACTTGCGGTGGGCCGGGACGGATCGGTGGTGGTGTCGGCAACCCTTCCGTTCGTGGAGCCGGCCCCGGATTTCGAGCCCGTGCTCATGCGCTTCTCACCTGAGGGGCGACTGCAATGGACAAGTGTGTTGATCGAAGGGTTGCTGAGTGAACCCGACCAGAAGTCCCAAGCCCTCCGGATCGATCCCTCGAACGGCGACATCCTCGTGACCTATTGGGAACACGGCGAAAACGTAAACACATTGATCAAGGATCCCGCAGGGTTCCTCAGCGCTTACGGGGGCAAGAGCGGGAATCTCAAGGCGAGCTGGGTGGGGCGCGTGGAGGCGGCGACCGGGCGGCTCAAGGCTTCGACCTATCTTTTTGGGCGCAGCGTCGAGACAGTCCAATCCGCCCGGCCGCAAGTCACCAGCGTCGCCATTCAGGACATGGGGGTGGATGCCGGCGGACGCGTCTACGTCACGGGTTCGGGCCTCGGGGTGATGCCCACGACCGACGATGCCCGATTGCCCGTGATCCCGTCGCACGGGGGGCGACCGTACCTCACGGTCTTCACTCCGGACCTCCACCAGCTCTGCCACTCGACCTATCTCTCGCTCGCTTCCGGCAGGGGCGACCTCGTGGAGCCCCTCGCCAATGGCTCCGTGCTGGTCGCCGGCAGCATCCGCCCTGAACGTTCCACCCCGATGGAAGTGATTGGGGTGGAGGGCACCAACTACCTCGGCGCCATTCCACCCGCTTCGGCGGGTCCCCCCCCGTATGCATTCATCAGCCTTCTCAAGCCCGAACTAAGCCCCAAACCGGCCCGGTGGCGGATCGGGCCGACTCAGCCGTGACGCATCTTTCCCCCGACCCAGACTTTCGCTCGTAACCACGTGCAGATGATGGCATGGTAGATCAACCTGAATTTTGCTCCATGCAAGGATCCCACCCAGAGTCGCACCAGCCATCGCCCGGAACCGCATCGCGACGGTTCGCGAGGGCGCTGGGCGCCGTCTTTGTCCTGCTGCTGCTGCTCGGCATCCCCGGCGGATCGCGGGGCACGACGCTGTTCTGGGACGCGACCTCGGGCAACGGAGTCGGGGGATCGGGGGATTGGCTTGATTTTTCCTCTTGGAATACCAGTGCGGGCGGCGAGGACGGTTCGGCGACCGATTGGCCCAGCTTCTCTTTCGCGGCAACCAATGCCGTCTTCGCCGGAACTGGCGGCACGGTCTCCATGTCGTCCGCAAATGATTTCGATCCCGCAAACTTCCTGTTCCAGGCTGGCAACTACCTATTCACCGGATCGCCCATCACGCTGGACCAATCCGTCACTGTCCAGAACGGCACGACCGGTAACATCACCTTCGAGACCGATCTCGCCCGCGATTTCTTCGCGGCAGCGCCCGTGACCATCACCAACGACGGGGCCGGCGTGCTCACGTTCAACGGAACGCTCGTGGGGAGCATTCTAAGCCCTTCGCTCGCCCTCGCAGGCAACGGCACGATGGTATTCAACGGCGCCGTCGGGGATTTCTTCAACGGCGACTACAACGACGTCACCAAGAACGGGACCGGGAACGTGACCTTCGCCGCTGGGAACGAAATCCAAGGAACCATCGCCATCCAGGCCGGGATCCTCCGTGTCCGGCATGCGGGTGCGCTGGGTGTGGGTGGTGCCGATGCGAACCGCTCGGACGTCAGCGGCGGGGCCTCGATCGAACTCGGCGGCGGGCTGACGATCGCTAACGAAAAGCTCTGGCTGCGCGGCACGGGAGTCAGCAACGGCGGGGCTTTCCGGGCCACGGACGGCACGAACGCCTGGAACGGCCGGGTCGTGCTGCAGGAGAACGCCTCCATCAACGCCGACAGCGGAGCCTCGATCACTTTCGGAGGCGCGGCTCCGCTCGACATCCAGAACCTTCAGCTACAGCTCGCTGGCGATGGCGGCATCACGGTCACTCCGGGCATCGCCAACTTCGGCGGACTGGTCGTCTCGGGCGCGGGCAACCGCACGATCACCGGGGCCATCCTCGGCAACGACCGGCGCGTCGCTGCCCTGCTGGCGGATGGCAGGCTGGACACCGGTTTTGCCTCCGGCACCGGTGCCAACGGGACCGTCCGGGCCCGCCTCCTCCAACCGGACGGGCAACTCGTCATCGGCGGCGAATTCACTTCTTACAACGGCTCCAATCGTTCGCGCATCGCGCGGCTGAATCCCGACGGCAGTCTGGACTCCAGTTTTAATCCGGGCACTGGCGCCAACGGCGTCGTCCACGCCATCGCCCGTCAAAGCAACGGGGCACTGATCATCGCGGGCGAATTCACCTCGTATAACGGCTCCTCGCGGACCCGGGTCGCGCGGGTCTTGGGCAACGCCACCCTGGACACCACTTTCGATGCCGGGGTGACACTCAACGGTCCCGTTTACGCCGCAGCCGTCCAATCCGACGGAAGCATCCTGCTCGCGGGAAATTTTACCGCGATCCAGGGATCTCCGCGCAACCGATTGGTGCGGCTTACCCCGAGCGGCAGCGTCGACACCTCGTTCGACCTGAACTTGCCTGGCCCGGACGATGCTGTGCGCGCCATTGCACTGCAAAGTGACGGCAACATCTTGATTGGCGGCGATTTCGCGAACGTCAACGGCACCCCCAGGGCCCGCATCGCACGCCTCATTGGAGCCAACGGAACACTGGATCTCTCCTTCGATCCGGGGTCAGGTGCCAGCGCCAGCGTCCGGGCCCTGACTCTCCGCACCGACGGTTCCATCTGGGTGGCGGGCGATTTCACGAGCTACAACGGGACCAATCGCAACCGCATCGCCCTGCTCTCCTCCGCGGGATCCCTGAATGGCACGTTCGATCCGGGCTCCGGGCCCAACGCCTCTGTTCTGGCCGTCACAGAGCAGCCGGACGGCAAATTGCTGATCGCGGGCGAGTTTACCTCCGTCTCCGGAAGCGCGCGCGCCTACGTGGCCCGGCTCCTCGCAACGGGCGCGCTCGATACCGGGTTCGATCCGGGTCCGGCAGCGAACAACCCCATCTACGCCGTTGAATTGCTGCCCGGTAACCGGACCTTTGTCGCGGGAAGTTTCACGTCGGGCGACCTGATCCACAATGGGACCGGCACGCTGGCGCTGGGCGGTAACAACACCATCAACACCTTCACGGGGCGGATTTTCGTAAACGGGGGGAGTCTTTCGATCGCCTCGCTCTCCAACCTCGGAAACGATTTCAACCCCATCGCGATTACGAACGGCACCCTCCGAGCAACCGAAAACATCAGCAGCATTGGCAATCACAGCATCACCCTGTCTAACCAAACCACGCTGGAGGCCACCACCGGGGCAACCCTCTCCATCGGGACTCTCATTACGGGCGTCGGTGCAAATCTAACAAAGACCGGGAATGGAACCGCCACCCTCGGGAACGGGAACAACAGCTTCGGCGGAGCGGGCCGTGTCGTGCGCGTGCTCAACGGCACCCTCAGAATCGGTTCGGACGGCGCCCTGGGCAACGCCTCCAATGCGCTGGAAATCAACGGCGGGACGCTCCTCAGTACCATGAAGGGAATCATCGCCGCCAGCCGCACAATCTCGCTCGGCCCGGCCAACGCCACCATCACCGCGACCAACGAAACCACGATCGCCAGCATCATTTCCGGGAACGGCGGGTTCACCAAAAACGGCTCCGGCTTCCTGAGGTTGGACGGGGTGAACAGCTACAATGGAATTACAACCGTCGCCGCCGGGGAACTCCGCATTTGGAACAACTCCAGTCTCGGGGCGGCGGACGGCACCACGGCCACGGGAACCGTCATCAAAGGTGGCGGGACGCTTTATTTCGACCCCAGCGCCACCATCGGCAACGAACAGCTGACTCTTGAGGCCGGCAGCCTTGTGACCAACAACAACAACCCGAATCTTTCGTGGGCGGGCCCGGTAATCCTGGCCGGCAACGGGACGATCCGCAACCTGGGCGGGGGCAACTGGACCTTCAGCGGTCCGGTGAATACCGCGGGATTCACGCTCACGGCCGACGGGCGAACCCTGAATTTCGGAGGCAACGTGACCGGGGGCGGACGACTCGTGCGCACCTCCACGGGAACGACCGGCACGCTGACCCTCTCGGGGAACAACAGTTTGGGAGCGCTGATTTTGGACAAGGGCACCGTTGCTCTCAATGGGCAGAACATTGTGTCCGACGGGAATGCGCTGACGACCGACGTCACGCTGGCCGTGGGCACGACGCTTCAAACCATCGGGACTGCGGGAAGTCTCCAAGGTGCCTCGGGGATTGGCGTGACCAGCGGCCAAATCCTGCTGCAGAACACCGCGAACATCGATCGACTGGGCGACACCACGAATCTGACCTTCAATGGCGGCACGTTCTCATTCCTCAACTCGACCGCGGGTGCGTTCACAGAAACGATCGGCAACCTCTCGCTCGCGAGCCGCTCCGCCTCGTTCATCGTCGGCAACACCGGGGCCGGAAACACCACCCTCACCCTTGCCAACCTCACCACTGCCGGCGGCACGATCAACTTCAGCGGCAACAACCTGGGCAACACCAGCCGGGTGTTCATTCTGGGGAGCGGCAATGGGGCGATCGGTGGATGGGCGACCTTCACCGATTCCGTCGGGGCCATCTCATTCGCCAACTACTCAACGGCCACGGGCATTGGGGCGCTCAGCGTCGCCTCGGGCAACTCCATTGAGACCGCGCGAACGGGCGGCGGCTTGAATGCCCGGCCGACCGCGGATGATGCCACGCTCTCGGTCGCCGGCGCGATTAACACGCTCACATTGGACGAGGGGATCGACGCCAATCTGAACGGATTCGCTCTCCGCGTGAAAGGCGGGGGAATTATCAAGAACGGATCCACGGGAACGGCGAGCGTCATTTCCAATGGCAGCCTCACCGCAGGCGCCTCCGCCAACGCGAGCGCCGATCTCGGATTTATCGTGCAGCCGGGCCGCGCGCTGACCGTGCAGGTGCCGATCACCAATAACGGGAACGGAACCGTCGGCATCGCAAAACTGGGCACCGGCAACCTTACCCTGAACGCCACCTCGACCTATTCCGGCGGTACCAACCTCTCGTCGGGGAATCTCCTGCTGGCCCAGACCGGGGCACTCCCCTCTGGCACGGACCTCACAGTTGCACTTGGAACCCAGTTGTTCCTGCAAAACTTCAGCCACACCGTCGGATTCCTGCTGGGCGAAGGAAGCGTCAACCTCGGGAACGCGACCCTGACCAGCAACACGTCCACGGACAGCCTCTTCCAAGGCAACCTCATCGGCACCGGCGGGTTCGCCAAACTCGGCAACGGCACGCTGTCGATGACCTTGCCCCAGCTCTACACCGGCAATACCACCGTTGGCGGCGGACGCTTGGTTCTCTCTTCCAACAACACGCTGAGCAATTCCACTCAAGTGATTCTGGACGGCGGCGTGTTGGACACCGGGGGACTCAACCAATCCATCAACCTGCTCTCTGGTGGCGCCAACGGGCGGATCCTCCTTGGCCAGATCAGCAGTTCTTCGCTCACGCTGACCAACAACACCGTGGTGCCTACCCAGTTCGACGGCGCGATCGACGGGCTCGGAAGCCTCAACAAAAACGGCTCGCACACCCTGATCCTTGGGGGAAACAGTTCCTACAGTGGGCTGACCACCCTGGCTGCCGGAACGCTCAACATCCGAAGCGGGACCGCCCTTGGCCTTGCCGATGGATCGGCGACCAGCAATTCGGGATCCACGGGAACGACGGTTCTGGCAGGTGCCACGCTCGAAGTCCAAGGGGGGATCAATGTCGGAGACGAGGCGCTCCGCCTCCGGCCCAGCGCAACGCCGGGTCTCCGCAGCGTGTCGGGCAATAACATCTGGGGGGGCGTGCTCGAAATCAACGACTCGGGAGGCACCACGGGAATCGATGTTGCCACCGGATCGCTCGAACTGACCCGAGGAGCCTCCGGTGCCGGGGGCGGACGCTCCATCGCAAAGACCGGCAACGGCACCCTCATCATCAGCAATGATCTGAACGGACTGGACGGCACGAACGGGATGCAGATCCTGGCCGGAACCGTGCGCTACCGCACCACGAGCAACATTTCAGCAACAATCGTTTCGCCTGGGGCCAGCGTCGAAGCCAGTGAAGGCATTCTACTGACCGCCCCCCTCACCCTGTCCGGGACCGGCGTGGCGGACAACGGGGCATTCCGCAATGTCTCGGGCGAAAATACCTGGCGCGGAGATTTTGTCCTTGCCGCCCCCGCCAGAGTCCAGTCCGACGCAGGAACGATCACTTTCAATCAAACCACCAACGGTGGCGGAGAAAAGATCATCTCCACCAACAACGCCAGCCTCACCATCGCAGGCAGCGGCAACGTAGTGCTGAAGAAGGATCTTATACTTGGAACTGGCAACTTGGTCAAAGTGGGCAATGGCACCCTCACGCTCGGCAGCCCAAAGGAAACTCAACAATCGAGCAGCAATTACACCGGCACCACGTTTGTCAACCAGGGCACCCTCCTGCTCGCCGTCAACCCGCTGGCGGACTATAATGCCCAACTCGGACCCGGTCTCCCCTTGGGGATCGGCCCGGCCGGAACCATCGTATCTCCGGGAGGCACCTTCGCAATCACCGGAGGAATCCGCTACAGCGGACACATCGTCAACCAGAGCCAGTTCGGCTTCCGCCCGGGCTCGGCGCCGGAGGATCTGACACTCTCGGGCAACGGCCATCTGGGCACGGGCGCACTGCGCAGCATCGCAGGCAACAACATGTGGGGCGGTAATATCACCCTCGCAGGCGACATTCTCGTGAACGTCGAAGCGGCACGGCTCGATATCGTGCATGTCACCACCGGCAACACAGCGTTCGGCTCGGGTGCCCTCATCCTCGGCAGCTACAACCTCAGCAAGACCGGCGCCGGCGCACTCAACCTCTACCGCGCCAACAGCACTTTCACCGGTGCCGTCACCATTCTCGACGGAGTGCTCGGAGCCTACCTCGATTCCGCGCTTGGGAATGCCTCAAACCCGATCGTCCTGATGGGCGGGCGCCTGGGCGTCGTCACCACCCACGCCGCGGCCAACGCCTTCACCACCTCCCGCGCGATCACCCTCGCGGCAATCGGAGGCGGCTTCGATGCGGCGGATCTTACCACCCTCACCGTCAACAGTTCCCTCTCCGGCGCGGGCGGGCTCCGCAAAACCGGCAACGGCACCGTCGTGCTGGCCGCCGCCTCGGGCAGTTCGTTCATGGGACTCGTCGAAATCGACGGAGGCATCCTGTCGGTTTCCGCGGACAATCAGCTGGGGAACTCGAGCAATGTTATCCTGCTTGACACCGGCACCCTCCAGCTCAACTACACGCCCCCGGGCAACACGACTTTCACACGTAATATCACCGTCGGATCTAGCGGAGGGGCGGTTGATGTGACCACCGGAAATTCGGTGACCTTCGCCAACGTGATCTCGGGCAGCGGTTTCTTCAAAAAGAGCGGCACCGGAGTCCTGGTCCTCGCGGGGCCTGGCAACACCTACCAGGGACCGACTTACATCACGGGTGGCGGCATGCTGGCCGTCGGGGCCGACAACCAGTTCGGAACCGGCTCCGCCCCGATCCGCATCGACAACTCGATTCTCTACACCTTCGCCTCCTTCGCCACCGCACGTCCCATCCTGCTCGACGGCGCCAACAGCTCCGCCCAAACGTTCAATGTTGATACCGGCACCACCTTCACCCTCAACGGATCCATCTTTGGCGAGGTCGGCGCGGGCTTCACCAAGACCGGGAACGGCACGCTCCGCATTAACGCCTCGGGAAGCTACGAGGGCATCGGACGCGTCCAGCAGGGAAACCTTCTCGCCACCAACGGTGGCGCCCTTGGGGTGGGTATCCTCCAGAACAATCGAACGGATGTCTCGGCCGGCCCGACCGCCGTGGAACTGCAACTCGACGGGAACATCACGATCAGCTCAGAGTGGGTGACGCTGAACGGTCCGACCAACACGGGAAACACCACCGGCGGACGTCTCCGCAACCTGGGCGGAAACAACACCTGGGGCGGCACCATCTTCGTTTCGGGCTCGACCGGCGACCAGGAGCATGACCTCAACGTCACGCTTGTCCCCCTCCGGCAACGCGCGTCCGTCATCGCCGACGCGGGCACTCTCAACGTCACCGGCAACACCAACATCAGCGGACGCAGGAGCCTCCTGTTCGTCGCGGAAGGCAACTCCACCATCCAGGTCTCCGGCGCGGTTCTCGCCGGTCCGTTCGATGAAAACTCTTCCCGCCTCCGGTTCGCCGGGAACGGCACGGTCAATGTCACCGGTGCCATTCAGTCACTGACCTTCAACGCTTCGCTCGGAGGCATCACCACATTCGAGAACGTCGCGGTCTTCCTTTCCAACCCCTCCAACAACTTCGGTGCCGGAATGGCCACAACTTTCCTGATCGGGAACTCCACGCTCGCGCTCGCGGGGAGTCCTCTCATGCCGGGGAATATCGAATTCCAAGGCGGCATCCTCGCCAGCGCAGGCAACTTCACCCGCCCGCTCGGCACTTCCTCCGGCCAGATCCGATTCGAAACCACCACCGGACCCGGAACGGGAGGCGGGTTCGCGGCGTATGGGGGCCCCCTCACCGTCAACATCGGGAACGCCACCGCCCAGCTCGTCTGGAGGAACCTCGCCAACAACCAGGGCACTTCGCAGTTCCTGCGCGATAATTCGAGCCTCAAACTCGGCTCGCGCATCGCGAACGACGTGGTGACCTGGCTCAACCCGATCAGCCTGGCTCACAGCTCGGAAACCTTCGTCGGCACCCGGGATTTCAACGTGGTCGACAACCCGGGCAGCGCAGCCGACCTGGCCATCATCCCCGCGGTCATCTCCAGCAGCAGCTCGAACGTCGGCCTGGCCAAGTCGGGCAACGGCATCCTCGCCCTCACCGGCGCAAACACCTACAACGGTACCAGCGTCATCCGCGACGGCACACTCCGAGCCAACAAACTCGACATCTCGGGCGGCAACAGCTCACTCGGGAACACCCTCTCCGCGATTACCCTGGGAGGCAATGGCACCACCGGCACCCTCGAGTATACCGGGAACACCTCCACCCTCAGCCGAGCCCTCTCGCTCACCGGTGGCGGAGGTCGGCTCGATGCCGCATCGGCGGCACAAATCCTCACCGTGACCGGTGGCGTCTCCGGGAGCGGCAACTTCACGATCGGCGGGGCGGGCAGCACCAACTTCACCACCACCGCGCTGAGCCACAACGGCTCCCTCGTCAAGCTCGGCAACGGGACCGCCCTCCTCTCGGTTACCTCGAACTTCACCGGCTCGACCTCCATCCAAGCCGGCACACTCCGGGTCGTGGGCGCCAGCAACAGACTCCCAGTCGGCACCTCGGTGACCCTCCTCTCCCCCGGAATCCTCGATCTCGCGGGGAACAACCAGACCATCACAGGCCTCTCGGGGAACGGCACGGTCCTCAACAACTCCGCCGCGACCAACTCAACGCTCACCGTCAATCAATCAACTGGGAATTCCAGCTTTCCGGGTACCCTCGCCTCCGCCAATGGCTCGCTCGCCCTTGTCAAGACCGGCACCGGACTCGTCGAACTTCTCGGCAACAACACCTTCGCCGGAAACACCACCGTCAGCGCTGGCACACTCCGCCTGACCGGCAGCGTCACCTCGCCGATCCAGGTCGGCCCCAACGGCACCCTCGCCGGAACCGGACTGGCCTCGGGCGCCGTCACCAACAACGGCACGGTCGCCCCTGGATCGGTGTTTGGCGCGCTCAGCCTCGGTTCGACTTACAGCCAATCCGCCAATGCCAGCCTGACCATCGAGATCGGCGGACGCCCGGCCGATACCAATCTCTGGGATCGGATTGTGGCCGCTGGATCGGCGGCGCTGAACGGCGTGCTCAACATCATCTACAACGCCGCCAATTCCTTTACCGGCGTGGTCGGGGATACGTGGAAGTTCCTCACCGCTTCCTCCCGCACGGGCAATTTTACCACCACCAACATCACGGCCACCGGACTTCCGGCGAATACCGCGCTGGTGCTCAACTACGTCGCCGATGGCGTGGAGCTCAAACTCCAGGCCAGCGGCGTCACCTACGCCTCCTGGGCCGCCGGTTACTCGTTCCCCGGCGGATTGTCCGCGCCCGGAGATGACCCCGACAAGGACGGCCTCACCAATCTCGAAGAATATGCATTCGGGCTCAATCCCACTGTGCCGGACGCCGGTGATCCACGCGCCCCGGCCGCCACGGTGGTGAACATCTCGGGAACCGACTACCTTGCGATCACCTACAAGCGTCCGGCCAACGGGCAGACCCGCACCGACCTCACCTACACCGTGCAACGTTCGACCACCCTTTCAACGGCCTCGTGGAGTGCCCTTGGGCTGGCTCTTCACTCGGCGGGCACCGTTGGCGATCTCGAAACCCTCATCTATCGCTCCACCACCCCACTTAACGATGCGCCTTCGGAGTTCTTGCGGCTCTATCTAAATCTCTAGGGGACGCTGAACCTTGAATCTCGAACATTGAACGTCGCTGCCCTCCCCGTGACCTGCAAACTCGCCACAAGCACCGGGCTGACCCAGCCCGGCTACAACAGGGCCCGCCATACTCCCCACGCTCGCCCGACCCAACCACCGCCATGATTCCCCCTGAAAACACTCCTGCCTCCGCCCCCTTCGACGTTGGTAGTTCGTCCCGCGCAACGCGCGGACGGGCCTTCACCCTCATCGAACTCCTGGTCGTGGTGGCGATCATCGGGATCCTCATCTCGGTTGCGTTCCCGGTGTACAATGTCGTGATCATCAAGGCCCGAAAAGCCGATGCACTGGCGACCATCAGCAACGTCCGCACCGCCCTGGTCGCTTACCAAACGGAATACAGCGACTGGCCGCCTGCCTTGGTGGCACTGGGAACCAATGGGACCGACGCCCGGATCGACGCCGACACCAACTATACGTCGCCGGGAAAATGGCAGGACACTTACCGCACACTGACCGCGACCGGAGACACGAATTTGCTGACAGCGAACAACAAGCGCCGGATGATTTTCATCGAATTTTCCCCCAAGCAACTCGACAACAAGCTCAGCCCGACAAACGCAACGACCTTCGTGGATCCCTGGGGCCGGGAGTTCAGCATCGTGATCGACTCGAATGGTGACAATCTCCTGGACGGGATCCCCAACATTTCAGGCAACAAGATCAACGGCAGCATGGCGATGTGGTCCTACGGCCCCGATCCTCTGAAAACCAACGACTGGGTGATGTCGTGGAAGTGACGCCATGAATTTCCGGACAGCGTCGCGAACGCTTACCGGCCCGACGGCGGCCTGCCGCCGCTCCGAGGAGGGACAGCGCAACGCCGCCCGGAAACGGCGGGCGTTCACCCTTCTCGAGCTGATCGTGGTGATGGTGATTATCGCGATCTTGAGCGCGATTGTGTTTTCCGTTGCCACCTCGGCGATGACCTCCGCCAAGCGGAGCCGGGCTGTGGCGGAGATCGCAGCCTTCGAGGTGGCCTTGACCCGGTTCGAGGTGGATAACGGATTTGCTCCGTCGATTCCGTTCATTTCCACCAACAACGCCGGGTATTCAGGAAATCCCATCAACCCTTCTGGCATCCAAGCCAGCCGCGCCCTCTATTTTGCGCTGTCGGGCCGGACCAAGGCGGATTACGACACCGCCAATCCGACCAATCACTCCACCTACATGGAGTTCAACGACTCCCAGCTCGGCGACCGGTCGACTCTTGGGAATACGACCCTTTCGCAATCCGATACCTCCGCCTACACCAACGCGGGCAGCTTTTCCTCGGGATCTTATCTCAAGGATCCGTGGGGGAACGCCTACGGCTACTTCTACAACGCAGATGCGGACCCCCAATCCGTGAAGAATCAAACCCGACCCGACATCTGGTCGACCTCCGGCGACACCAACGCCTCGCCCGAGGAGCATATTCGCGCCCGCTGGCTCAGCAACTGGGCCCGGCGATAAGTGCTCCGCTGGAACAGGGGCGTCCCCCTCGGGATCCCGGGGGGCATCGCATCGCGCATTGCACCGGCTTGCCGGATCAGGTGAAGTTCGCCCATGGCCGAAGGCGATCCCCAACGCGAACTGGCAATGTACCGCGGACTCCTCGAGGTCAGCCATCTCATCAACGCCGCCACCAATCTCGAGTCGCTCATGCATTCGATCTTGGAAGTGGCGCAGCGGGTCCTGGACGCTGAGGCGGGAGGGCTGTTCCTCACCGATCCGGACCGCGACGAACTGGTGCTGCGGGTTGCCCTGGCACCCTCCGGGATCAGCATGCCGGCGGGCCGGATTGCGGTGCCACGCGGCCACGGCATTGCCGGGTGGGTCGCGAAATCCGGCCAAGCCGCGCTTGTCCCGGATGCGTACGCCGACCCCCGGTTCTACCGGGATGCGGACCAGCAGACCGGATTTCGAACGCGCTCGATTGTCTGCGCGCCTCTTCTCCATGACGGGCGGGAGATCGGTGTCCTGCAGATGTTGAATCCGCGAAGCAAACCGACCTTTGATCCCCTCGATCTGGAGGCCCTTACGGCTTACGCCCAACTTGCAGCCACCGCCTACGCACGTCTCGAAATTCTGGGGGAAAGGGAACGACAGGCGGTCCTCCGACGGGAACTCGACCTGGCGGCGGACATCCAGCGAAATCTCCTCCCACACGACCTCCCCACGGCTCCCGGTGCCAAGTTGCACGCCTGCTACCTGCCGGCGCGTCAGGTGGGCGGCGATTTCTACACCGCCCGCCTGCTGGAAACGGGAGTGCTGTGGTTCGCAATTGGCGACGTTGCGGGCAAGGGGATTCCGGCCTCGCTCCGGATGGCCCAGGCCCTGGGCATCCTCGATGCCATCCTGGATGCCGACAGCTCACCGTCCCTCGTCATGGGACAATGGAACCGGGCATTGTGTATCCAAGCCGGGCAGGTGTTCGTCACCGCAACACTCGGACGCTGGGCCGGCGACGGACGACTGGAACTCGCCGTGGCCGGGCATCCGGATCCGTGGATCCTCCCCGCTTCGGGCGTGCCGCACCCCGCGCGATTGCCGGGCGGACCGCCCCTCGGCATTCTGCCCGAAGCGATCCATCCCCTCTCTCAACTCGACACCACGCCCGGCGACGCGCTGCTGTTCTATACGGACGGTCTTCCCGAATCGCGCTCCCCGGAGGGCGCCGAGTTGGGCGACACAGATCTGCCGGGCCTGTTTGCCACGTTGCGTGGGGGCAGCCGCCCCTTCCTCGATGCTCTCCTCGAGGCCGAAGCGCGGCACCGGTCCGGCCAACCCGCCCGTGATGATCTCTCGCTGCTCCTGCTCGAATGCACCTCGTTCTCGTAACCGCATCCGCACCGGAAGCACTCGCCAACGTCCGGGCCGCCGTGCGGGATTTTCTTTCACGAACCCCCGTCGACCCTGCCCGACACGATCTGATCGTCCTGGCCATCGATGAGGCCTGCGCCAACATCATCCGACACGCCTACAGCGGGCTGCACACCGGTCGTATTCGGATCACCCTTCGGTGCGGCCCGCGCCGGTTCGCCACGGAACTGCGGGACTACGGCGCACCGCTCATACCGGGCGCGCTCAAAGGTCGTTCGCTCGACAACGCCGCCCCGGGAGGACTCGGCCTCCACCTCATCCGGACCGCGTTTCCCGAGGTCCGCTACCTGCCCCGGCCCCGCGGCACACTTCTCGTGCTCCGCCTCCCGCTCGACAGGAAGCGGTAAGAGCGGCATCGCCAACGCGGTGCCCTTCACCCAAAGCGCCCGCCCCCTGGAGGGCATCGCTTTGTCGATGCCTCGCGCCGATCGAAAGCGGCGCGCGCGGGCAGTCCGGCACGGAGAGGCGGCGGATGCCGGGAAGCTGGAAGCGCTTCGGTTGTAGCGGTGGCTCTGTCCCTGGCGGAGCCTCGCGCAGCCAGGGACCTGCCACCGGGCAGGAGATGTGCGGACGCGCCTCCGGCGGCACCCCTTGGGGGAGAGCCGCCGCTACAACGGACGGGCTGACAGGCGGCGGCGTATCGGTCGGACCCGCGCATCGAATCCTGCCAGCAGGCGGGCCGCCACCTGCCGAATACCGAACGGCATTGCGTTGTCGACGCCTCAGGCAGCGCGTGGTTGAGCCCACCCCATCCCGCAGCCACCACCCACCGGGCTGACCCAGCCCGGCTCACCGCGGTGCCCTTCACACAAAGCGCCCGCCCCCTTTGGAGGGCATCGCTTTGTCGATGCCTCGCGCCGATCGAAAGCGGCGCGCGCGCAGTCCGGCACGGAGAGGCGGCTGCAACAGAGGCCTTCTCCACACCGGCTCCGGCGCGGATCTGGGGCGGACGGAACACAGTGCTGTGGCGGAACACAGTGCTTGCGTTGGCGGGAGCGGGGCGATTACCAATGGTGGGTTATGAAAAAAATCGAGGCCATCATCAAGCCGTTCAAGCTCGAAGACGTGAAGGAAGCACTCACGGAGTTGGGCGTCGAAGGGATGACCGTCAGCGAGGTGAAAGGCTTCGGCCGCCAGAAGGGGCACACCGAGATTTACCGCGGCAGTGAGTACACCGTCGATTTCCTTCCCAAAGTGAAATTCGAAGTCATCGTTTCCGACGATCTCGCCGGGCGCGCCGTGGATGCCATCGTGAAATCCGCCAAGACCGGCAAGATCGGGGACGGAAAGGTGTTTGTGATTCCGGTCGAAGATGCCATCCGCATCCGGACCGACGAACGCGGCGAGAAGGCGCTCTAGGCCGCCCCCGGTCCGCCGGGCAACGGACCGAGTCAACTCCAAGAGGCATGGAATGGTGGCACGCGTTGGTGCTTGGGTTGGTCGAAGGATTGACAGAGTACCTGCCAGTTAGCAGCACCGGGCATTTGCTCGTCACCCAACGGTTGCTCGGAATTGAAAAGAGCGATGCGGCGGACGCCTTCGCGATCTGCATCCAGGCGGGCGCCATCGTCGCGGTGCTGGTTCTATACTGGCGCCGGGTTCGCGGGATCGCCCTCGGATTTGTCGGGAAAGACCCGGTTGGGCTTCAAGTCGGCCTGAATGCGCTGGTTGCCTTTCTTCCCGCAGCGGTGGTCGGCCTTCTGTTTGAGAAGCCGATCAAACATGCCCTGTTCGGCGGGGACGCGCTCGGCTTATGGCCCATCGTGGGGGCATGGTTCGTCGGGGGCGTGGCGATTCTTGGGTTCGCCCGGTGGCATGTGCGCGACCCCCGTCAACCCCAGCAAGGCAGGCCAATGGAATCCCTGGCCTGGCGTGGGGCGATCCTCATCGGCCTCGTCCAGTGCATTGCCATGTGGCCGGGCGTCAGCCGGAGCCTCGTAACGATCGTGGGCGGCCTGCTCGCGGGCCTCTCGCTCGCGGCAGCCGTGGAGTTCAGCTTCCTGCTGGGCCTCATCACCCTGGGCGCCGCCACCGCGCTGGATGCCAAAAAGCACGGGGCCGAAATGCTCTCGCAATACGGCGCCCCCATGCTGCTGCTCGGTTTCGCCGCGGCCTTTCTTTCCGCCGCCCTCGCCGTGAAATGGATGGTGGGTTATCTCAATCGGCACGGACTCACGATCTTCGGGTGGTACCGGATCGGCGCGGCCATGCTGATCGGCTCGCTCATCTGGCTGGGCATCCTGCACTGACATGAACGAAACCCCGATTCTTCCCGATCTGCAGGCGGCGGTGCTGTGCGAGGATGTCCGCCAGGAAGCCAGCGGCATGCACACCCTCGTCGGGGTGCTCAACGTCCTTCCCACGCCCCTGTTGCCAATCGGCATGTTCAAGCTTTGTCTTTGGGCCCGATGGACCGGTGGCCAGGGCAATTACGAGCAGCACTCACGCATCCTCGCCCCCGACGACACCTCGATACTGGCCGAGAGCAGGGTGGCGTTTGCCCTCCGCGAAATGGACGCCCATACCACCAACGTCCATGTGTTCACCGGAGTCCAGTTCCGTCAGTACGGCATCCACCACGTGGAGGTCATGCTGGACCGCGATCTGCGGATGCGCTTCCCGCTCCCGGTCATCCAGGTCCACCCCCAGAAACCGCAGTGAGCGCTGGAAGTCCCGGCTTCCCACCGCGGTCTCCGGTTTCAGGTTTCAGCTCTCCGGTCTCCTCCCGTCTCCCTCACCTCCCGCTTTGACTCCCGTCCCATTACCCCGTACCTTTTTGTCATGAAGCGACTGTTCCCCCATGGTTTCACGCTGATCGAGCTGCTCGTGGTCATCGCGATCATCGCCATCCTTGCCTCGATTGCCCTGCCGGTATTCACCACGGCGCTGGAACGGGGGCGGGCCGTGCAGGATGCGAACAACCTCCGCCAACTCGGAATCGCACTCCTGGCCAACGCGAACGAGAATAACGATTCCTACTTCGACGGCACCACGAACTGGCCGACCCAGCTCCTCGCGAAGACCGACACCAACTACGCGACGTTTCACTCCCCGTTCGATGGCAGAACGGTCTCCCCGGGCGGCGGCAGCCCGCTCAGTTACGGCGTCAATGCCAACGTGCTGGCCCAACCCAACAGCACAAAATATACCAATGCTTCCACCCTCGTGCTTCTCGCACCCGAATCCGCCGCCGGATCCGACCCGATTTTCAACGGAACCATGAGCGGAAATCTCACCCTTACGGCACCGGCGCTCGGCGTGAAACGGGGCACCCATGGACGACGTAATCGCATCAACGTCCTGTTTGCCGACTTTCGGGTCGAACAGAAGTCCTGGACCGATTACTCCGGCACGAACATCTCCTGGACTCCGTGACCACCGTAGCGGTCGACCTGCCGGGCAGCCCTTACGCAGTCAGTGTCGGTTCCGGGCTGCTCGCCCGATCTTCCGACCTTCTGCCCGAGCCACTGCGGCGGCGACGATGCGGGGTCATTGCTGACACCACCGTCGCCGCGCTCCATGGCGACGCGGTCCTGGCCGGCCTGCGCTCCTCGGTTCAAAGCGCGGAACTGATCACGTTCCCCGCTGGAGAGGGTTCGAAGTGCATGGCGGTGGCGTCCGCACTCTGCGAACGCCTCGCCATGGCCGGCATCGACCGCTCGGGGTTTATCGCCGCCCTGGGTGGGGGCGTCGCCGGGGATCTGGCGGGATTTGTGGCGGCGATTCATTACCGGGGCATCCCGGTGGTCCAGTTCCCAACCACCATTGTTGCGCAAGTGGACAGCTCCGTCGGCGGCAAGACCGGGGTCAATTCCCCGGCGGGCAAGAACCTCATCGGCGCCTTCCATCATCCCTCGGCGGTGATCGCCGACACCGACACCCTCGCCACCCTCCCGCCCAGGGAATACCACGCCGGCTTTGCGGAGATCATCAAGCATGCCGCGATCCGCAGCCCGGCCCTGCTTGAACGGCTCACGTCCGATCCGCCCATCGACCTCCCGGGCCTCATCGCGGAAAACGTCCGGATCAAGGCGGACATCGTCGCGGCCGACCCGGAGGAACGCAGCGGGCTTCGCGCCCTCCTCAACTTCGGCCACACCATCGGACATGCCATCGAAGCCGCCGCAGGCTACGGACGTTACCTGCACGGGGAGGCCATCAGCCTCGGGCTCGTGGCGGCACTCCGGCTCTCGGTTGCCAAAGCCGGGTTGTCCGCCACCGACGCCGCACGCGTGATGCGGTTACTCGAACTTCACGGCCTCCCGACCCGGCTCGCAGACGACGTCTCGGCCGACGGCATCCTCGATCTTGTCGCCAATGACAAGAAGTTCGAGGAGGGCGCGGTCCGCTTCGTGCTGTTGCGTGCGCCCGGGGAGGCCTACGTCTCCCGCGAGGTCCTGACCACGGAGATCCGGGAGGAGATCGAACGCCTTCGCCTGTCCGCACCGGAGCTGGCCTGAGGGTGAAGCCGTGAGCTCAGAGGCGCTGGTCCAGGTCCGCGGTCTGCGGAAAGTTTATCGCCAGGGGGAGATCGATGTCGCCGCCCTCGCGGGGATCGATCTCGATATCCATGCCGGCGAGTTTCTTGCACTGATGGGTCCTTCCGGGTCAGGAAAGTCCACCCTGCTCCACTTGATCGCCGGAATCGACCGGCCCTCCGCCGGCTCCTGCCATGTGGGCGGCGTGGATGTCGCGACCCTGGGCCAATCCGAACTCGCCGGCTGGCGGAACCGGAATGTCGGTTTCATCTTCCAATCCTTCAATCTCATCCCGGTCCTCAGCGCGCTCGAGAACGTCGAGATGCCGCTGCTGCTCACCGGGCTCAGCCACGCGCGCCGCCGCGAACTGGCGACCCTTGCACTCGATCTTGTCGGACTCGGTGACCGCGCACGGCATCTGCCCCGCCAGCTCTCGGGCGGACAGGAGCAACGCGTCGCCATCGCCCGTGCCCTGGTCACCGACCCGGCTCTCGTGGTGGCCGACGAACCGACCGGCAACCTCGATTCCCATTCCGCGCAGGAGGTGCTGGGCATCCTGGGAGCGCTCAACCGCGACGCCGGACGCACCATCATCATGGTCACTCACGATCCCAAGGCCGCCGCCTCGGCCACGCGGATCGTCCATCTCGAAAAAGGGGAGCTGTCGCCGTGACGCTGCACGGTTTCGTCGTTCGCAACGCGCTTCGCAACCGTCGGCGGATGCTCCTCACCATGCTGAGCGTCGGCGCCAGCATGTTTCTGCTGGTGACCCTGCTGGTCGCCCTGCGCGAACTGACCAACCCGCCCACCGGAATCGGCGCCTCGCTCCGGATCGCCGTGCCGAGCAAGGTTTCGCTCGCCACGGAACTCCCGGCGCGTCAGCGGCCGATCCTCGAGAAACTGCCCGGGGTCCGGGCGGTGACGCCGCTCACCTGGTTCGGCGGACGGCTCAATGGCGAGGAATCCTTCAACCTTCCACAGTTCGGAATCGACGCCCGCTATTTCCGCGAGGTCTTCGCGGAGGCGATTCTTTCTGAGGCGGATTGGACGGCTTGGATGGCGAGCCGCACCGCCTGCATTGCGGGAAAGGACGTTGCGGAACGTTACAAACTCAAGGTTGGCGACCGCATTCGCATCCAGGGGGACATCTACCCTGTCGATCTCGAACTCACCCTCGCCGCCGTTTACGGCATCGACGGGGCCGCCGCGGCGGACAGCATTTTCTTCCATCACGAATACTTCGATGAGGCGATGGGCAATCCCGGCACCGTCGGCATGTGGTGGGTCCTCGCCGAATCGGCCGAGGTGGTCCCCGGCCTCATCGACCGGATCAATGCGACCTTCGCCAATTCCTCCGCGGAAGTGCGCGCGGAAACGGAGCGGGCATTCCAGCTCGGGTTCATCTCGATGCTCGCCAACCTGAAGCTTCTGATCGGATCCATCTGCGCGGTGGTCGTGTTCACGCTCGGCCTCGTCACCGCCAGCACGATGAGCATGGCCATCCGCGAACGGTTCCGCGAACTATCGATCCTCAAGGCGGTCGGGTTCCGGCGGCGCGACCTCTTCGCCTTCATTCTCGCCGAAAGCTTCGGGCTCTCGCTCGCAGGCGGGATGCTCGGCGCCGGCGCTGCCGTCGGCCTCTACTCCTCACCGCTCGTGACCAAATTCTCCAAGGGATTCTTCCCGATCTTCGAGGTCACCCCGCAGATCATCGGCACCGCCCTGTTCGTCGCCGCGACCCTCGGCATTCTCGCCAGCCTGATGCCCGCCCTTTCCGTCATGCGACTGAGCGTGGTCGAGGGACTTCGCGCGCTGGATTGATCCGATGCCGATCCCGCTCCGATATCATTTCCGAAGCGCAGTGACCCGCTGGAGATCGACCGCGGCCACCGTGCTCGGGATTGCCCTGGTCGTGTTTGTCTATGTCGCCATGCAGGCGATGGCCGCGGGGATCGCGGGGGTCGGAGCGAACACCGGTGACCCGGACAATCTGCTCGTCACCCGACGCGGCGCCACCTCGGAAGGCACCAGCCAGATCACCCTGGAACAGCTTCGCATCCTGCAGCACGCCCCGGAGATCGCCCGCGAACCCGGGGGCGCCCCCCTGCTTTCCGCCGATCTCGCGATGGTCATCAACATCCCGCGGATCACGGGCGAGGGCAACGCCAATGCCATGGTGCGCGGGGTCTCACCACGCGGGCGCGCATTGCGCCCCCAGGTCGGGCTGGTCGAAGGGCGCTGGTTCGAACCCGGCATGCGCGAAGTGGTTGTCAGTCGCCGGATGGCTCGGCGCTTTGCGGGCATGGGGATCGGACAAAGCTTCAAGGCGGGTGGCAATACCCTGCGGGTGACCGGCCATTTCGATGGCGGCAAAAGCGCGTTCGATTCCGAGATCTGGATGGATGTTGACGAGACCCGATCCATGTTCGACCGCGCGAATTTCTCCAGTCTCCTCCTCCGCCCGCGGGACGCGGCTGCCGCCAAAGCGTTTGCTGAACGACTGGACATGGACAAACGTCTCAAACTGCGCGCCGTGCCGGAAACCGAATACTACACCAAACAAACCGGGTCCGCCGACACCTTCAAGAAACTCGGAGGATTCCTCGCAGCCATGATGTCCGTCGGGGCCGTGTTTGCGGCGATGAACACCCTCTTTGCCGCCGTGGCCGCCCGCACCCGGGAGGTGGGCACTTTGCGCGTGCTCGGCTTCCGTCGCCACGCCATTCTGGCGGGGTTCATGATCGAAGGAACCCTGCTCGCCTTTGCCGGTGGCGTGGTCGGCTGCAGCTTCGCCGCCGGCCTGGCGCACCTGCTCACGGCAACCGGGTTCTCGTTCGGAACGTTCTCCCCGCAGACATTTAGCGAAAGTGTGTTTGAGTTGAAGGTGACACCCGTGCTGATCACGGGCGGGCTGCTGTTCCTGTCTCTTATACACATCTCCGAGCCCACGAGACTAAGGCGAATCTCGTATGCCGTCTTCTGCTTGA
>ENA-ORBV01003900-ORBV01003900.1-microbial-mat-metagenome-genome-assembly--contig:-NODE-3900-length-29290-cov-7.109369_pt1 | contig 29290 bp, 21 predicted proteins | sample MGYA00237777_ERZ505514 | MGnify/ENA primary metagenome ERZ505514 (study PRJEB26160, sample SAMN06269048) | microbial mat metagenome | isolation source: Oligotrophic lake microbial mat | place... | reverse complement strand
GATCACCATCGCGCTGATCTACAAGTTCATGGACGACATGGACGCCGAGAGCGAGGAACTCGGCGGCAAGCGCAAGTTCTTCACCGGCGACTACGCCCGCTACGGCTGGGCCAAGCTCATGGCGCCGAGTCTCGGTGGCCACGAAATGCTCGGCCTCTATGGCGAAGGCATTGCCAAGATGCCCGAAAACCCCGGCATCCCGCCGCTCTTCCGCGACATCTTCAAGAACGCCTACCTGCCTTACCGCGACCCCGAAACGCTCAAGGCCTTCCTCAAGATCATCGACGAATTTTCATACGACCACAGCGAACGCCTCGGCGACGCCTTCGAATATCTGCTCAGCGTCCTCGGCAGCCAGGGCGACGCCGGCCAGTTCCGCACCCCGCGCCACATCATCGACTTCATGGTCGAAGTCCTCGCACCGAAAAAGCACGAAACCATCCTCGACCCCGCCTGCGGCACCGCCGGCTTCCTCATCTCCGCCTACAAGCACATCCTGCGCAGCAACACCGACCCCAAGGGCCACAGCACGCTCACCCCCGACGACAAGGGCCGCCTCGCCAAGAACTTCAAAGGCTACGACATCTCGCCCGACATGGTCCGCCTCTCGCTGGTGAACCTCTACCTGCACGGCTTCACCGACCCGCACATCTTCGAGTACGACACCCTCACCTCCGAAGAGCGCTGGAACGAATTCGCCGACGTCATCCTCGCCAACCCGCCCTTCATGTCGCCGAAAGGCGGCATCAAGCCCCACAAGCGCTTCTCCATCCAGGCCAAGCGCAGCGAAGTCCTCTTCGTGGACTACATGGCCGAGCACCTCACGCCCACCGGCCGCGCCGGCATCATCGTCCCCGAAGGCATCATCTTCCAGAGCCAGGATGCCTACACCGCGCTGCGGAAACTGCTCGTCGAGACCAGCCTCGTCGCCGTCATCTCCCTGCCCGCCGGCGTCTTTCAGCCCTACTCCGGCGTGAAGACCAGCATCCTCATCCTCGACAAATCCCTCGCCAAGCAGGCCCCCACCATCGCCTTCTTCAAAGTGGAGAACGACGGCTTCGGCCTCGGCGCCCAGCGCCGCGCCATCGAGAAAAACGACCTCCCGCAAGTGCAGGCCGAACTCGCCGCCTACCTCCAAACCCTCCGCGATGGCGATCTCAGGGCCAAAGGCCCGGCCTCATACCAGCCTGGGGCAACGCCCCAGGAAAACGTCCCGCATAACACCAGAGGGCTGAAAGCCCGCCCCATCTCCCGCGCCGCCGATGATGGATCGGGCCTTCAGCCCTCAGATGAATTCCGGAACCTGAAACCTGGGGCGTTGCCCCAGGCTGGTATGGGATGCGCCGTTGGCGCGCAATTCACCACCGCCCTCATCGTCCCCAAAGAAAAGATCGCCGCCAATCGCGACTACAACCTGAGCGGCGAGCGGTATCGGGAGGCTGGCGCAAAGTCGCACGTCTTCCCCTTGGTCAAAATCGGCGATGTCTGCGCCATCAATCCCAGCAAGAGCAAGCTGTCCGCCTTGAAGCCTGGCACTTGCGTTTCGTTCGTGCCGATGGCCGACCTCAATCAGAACCGCATCGCGTTTCAGCCGAGCGACGAAAAGCTGCTCTCAGAAGTTTCCACGAGCTACACCTACTTCGAGGACAACGATGTGCTCCTCGCCAAAGTCACGCCCTGCTTTGAGAACGGCAAAGCCGGTATCGCTCGCGTCTCATCAATGGAATCGGATTCGGCTCCAGCGAGTTCTATGTGCTGCGGAGCAGCGCGCAGGTCTTGCCGGAGTGGATTTACTTTTGCGTCATGCACCCGCTGTTCAGGAATGCCGCTGTCGCACAGATGACTGGCACCGGTGGTTTGCAGCGCGTGCCGCGAGGCTACGTCGAGAACTTCCAAATCCCCCTGCCGCCGCTGGCGGTGCAGCAGGAGATCGTGGCGGAGATCGAGGGCTACCAGAAAGAGATCACACGCTTGGAATCCGAAATCCTCGCGAATCGCCAACGCATTCAAGCCACCATCAACAAGGTGTGGGACGCCGATGCCGAAAGCGCCAAAGGCGCGCCCCCATACCAGCCTGGGGCAACGCCCCAGGTTCCCGACCCAAAACCGATCAAGGGCTGAAAGCCCGACCCATCGCCATGCCGCAATCGCTCTCGCTCGTCATCGTCCACGTCATCTTCAGCACGAAGGATCGCCACCCATTCCTCGACCCTGATACGCGGCCCAAACTCCATGCGTATCTCGCGACCGTGGCCCGCAACGCTGGCTGTGAATGTTACCGGGCGGGCGGCGTGGCGGATCATGTGCATCTCGCCATCCGCCTTTCTCGAACCATCACCATCGCGAGCTTGGTTGAACAACTGAAGACCGCCTCCTCGAAATGGGTTAAACCGCTATTGCCCGAACTCGCCGCGTTTTCATGGCAACGCGGATATGGCTGTTTTTCTGTCGGCCCAAAAGACGTGGATGCCTTGATCTCCTACATCGACGATCAGGAAAACCATCACCGGACGCGGACGTTTCAAGAGGAGTTCCGCGCCTTCCTCGAAAAATACGGCGTCGAATACAACGAAGCCTATGTCTGGGACTAACCAATGGGACGGGCTTTCAGCCCTTGGTTCTTTTTATTCGGGAACCTGGGGCGGTGCCCCAGGCTGGTATGGCTTCGGGGCTTTGCCCCTGTCCCTCGCCACGCAGCGCGCGATCGTGGGGGAGATCGAAGCCGAGCAAGCCCTCGTGGCCGCGAACCGGGAACTGATCACCCGCTTCGAGCAAAAGATCCAAGCCACCCTCGCCCGCATCTGGGGCGAAGAAGCGCCCGTCACCCCGGAGGCCTGACCACTCGGCTTTTGCCCGCCATGCCTTTTACCGAAACCGAAATCGCCGAACACACCGCGACCCTCGAAGAACAATTCTGGTCGCGCCGCCGTCCGCCTCTGCACTTGCGCGACCAGCTGCGCGAAGGGCAGCGGTTCGACGGCACCAGCATCGAACTCTTCTTCGTCCGCCCCGCCTTTCAGCGCCCCGGCGAGCAGATCGAGGAATCCATCGCCAAAGTGCGGTTCATCCGCTCCCGCGACGTGTGGCACCTCTTCTGGAAACGGGCCGACCTCAAATGGCACCGCTATCCACCGTGCCCGGAAGCCGATTCGCTGGGCGACGCCTTGCACACGATCCACCAGGACCCGGACGGCTGCTTCTTCGGCTGACGCGCCTGCTACGCCCGCTCCCTCGAAGAGAGCAACAACCCCGACGACCGCGAGTATTCCGACGCCGCCGACCAAATCCGCGAAGTCCTCATCCACAGCCACTACCTCTCGCAAAAAGACATCGAAATCTGCGCCGCCTTCGACATCGCCGACAAGTTCGATACCCACACCAATTTTCACGGCATCGAATCCCTCCACCAAACCCTACCAAACCCTTCGCACCACCTACACCGAACCAGAAGCAGCGGCCACCGTTTGACGGCCAAGTGGACCACCGACACGCCGACCGAACGACTGCAACTCATCCCCGCGAGGAAAGTTAGGAGGATGAATGTAGAAGAATGAAAGAAGCCGATCATCCGAATTTTTTAATTCATCATTCTAACTTCACACTTCCTTCCGCCCGCAGTTCCTCGCCGAGGTGCCGGCCTCAAGCACAAGAACGTCGCCGCCGAGTTGTTGGAGAAGCTGCTCAAGGACGAGCGTGGGAAATGTCGAATGACGATTTTCGAATGTCGAACAGACTGAACTTCGGAATTCGTACTTCAGCATTCGCACTTCCTCCCGCGCCTACCACAACCGGGCTATCTCCACGATGGAAGTCATCGAGGAACTCATCAAGCTGGCGAAGGAAATGGACGACGCCACCAAACGTGGCGAAGACCTCGGCCTGACGAATGATGAGGTGGCGTTCTACGACGCCCTCGCCGTGAACGAGAGCGCCGTGAAAGCGATGGGCGACGACAAGCTGAAGGTCATCGCCGCCGAACTCGTCACGCAGGTGAAGAAGAGCGTGACCGTCGACTTGACGCTCCGTGAGGGTGCCCGCGTGAAAATCCGTGTGATGGTGAAACGCATCCTGAACAAGTATGGCTACCCGCTCGACTTGCAGGAGGAGGCCGTAAAGACCGTCCTCGGGCAGGCGGAGTTGCTGTGTGCGGATTGGGTCTGAGTTTGCGGTGTGGCTTCATGCCAATTCTTCCCCCTCGGATTTGGATTCAAGGCAAAGCGGGGATTGCGTCTTCCAGCCCATGGTTGCCGAGTCCGCGAGGCTACCCTGGGTCAGGTGCGCCGTGCGCAATGAAGAGTGCGCAATAGGGAATCGGTTGCGCATACACACGATTGCCCGAAGCGTGCTTTTATGGGAAACGTAAGGCACCCCCCTATGAAACACCCTCTCGCCGTCCTGACCGCCCTGCTGGTCTCGGCCGGCATCGCCCAGACTGCTCCACCGTCGGAGGTGTCCATCCCCGTGACGTACTCGGCTCCCGCCGACGGTTTTCTCAGCCTCGCGCTTTCCAATGACCGGGGGCAACTCGTGCGCACCTTGCTCTATGCGTTGCCAGTGAAGGCGGGCAAGAGTTCCGTGGCATGGGACGGCACCGATGATCTCGGTCGCGCCTGCCCGCCCGGCGACTACAGCGCGAAGGGCATCTTCTTCGATGCTCCGCCCTCCCTCAAATACCGCATGACCGTGGGTCGCTCGGGCAATCCGCCTTATCGAACCGCCGACGGGAAAGGCGACTGGGGTGCCAACCTTGGGCAGGCCACAGGAATCGCCGCCAACCACGACTCCGTCATGATGGTCTTTGCGTGCGTCGAGGATGGCAACATCACCGGGCTTCAGCGCGTGGACTTCGAGGGCAACATCCTTCGCCGCTACTTCTCGTTCTACCCGTGGGATCAGCGCAGTTCCGCCGCGATGGATGACAGGCAGATCTATGTCGCCATCTACGCCAGCGATAAACTGGAAGTCGCGGCCTATAAGATCGACGAGCCTCGCGGAAAAATCCTCGCGGCCCTTCCAGTCAAACCCACAGCCACGCTGCATGGACGCTGGCGCAACCGCCCCGTCGCCTACACCGAAGGCATGGCTCTCTCCGGGACCACGGTTTATGTCTCGGTCCCCCATGACAACGCGCTTTGTCTGGTCAGCCGCACCGATGGCAAGGTCACGAAAATTGATCTGCCGACTCCGCGCGGTCTCGCTTTCCGCGACGGAAAGCTCTTCGTCGTGAGTGACAAGAAACTCCTCCGACTGGCACCTGACGGCACGGTCGAGGCAACGATCATTGATGGCGGCGGACTGAAGAATCCGAGTTCCCTCGCCGTGGATGCGCAGGGGAATTTCTACATCGGCGATTCCGGTGCGGATAGTTATCGCGAAGGAACCCTTGCGGGTGGAACGCGCGAAGCCGATGCGGGCACCCGTCAAATCCATGTCTTCAGTCCCGATGGCAAGCCGCTTCGCCGCATCGGCGTTGCTGGCGGATCGCCCCTGGAAGGTCGCTTTGATCCCGACGGCTTCGGCGACATTTCAGGCATCGCGGTTGATCCAGCTGGGCGGGTCTGGGTCAATGACGTCGCCACGGGATTCAAGCGGAACAGCGTCTGGTCGCCGGAGGGCAAACTCCTCAAGCAGTGGTTCACCCGGAAAATCCAGCACACCTCCGATGTCGTCAACCCTGCCAACCCACGCGAGTTGCTTTCCATCCGTGACATCTTCGACGACTCGCCTCCGGGCATCTATGCCTACGAAGTGGACTTCAAGACGGGGACATGGAAGCCTTCCTGGTTTTACGAACTGACGATCGAGCGCAGCTACGACCCCGCCAGTGGGGCTTATCTTAGCTTTGAGCATGGCGGCTTTCCGCTGGAAGAAGCCTACCCCGAAAAGAAGGGACGCTGGCCGTCTTTCAGCTACTCCGACAACCTCGCCGCCATCAACGGTCGCCTCTACATGATGCAGGGGAGTGGCAACGGTGAAGGCGCGATCTATCTGGTCACCCCCGACGCTCCGCCGAAACCGGTCGCCATGATCGGGTATCATCACCTTGCGGAAAAGAACGCGGAGGGGAATTGGCTCGCCAACTACGATCAAACCGGTCCCAACCGCTGGATGACCTGGGCGGATCGCAACGGGGATGGCAGGATGCAGCCCGGCGAAATCGCCGTCACGGAAGACAACCCAAAGCTCGCGCCCTTCCGCCGTGTCAGCAGCGGCACGCTTCAGCCCGATGGCTCGGTGAGCCTATCCATGATCGGCAGGTCCAACGCCCGTCTTGCTCCGCGCAAGTGGCTGTCCAACGGAGCCCCCGTCTTCGACTGGTCCGATCTGGAAATCCTTCCCACGGACGAAATTCCCAACTTCCAAGGCGGGGACGGAATCAAAACTCCCGGCGACGTCTCCGTCCATGGTTCCATCACGAAACAGGGGACACGCTACGCTCTCATTGAGCCCTCGGCTCCCTCTGGCTTGCGCCTGCCTGGCATTGACGGTGAAGGCTGGTGGGCCAGTCGAAACTGGCGGAAGAAACTCGCGGCATGGAACACCAACGGCACGCTCAAGTGGGCCGTGGGACGTCGCGCGCCTGGTCGAGCCCAACCGGGCCAGATGTATAACCCCACTCACCTCAGTGGTGTTGCCCGCGACTGCCTTTTTGTTTCCGACGCCTTGGCCATGACCTGGGTCTGGCACAAGGAGGGTTTCTATATCGGGCGCCTCTTTCACGACACCGGCGAAAGCGTGATGGACGACCAGGGCATCTATGTCGAGATGATGGGCAACGGCATCCACGAAGCTGACGGCAGGCTCTACACCCTCGTCAACGACACCGGTTGTGCTGTGCACGAGGTCACCGTTCCCGTCTTCACGCCGATCTCCGCTGGCAGGATCCGCCTATCGAAAGAGGACGCCGCCCGCGCGAAGCCCTGGGATCCCGATGGTGTCTCCCCCACCGAGAAGCCCAGCATCACGGCCTCGCCTGCCCCGGCTGCGAACACGCCTGGCACTCACAGCGTGAAAGTGGACGGCGAACTTGATGGCCGGGAGGGCTGGGGTGGAGTGAACGGTGACCGCAATCAACCGCTGCTTGTCCTGCTCGACGGCCAGTCGTTGGCCACCGTGAACGTGATGTATGACGCCGAGCATCTCTACCTCGGCTACCGTGTCCACCACCCCGCTGGCGCGGCGAATAGCGGCAGCGAGCTACCCTACTCGCCCTTCGTCAGCGGCGCGTACGTGGACTTCTCCATCGCCCCCGATTGGTCAACGCCGCAGCGGCGCGAGGTCCGCGAAGGCGATGTCCGCGTGGTGCTCGCCCGAGTCAGCAACGGCGCAGCGGCGGAGTCTGATTTCCAACAGGGCTTTTGGCAGAAGAGGAAGGGCGGCACCAACGCACAGACGATAGCCTCACCCGCCGCCAAAATTCACTTTGACCAGATCAGCACCGTCCCCGGATTGCGGGTCGCCTACAAAGTGAACCCCAGGAAGGACGAGAAGACAGGAGACATCAGCTACACCGTCGAGGTCGCTGTCCCTCTGCTCAGCCTCGGTTTGAAGGATGTCGCTGGAAAGACGCTCGGCTTCGATGTCTCTGTCGGCACCGCGAACGCCGCTGGTGACACTCGCGAACGCGCTGCGCATTGGGCCGGACTCAGCGAAGGCCGCGTCGTGGATCGTCCCGGCAGCGCCGAACTTCTCCCCCACACCTGGGGCTCCATTACATTCGCCCAGGCAGCGAAATGATTCAGGCTTCAGCCCGACATTTACATTATTTGCCGTCCTCTCCTCGCATCGCCAACATGGGTATGGAGGGTTGGATCCGGGTTGTTCGTGGCAATCGGGGAGTGATCGCGGAGTTCCCGCGAGAATCCGGTGCCTCGGATTCCGCGCGACTCTGCCCGGGGTCGACCGGGCGAAGGGCGGTTTGCAACTCGGCGAGATGCCGTTCGATCGCCGCGAGGTGCGCTGCCACTGCACCCGGCTCGGGCCGGGGATGTTGCAACTCCCTCTGCATCTCCAACTCCGCGTGCATCTCAGACATACTGTTCATGATGATTCCGATGAAGAGGTTCAACATGATCATCGTGCCAAGCAGGATGAAGCTGACGAAGTAGATCACGGCGGCGATGGGGGCATCGGTTTGCGCAGCACTGAAGAGATCGCTCCAGTTGTCGAGCGTGATCATCTGGAACAACGCCATGAGCGCAACGCCGAGCGAGCCGAAGTGCTCAGGGGCGTGCGGCCCGAAGAGATGGATGCCGAGGATCGCATAGATGTAGAATACAAGGCCAAGCAGGAGGCTCACGTAACCCATCGCGCTGAGGCTTTTCAGCAGTGCGCCGGCGAGGAGTTGGAGCTTGGGCAGCGCGCTGACGAGTCGCAGAAGCCGCAGGGTCCGCACGAGTCGCAGCACCGCTGCAAAGGGCCCGCCAACCGGCAGCAGGCAAAACAGAACGATCAGGAAATCGAACACATTCCAGCCATCGCGGAAGTAATCGAGCGGACGGCGGCCATGCGCGGCGAGCTTCAGTGCGATCTCGGCGATGAAGATCGCCAGGACCGTTGCATCGAGCGCGTGAAGAAGCGCGCCATATTTCGCTACGATGGCGGCGTTCGTTTCCACGCCCGCGAGCACCCCGGCGAAGACGATCACCGCAACGATCGTCCCACGGAACAGGCGCGAACCGACGATGCGTTTCGCGACATGGATCATGGGAGCTGCTCCACGTGGGCCGGTTCCGGTTCGATCAAAATCTTGTCCACCGACGTGCGGTCCATGTCGATGATCTCGAAGCGCAGGCCGGCGCAGACAAAGGTATCGCCCTCGCGCGGCACAGCCGCCAGCCGATGGCCGATGAAGGCGGCGAGCGTGGTGCCGTCGTCGCTGGCGCGCCTGGGGAAAGGCACGCCGAGCAACGCGCTCAGTTTCGTGAGGTCGTAGTGGCCATCCACGAGCCATGAGCCATCGGGGCGCTGGCGGGCCTCGGGCCGGAGCCGGTCTTCGAGCGATGGGATGTCACCGACAATGGCTTCCAGCACGTCCACCAGCGTGACGAATCCGTGAGCCCGGCCATCCGACGCGCGGACCACGGCGAGGTGGATCCCGGTGCGCTTGAATTGATCGAGCACCTTCAGCACGGGCTCATCGGGCGCGACGAAGACCGGAGTGGTCATGAGATCGTGGACTCGCACCGGGACTCCGGCGGCGAGATTGGCATACACGGCTTTCACCGAAACCACGCCGACGACGCGTTCGCGATCGTGATCATAGACCGGGTAACTCGAATGCCCTGAGACGACAATCTTGTGCCAGACCGTTTCGTGGGCGTCGCCGAGGTTAAGAAAGACGAGCTTCGACCGCGGCGTCATGATCTCGCGGATCGGCAGTCGATCGAAGGACAACACCGAATCCACCATGCGTGGTTCGTCCTTGTGAAAGACGCCGCTGTCCGTGCCTTCGCGCAAAAGATCCCGCACCTCGTCTTCCGAAATGGTCTCCGGCTGGCCGGGCTTGAAGCGCAGAAGGCGGAGCAGCAGGTCGGTCGAGGAGCTGAGGATGTGGATCAGTGGCTGCGCGATGCGGCTCAGCAGATCAATCGGTCGTGCCACACGACAGGCGATCATTTCCGGTGCGGCGAGGGCGATCCGTTTGGGCGCGAGTTCGCCGATGATGAGCGCGAGAAACGTGAGCGCGACCACGACCACGCCGACGCTCACCGCATCGGCATAAGGCGCGAAGCCGGGCAGTGTACGCAAGGTCTCCGCGAGATTCCTGGCCAGCGTTGCGCCACTGAAGGCCCCCGCCAGCAGTCCGACCAGCGTGATGCCGATCTGGACCGTGGGCAGGAAGCGATTCGGTGCCTCCGCCAGGCGGAGCGCTACCGCTGCGCCGGTGACGCCAGTGGCCGCCATCTGCTTGAGACGCGACTTCCGCGCGGACACCATGGCCATCTCACTCATAGCGAAGATTCCATTGGCCGCGAAGAGCGTGAGCACGATCAGGATTTCGAGCGCGATGAGGCTCATCAGGAGTTCGCGGGCGTGACCGGCGGACCCGCTTCCGTCTTCATCACCACCTTCCTGGGCCGCAGCAAGGACACGATAACCGAGAGGGCGAGCACTCCGACGATGACGCCGAGCGAGACGTGTGTGTCGATTTTCCAAGCCGTGTGGCCGAGCAGCATCTTCACCCCGACAAAGCTCAGCACCACACCGAGGCCGATCTTGAGGTAGTGGAATTTGTCCATCACTCCGGCGAGCGCGAAGTAGAGCGAGCGCAGGCCGAGGATGGCGAAGACGTTCGAGGTATAGACGATGAACGGATCCTTTGTGACGGCGAAGATCGCCGGGATGGAATCCACCGCGAAGATCAGGTCGGAGAACTCGACGAGCAGCAGCACCACAAAGAGCGGCGTGGCCATGCGGACGCCGTTTTCTTTCACGAAGAACTTATCGCCACGGTAGTCGTTCGTGACCGGCATGAGCTTCTTGAACCAGCGCACAAGCGGGTTGCGCTCGGGATGGATTTCTTCCTCCTTTTTGAAAATCATCTTGAGGCCTGTGAGGATCAGGAAGGCGCCGAAGACGTAGATGATCCAGGCGAATTTCGCGATGAGCGCCGCGCCGAGGAAGATCATGATCGCCCGCATGACGAGCGCGCCGAGGATGCCCCAGAAGAGCACCTTGTGCTGATAGAGCGGCGGCACCGCGAAGTAGGAAAAGAGCAGCGCGAAGACGAAGACGTTGTCCACGCTCAGCGACTTTTCGATGACGTAGCCGGTGAAAAATTCCAGCCCCTTCTGCGGCCCCATGTAGTGCCAGACGCCGAGGTTGAAGATGAGGGCGAGTCCGACCCAAACAACGGTCCACGACAGCGACTCCTTGACCGTCACGACGTGCGCCTTGCGGTGAAAGACGCCGAGGTCGAGCGCGAGCATCGCGAGGACGAAGAGATTGAAGCCAAGCCAGAGCCAGAGGGTGTCAGTCATGAGTGGATTCTGATTCAGATGGGTGGATGAATTGAGGGCAGCGAGCGGGCCAGGGGATCCGAGGGATTCAATGCTTCGGCCATGTTCAGCGCGGCGCGCCGACCCTGACCGTCCGGCCGCCGGTGCGGCTTTTCCGGGCCCGTCGGGCACGCTTTTGGTGGAGATGACCGATGTTGGCCGTGAGCTGATCCATCGTTTTGATCAGCGCGGCGCGCAGGGTGTAATCCGCCGCTTCAGCAAAAACATCCGGACCTGGCGTGATGAGATGTGCGCTGATACTGAACGGCGGGCTTCCTTCGAGCCGCCGCTCGATGAAGATCCGCGCCTCGTCGATCCGGCGCGATTTGCCGAGTGCTTCGAGGTGCCGCCCGATCAGTGCCGTGAGCGAGGTGGAGGGGGTGTGGTGGAGATGCTTGAGCCTGATTTTCATTGGGGAGTTCTTGTTGCGGGATCATCCTCGACGTCAGTGCATGATTCGTATATGACGAAAACTCACAGCAACACTTTCAGTATATGGAAACATCCTCCGCACCCGAGTTCCTGAACTATCACCACCTTCGCTACTTCTGGACCGTGGCCAGGGAAGGCAGTCTGCGCCGCGCCTCCGAGAAGCTGCGGATTTCCCAGCCGTCGATTTGCACGCAGATCCAGCAGCTCGAGACCGCGCTCGGAGAAGATCTCTTTCGTCCGAGCGGGCGATCCTCGGTCCTCACCGAGTTCGGGCAACTCATCTACGGCTACGCCGACGAGATCTTCACCCTCGGTGGCGAGGTGCTCCGCGCGGCGAGGCAGGTTCCCACGTCACGTTCGCTCCGCCTGCACACGGGCATCGTCGATTCCTTTCCGAAGCTGATGAGTTTCGACATCCTCCGGCCGATCTTCGAGCACCAACCGGCGATCCAACTCACCTGCCACGAGGGGAAGCTCGCCGACCTCCTCGCCCAGCTCAGCACGCATCGCCTCGATGTTGTGCTGGCCGACGAACCCGCGTCGCCCGGCCTCGGGGGCAGGGTGTTCAACCACCTGGTCGGAAGCAGCGACATTACCTTCTGCGCCATGCCCGGTCTGGCACGCACCTTGAAGGGCCGTTTTCCGCGCAATCTGCATGGCGCACCAGCACTGCTTCCCACACAAAATTGCAGTCTCCGCCGCGATCTTGAAAAGTGGTTTCGCACGGTCGGGATCGAGCCACGCGTGGTGGCCGAGTTTGAGGACGCGGCGCTGGCCAAGATCGTCGGCACCGAGGGCTGCGGGTTCGTGGTGGTTCCGACTGCTGTCGCCTCAGAGGCGATCGAACGCTACGGTTTCATCTCCATCGGCCGGGCTCGCGAGGTCGAAACCCAATTCTACGCCATCACCGCCGAGCGCCGACTCACGCATCCGGCGATCCTGGCGATCACCCATCCGAAAACCGTACGAAACAGGAGGTGACCCGAGCCGGGGGGTGCAAATCGTCCATTCCGCGCGCGGGTTATCCATGCTGTCCGCTGGAACGGAGTTTTTGCAGCCTGCGATGTCGGTGCGGACGGGATTTCCCAGTGCTGGAACGGGTTGTGAAGCCATGCGCGGACCCCTCGGCTGCAGGTAGCGAGAGCCCTCGCGGCCCTGGCCGGTACGGCGGGTGACCGGATCGCCCGCGCCGCACCGACCTCGCGGCGACCCCGGCAGGTTTGCCATTGTTTTCGGGGCGGAAAACAGGCGTAATCTCTGCCCATGATTTTCCGCCAGCCGCCGCCGCCCGCCCGGTGCCGGGCCAAGGCGCAGGGAACGCCCGCCCCACAAAAAAATCCCCCGGGTAGGCCTGCGGATGGCTGATGATCAGCCCCAGGATCAATTTCCGCTGCCAAGGGGAGCGCACATGCAGATCGCGCGCCCCTTCGAAGGTGAGTTCAAGCCTTCGCTAGCAGGTTCCTCTGTGCAGGGCCGTCACGGGTCTGGGAGGATCAGGATTCTGAGGAATCGCCGGTTGTCGGCTGTGATGTTCTGAGTATCCCGGACCTCCACGAGACCGGGATCGCTGAGCGGGTGCGCGCGGTTCTCGCTGACAAATCCGGTCCCAGTGAAGTTGCCGCTGTGGACGCTCGTGGCGAGGTCGGTCCAGTTGCCGGTAAGGGCGTTGTTCGCCTGGACCACGAGCGTGATGTCGTCACGGTCGATGTGGCGCCAGAATCGGATTCGCATCCGGTCGCCCTCGGCGTAGGTGTGGACATCTCCCGCCGGATCGAGAGCGCCTGGGAACGGCGGGAACAGGGCCAGCGCATACTCTTCAAGATTGGTGAACGCATCGAGATCGTGATTGCCGGATTGCGGGGCCGTGGCGTTCCCAAGCTCGGTGAACGCCCATTCTTGATACCGGGTGGCCAGGGTGTTGATTTGGAGGGTGGGCGTGGAGAAGATCGACCCTGCGGCGTTTTGTGCCCGGACCCGCAGGAAATAAGTGGTGTTGGCGGTGAGTCCGGTTGCGTTTTGCGTGAAAGGCACGGAGAGCGTGCCGTTGCCGACGGTGAGATTCGCGGTCTGGTTTCCGAACCCGGGCGAGGTGCCAAACTCCACCCAGGCGACGGTGTTGGCTCCGTTGGGGTTCACGCTGGCATCCAGCTTGATGCTGGTGCGGGAGGTGGCCTGGCCGGTGACACCCAGGATCCCGGGTTGGCTCCCGACGCGGACCCTGCCGGTCGTGTAGAGTTCCGAGAAGTCGAGCGCAAGGCCCGGTCCGAGCGTTCCGTTGGAGGTGGTGAGGGTCACGTTTGAGAACGCACCGGCATCACGCGCAGCATCGAAGCTGAAAAGAGTGTAGCTGGAACCAGCGGGCGGGCTGAACCCATTGATGAGATCCACCACCAGCGACCCTCCCCAACTGACCTGCGGGGTGAGTGCGGAGGTAAACACGAGTCGGTCGTAGCCATTGTCGGTCGGGGTGCCCGGGCCCGGACTGAAACCGCCGATTTCCATGATCAGCGTGTTCGTGGAGCTGAAAACCACTTGGGGTGACAGCGTGACAATTGCGGGGCTGTTACCGGGGCGATAGGAGCCGTCGAAAACCAGCACGCCATCCCCCGTGAAGTTCCCCGCACCGGAGACGGGGCCGGTGAGGCGGAGTTCCTTTCCGCGATCCACCCGGACCGGAGCGCCGTTGTGGCGGAATGGCCCGGACTGGATCCGGGATGGGGCAACGGGCGGACCGTCGGGCGCGGCGGCCGTGGATTGGCCGGGGAGCAAGACGAGCATCGTGAGACACGCGACGGTGATCCGCGCGAAGCCGTTCGGCTGGCCACCCTCATGCCGGAGGCTTTTGAACTGCGGCGAAGGACCCCGCGTGGGCGGGAGAGTCGCCGCGGTCCAAAGGCGTTCGCGCCTCCGGGAGAAATGGAACCGGAGCGGGTGCATTGGGACTTAGGCGGACCGGCGGCGGGGCAGCAGGGCGGCGGTGAACCCACCGAGGAGGAGGGCCGCCGTTGCCGGCTCGGGGATGCCTTGAAACTGGACGGTTCCGGAGCTGAGCAGTTGCGAGGTGTCGAACTGCGCGCCTGAATTGGCAAAGACGATCTGGTCAAAATTGCCGGTGATCTGGCCGTTGCCGAAGGCGAGCAGGTCAAACGTATCGCCAGCCTCCGGCGTGTATCCGTTGATCAGGTCGATCACGAGCGTGCCGTTCAGGACGAGTGACGCGTTTCCGGTGAGCAGGAGCTGGTCGTATTCGGTGCCGGGGGCGGTCCCGCCGATCTCGAGGGTAAGCGTGAACGCATCGCCGAAGACCAGGTTGGTGTCGATGGTGACGGCGCCTGGGGAGTTGCCCGGGTTGTAGCCGCCTTCCATGTAGATGGTGCCGGTCCCGGTGAAGTTGCCGGCGCCGCGGACCTCGCTGAAGAAGACGATGCTTGAGCCGGCGCTGGCTTTTACGTCGGCTCCGTTGTGTCGGAACACGTCGTAGAAAGTGGCAACCGAGCCTCCGGTGGTGATGAGGCGGGAGCCGGGGTTCATGGAAACGGTCCCAAAGATATCCATGGCCCCGCCGCTGAAACTCAGGTTGCCGTTGTTGTTGAGTCCGGCGGAGCTGTTGCCGGAGGACGGGACCGGAGAGTCGGGGACGTAGAGGCTGCCGTGGCCGTTGATCTGTCCCAGCCCGCCGTTGGTGATCGGTTTGAGGAATTCCAGGGTGCCGCCGAGAAGGTTGATCTGGCCGCTGTTCGCGCCGATCTGGTTGCCGGTGAAGGTGAGGGTCTTCCCAGCTTCCGCCCGGATTTCCCCACCCGCGTTGTTGGTGAAGCCGGTGGCGATTTGTCCATCGCCGGTGACGAGGCCGTTGTTGACGAGCGTCCCGTTCCCGAGCAATTGGCCGGAGCCGTCCTGGAGAGTCACGCGTCCGGCGGCCTGGTTGGTGAAGGTGCCGTTGATCGCGATCGTTTCGGCAACGAACACGCGTCCGGTGGCGGTGTTGGTTGCGTTGCCAAGGGTGGTCGTGCCGAGCAGGGCCCGCAGCGTGCCGCTGTTGTTGAGGTTGGCGGTGGCGAAGGAACCGCCGTTGACACTGAGCGTGGCGCCCGACTGAAGGGTGGTGGTTCCATTGGTCACCTGGAGATGGGAGCCCGACCCGAGCTGGACCGAGGTGCCGAGCAGGCCGCCGGTGCCCACCGTGAGTCCGCCGGGGCCGGTGACGGCGAGGGTTCCGGCCAGGAAACTTAGCGTGCTGTTGTTGGCGAAGGTGCCCGTTGAAAGGGTGCCTCCGTTCAGGGTAAGCGTTCCGTTATTGACGATACTTTGGGTGGTGAGGGTCCCGGCCAGCAGGTTCACGGCACCCGCGTTGGTCAGCACGTTGGTCGAGAGATTCCCCCCGCTGAGCGTGAGCGTGCGTGCGGCCTCGACGCTCGTGTTGCCGGTGGTCGAGAAGGTTTGGCTGGCCACCAATGTGAGATTCGCCCCGAGCAATCCGCCGGTGCCGACCACCAGGTTGTTGATCATGGCGAGGTTGCCGGTGTTGAAGTTCAGGGTGCCCCCGTTTCGGACGAATTGGCCCAGGAAGTTCATCGTCCCGCCGTTCAAGTTGATCGTGCCCGTGGCATTGAGGGTCGAGTTGCCGGTGCCGCTCGTGAAGATGCCGCCATCCTTCACCGTCAGCGTCGCCGTGGAATTGACCGACCCGCCGATCACGGTCGTGCCGTTGCCTTGAACCGTAAAGGTCGAGCCTGCCCCTTCGATGGTGAGGTTGCCGACGCTCTGCCCGAGGCTCGGGGCATTGGCGATCACCAGCGCGGTTCCGGTGACATCGGCCCCGCCGGCCACGATGAGGTTGGCTGTCGAGCCCGTTCGGTTCGCGCTATTGGCGATCTCGATCTGGGCGAACGTGCCGGTTGCCTGGTTCCGGAACAGCAGCGCGGCGGATGCCGCGCCCACGGCCTGGAGGGTGTCCCGCAGCAGCAGCGAGCCGCCACTCAGCGAGGAGCCCGCACCGTCCACCAAGAGACTGCCCCCGGGGAAGAAAGATTCGTCGCCCAAGATCACACTGCCGTTCCCCGTGCTGACCGCCCCGCCGTTGAGCACATCCAGATTCAGGCCGAGCCCGACAAATAGCCCGTTCGATGTGAGGGTCGAGCCAGCACCGGTGACGAGCCAGTCAACCCAAGCGACTTCCAACGGGGTGACTCCCTGCTGGATGAGGTCGCCCCCGTTCTGAACGATCAATGTCTGGGAGATACGCAGGCCGTCAAATCCGAAGATAGAGGAGCCGCTGAGGTCGGTGACCCGGCCTCCATCGACCGTGAGATTTACGGCACTAAAGCTTCCCCCCAAGTTGTCGATGTTCAGGTTGCCCGTCTGCCGAATCACCGCGTTGCCAGTGACACTGACGTCGGCCGAATTAATGATGTTGACGGTGGCGGAACTGAGAGAGGCGGCGCCGATGGTCATGTTGGCGGCGATGAGCAGGGAAAAGTCGCCGTCCACGGTGACGATCCCGTTTGTGGTGGCCACGGTGGAAGCGACTCGGAGGTGGCCCACCGTCAGGCCACCGGACAGTAGGCTCAAAGACCCCGTGCTATTGGAGCCAAAGGTGGCCAGGTCGATCCCGCCCAACAGACTGCCGACCCCGCTGTTCGAAAAGATGATGGAGGCGTTTCCACCTCCCCAGAAACTTGGGCCACTTGCGAGAGAGTTGAGCTGCGAACCGGAGCCGTTGACCGTCACCGTGACGTTGCTGCCCGTCGTGGTCGCGATATCCATGAAGAATCCTGCGGTGAGGTTTCCACCGGCCAGCACCTGGATGGAGGTGTTTCCCGAGTAATCCTGAGCCGAACTGGTGAACAATCGCGAACCGGTGCCGGTGACGGTCAGGGTTTTGTTCGCGAAGTTGAGCGAGTTGGTGGTCAGGTTGCCGGCCGCTTCGACCCGCAGTTGCTGACCGTTTAAGCTGAGGCTCCCGCTGGTACGTTGGAGCGTTCCGCCCGAGACGGTGAGGTTTCCGTTGGCGTTGTAGTTGCCGCCGCTGAGGAGAACGGAGCCGGTGCTGCCGATCGTGAGGTTGGTGGTGGCGTTCGTATTGACGGTCCCCGTGGACACTACCAGGTCCCAGCCCTGGGTCTGAGGGCCCGTCACGCCGTAGTTGAGGGTGCCGCTGCTGGTCTTGTTGATCGTGCCGGTCCCCGTGAGATTCGCTAGCGTAACGGTCTGGGTTCCGTTCACCGCAAGCGTGCTCGTGCCGAGCGCCACCGTGCCGTTGAACAGGAGATTGCCGGACGCGGCGGTGAACGCCGAACTGGTGATCGTGGCGTTGCCCACGGTGATGCCATTGTTGAACGTTTGGAGGTCACCGTCGTTGTTCCTGATACCGCCGGCGCCGATGGTCAGCGCATTACCGGTGACCGTGAACGCCGTCGCGGTGCTGTTGAACGTCACCGCGTTGGCACTGAAGTTCGTCGAGAGGTTCGGACTGGGGCGGACAGAACCCCCGAAGACCAGGTCGGTGGCGGCGAGATTGCCCAAGGGGGCACCGTTGTCGACCCAGTTCAAACCGGTCGAGAGGTTGTTGTCAGCGCCACCGCCGTCCCAGGTATCGACTTGGGCTGTGAGGGTGCCGGCCCAAGCGATGCAAATTAACACCAAACTCCGATGCCAGGCTGTGTTCATAGGATTCAGTCCCTCCCAGTTGGACGGCGCCAGCCCCGAAGTGATATCGGGGGAGGCACGATCACCTTGGGGTTGATCATTACATAGGCTAAATCAAACGTCCACCGATCATCAGTTCAATTTATGGGGCCGTTCACCGGCGCATCCGCCGCCCGGCATGCCGCTCACGGTGTGAATGCTAAAGGAGAGCCCACCCCAGCGGGCAGGCTCCTCTTTTGACTACCCGGTGTCGGCGTCGGTTTCGTCCGCCACGAATCCGGCCGTCCGGAACATGGCGTGCGGATTGCGGATGCAGAGCAGTCTCCTGATCGCTCTTTCAGAAGACTCCCCGAGCGTGTCCGAATGACGCCGAGTATGGCGTCGAACATCTCTGACTTGACGCCACTTTCGGGCAATTCCGCGAGCCAGGTGTGAGGCCTGATCGGTCGTCTTTTTTGCCATGTCCGCCAAAGTCTTTTCCATCGCTCTCTTCGCTCCGGCCGTGTCCGCAACCAATCGGTGCCAATGGCGGAGAAAGACTTGATCCGGAAGGTATTTTCCGGCGATGCGCACCGCCAACTTCGTCGACAAATCCGGATAGACCGCTATGCACAGCAGGTCGTAGACAGGAGCCAGCCGGGGTTTTTCTTTCTCGTGAAGGAACGAGAAATTTTTGCCGTGGGCGTCGGCGTTGCCGATCAGGTAGTTGAAGATGACGATATTCAGGAACGCCAGCCGGATCAGGAAAGCAGCAAAAGTTCCCGAACGGGGTGTTTCTGCCTTAAAATCCCTGATTCAGCCAAATGATTCCCGATCGGTTACATTTGTGAAGCTGCTTCCCGCTCAAGAATGGAGGGGGGTATCCCGCATCCCATGTGTGGTTGATTTCGGTAGATAATCGTTGGGCGAGGTCCAAACTTGAATCAGCAGGGACTCCATCGAAGTCCAATCGGCTAATCGTTGCTGGAGCCTACGACCCTCACCCATCCCGTCTCCGCCCCCGGAGAGGCGGGGGATGCGCCGAGCCATTTCCCCCCTGCCGCCTGCAACAGGAGCGGTTCTCGACTCAATGACTTCCCGAACAGCCACGAGAAAGTCACCCCCGTACGCCAGGCTTCCCATCCGGGATCGACCAGCGCTACATTCGTTCCTCCCCCATGCAGCCCCCGCGATTTTTGGTCTGCGGCGCCCTTGCCGTGCTTGCGCTTTGCCGCGCCACGGCAGCGGACAACCCGGAGCTTTGGTCCTGCAACGTGGCCTTTCCCGTGGCCCCGAAAGGTGACAAACCCCAACCGCCCGGCACCGCCTATCTCTGGATTCCCGAGGGCGTCGGAAAAATCCGTGGCCTGCTCTTCCCGGGCACCATCATCATTGGCGCCAAACTTGCCAGGGATCCGCTTGTTCGAGCGGCCCTGGCGGAGCAGCGCATGGGGGTTTTGTATCTCGATCCCGGTCTCGGCTCGAACCTCATCCGGGGGGGAGGCGAGAAACTCGAAGGGCTCCTCCGCGAACTCGCTGCGAAAAGCGGCCACCCGGAAATCGCGTTCGCGCCCTTGCTCCCCGCGGGCCATTCCACCGACGGACTCTTCTGCCGGAACGTCGCGTATTGGAAGCCCGACCGGGTGATTGGGGTGCTCATGCTGAAAAGCGGCAACTTCCCGCACGCCATCGAGGACCTGACACGCTCACTCGCCGGGGTCCCGCTCATCATGATCAGCGGCGAGTTCGAGGAATACGGCCCCGAAGGCGGCGATCTTGGTGTGGGACTGCGTTCGCAATACAGCGATCACCCGACCGACAAGAAGAAGCAGAACCAAACCCAATGGGTCATGGCCCGCATGCAAATGCTCGGACGCCGGCAGAAGAACGCCGATAATCTTTGGGCACTGGTGGTGCATCGGGGCAAAGGCCACACCTCGTGGGATGATGAAATGCGCGATCTCACCTGCAAAATCATCCGGAGCTTTGCGGAGGCGCGGATTCCCGCCGGCGATCCCGATTCGCTCGCCGAAGTCCGGTGCGTCCCGCTCACCGCGAAGGAGGGGTGGCTGTACGACGCCGACATCAAGGCTCCCGCACACGCCACCGCACCCTTCGCCAATTATGCCGGCAACAAGGTTCACGCATTCTGGGTTCCCGACAAGGCGCTCGCAGAAGCGATCACGACCTACCACGCCCGCGGTTGGACGGTCGCCGATCCCACCGCATCGGATCCCCCCGAAACTCGTTTCGCACCACCCCCTGAACTGGCCGATCTCATCGACGCACCGCCTCCGGTTCCGCTCGAATGGGGGGGCGGCGACGGCGCTTGGTCGACGGAGACCGCTTCCTGGCGGGACCAGGCCCGGCCGGTGGCGTGGGATGCCTCCCGGATGGCGGTTTTTGCAGCCAGGGGGGGAACCGTCACGCTGCCCGCCAACGTCACCAGCCTCGGACTGCAAGTCGGCCCCGGCTACACGCTCGACCTCGGCACCTCGACCCTCCGATGCAAATGGCACGCCGATCTCGCCAGGGGCAGCACCCTCCTGATCCGCATCTCCACCGATCCCACGACAGGAAAAACACGCGCGGGAAAAATTCAGATCGACGGGAACGCCAAACTCGCCGGCTCACTCCGCGTGGAAACCGACGCCACCAATCTCAAGGGCGGGAGGTTCACGATCCTAAGCATGGGAGGTCTTCAACAGGGCGACTTCGGGGAGGTTCGACTGCCCGAGGGTTGGACGATGGAGAAGGATCGGCGCGGTTGGAATGTCATCCCGCCCAAGCCAGGCGCGGCTCCGGGGCCCGCCACGCCATAACCGACGCCTCACCGCTCGCTTTCCGGAAGCGCCCCCGTTACCCGCCTGATTCGACGCGCCGCACTCCGCGGTCTCGGGGGTCGTGAGACAACGCATGAAAGAGCCCGGGAATTACGGCTGGCCGTCCGCCTCCTGAGATCCCTTCGGGAGGAAAGGCAAGTGGCCGCACTCCCGGCACCCTGGGTTGCGCCGGGTCGAGAGGATTCTGGAAGTCACGCTCCGGAGATCGATGATGAACAGGCGATCGAGCAGGGGCGTCCCGAACCCTGCGAGCATTTTGATTGCCTCCATCGCGCCGAGGGAGCCGATCATCCCCGCCACGGCGCCGAACACGGGGAATTGCCGCTTCCAGTCTGGCGGCCGGACCGGCACCCGGCAGGCGAGGCAGGCGGTTGTTCCCGGCAGGATGGTGGTGCACTGAGCCTCCAGCGCGAACATGGCGCACTCGACCATGGGTTTGAGTAGTGCAACGGCGGCGCGATTCATGGCGAATCGCTCCTCGAACAACGGGGCGGCGTCGATGACGAGATCGACGTCCGCGATCAGGCGGTGTGCGTTGGACTCGCTGAGGTTCTCGGGGACCGTCTCCACCCGGATGTGTGGATTGAGGGCGCGCAACCGTTCCGCGGCCTGCTGCACGCGGGAGGTGCCGAGGCCCGCATGCGACATCAGGATCTGGCGGTTGAGATCGCTCGGACGCAGGTCGCCGCCGTGGGCGAGAACGATCCGTCCCACACCGGCCGCGGCCAGTTCACAGGCCGCCGTGCCACCCACCCCGCCGCAGCGTGAAACCAGCACCGAGGCGGCCTTGAGCTTCCGTTGCCCCTCCTCGCCGAACCCATCCACCCAGAGTTGCCATTCGTACTGGGCCCGCTCCGCCTCGTTCAGGTTCATCGGGGGTTCTCCGTGATGGTTCCGTGCTGCATGGCAAACACCAGGTCGGCCAGTTGGCTCGCGTCCTCGGCGTTGTGGGTGACGTGCAGCACCGTCACGCCCGTGTGGGCATGCACCGATCGGAGCAGGCGCCACATCTGCGACCTGGTTTCATCATCGAGAGCGCTCAGCGGTTCGTCCAATAACAACACGGGCGGATCAAAGGCGAGGGCGCGGCCAAGGGCGACCCGCTGTGCTTCGCCGCCGCTCAGATGGTGGGTCGACCGATCAAGCAATGCCTCCAGCCCGAGCAGGCCCGCGAGTTCGCGCACGCGGGCTTCGATGCGCGGGACCGGCCAACGACGCACTGTGAGGGCAAACCCGATGTTCCCCCGGACATCCAGCGTGGGGAAGAGCGCTCCGTCCTGAGGGACATACCCGACATTGCGCACCGCCGGTTCAAGGCCGGTGACGTCGCGGTCCGAGAGCACGATCCGCCCGCTGCGGGCGCGTTGCAGTCCGCAAAGGGTCTCGAGAACGGTCGACTTCCCGCACCCGGTGGGTCCCATGAGCACGGCATACCGACCCCCGGGAATGGCAAACGAAAGGTCGCTGAGCGAAAAGCCGCCGCGGCGCACATGGAGATTCTGGACGGCGATCATCCGGGGCGGGGAAATGTCAGAGCACCCGTTCCAGTGAAGCCCGCAACCCGAAGGTCCGGGCCAGGCCGAGCACCGCCAGCGCGGCGACGATCATCAGCAGCGAAACTGCCACGGCGGCCTCGATGTTCCCGACGCTGAGTTCGAGAAAAACGCTCGTTGGCAGAACCTCGGTTCGCATCCGGGTCGCTCCGGCGAACACCAGAATGGGACCGAACTCGCCAAGCGACCGGGCCCATGCCAGCGTTGCGGCGGTCAGAATTCCCCGCCGTGCCTCCGGGAGCGCGATTCGGAAGAAGGCCCCGGCGCGGTTGCAGCCGAGTGTGCGCGCGACGGCTTCGCGGCGCGCGGAGATCTGCTGGAAGGTGACCAGCATGGTGCGGACCGCGAAGGCGGCCGCCACGGCGAACTGCGCGAGGACCACCCCGGGAACCGCGTAGGTGAAGGGGATCACCCGCTCGATGGCACGGCCGATGGGGGTCTGAAAGAAAATGAGCAGGCTGAGCCCGATGACGAGCGGCGGGAGCACGATGGGGATGTCGAGGATGGAGTCGATGAGGCGTTTTCCCGGAAAATCGAATCGCGAGAGGAGATAGCCGATCGGAACCGCGACCCAAAGGGCGAGGATCGTGCTCAGCGTGCAGGTGATCAGGCTGAGCCGGATTGAAAATTGAATTTCCGGGCTGGCCAGTGCGTGCGCCAGGTGGCCGGGTGTCGTGAACGAGAGGTTCGATCCCAGCATGGCGAGGATCAAGAGCACATAGACCGCGCCGAACCCGCCGAGGCCGGCGAAGAAAACCCGGTCTTTCCAGCGTGCATGGCCCGCGTGGATCCGTGCGGACGACGGGTCCTGCGGGGGTTCCGGTTGTGGGTGGCGAGGCTCCATTGCCGGGACTCAGGGCCGCTGCATCCCGCCGTGGCGCCAGACGAAGCCGGACTGTTCCATGCGCTGTCGGGATGTGTCCGACGTGAGCGCCGCCTCGAGCCGTTCGGCCAGGAACCGGCGCGAGGTGGATCGTCCGACGGCGTAGGGTTGGGTCATGCGGGAAAGCGGCGCCTCCACCGGGATGGCTTCCAAGTGCTCGCGTGAGGCCACGTAATTACTCTGGCACGCCATCACCACGTCGAGCGATCCCGTGCGCAGTTGGTTGACCAGGAAATCGCCCGTCGGCGATTCCAGTTTCAAGTTGTCGCCCAGCGAGCCATAGACGCCCGCGGCATCGAGCAGTTTCCAGATGACGTTGCCCATCGCCGATTTCTCGCGGTGCGGCAGGCCGACGCGCATGCCGGGTTTGAGCAGGTCCTGCGGCGTTCGGATCTGTTTCGGGTTCCCTTTGGGGACCAGGAGTACGATCCGATTTTCCACGATGTCGACGGGTGCCACGTACAGGTCGGCCACCTGGTTCATGAACGTCGTGTCGCACGAGAAATAGGCGTCGGGCCGCTGACCGGTCCGCATCTGGGCGACGAGGATCCCGCACCCGTTGTACACCGTCGTGATTCTGCAGCCTTCGCGCTGCTCGAATTCCTTGAGGGTTTGTTCGATGCCCGGACGCAGCATCGCGCCGCTGAACAGCAGCAACTCCGGGGCGTCGGCCCAGGCATCGCCCTCGACGGCCTCGAAGTGTCGTGTGGTGAACTCGGTGAGACCGCGGTCCCGCGCAGCCAGGTAGCGGGCAAACCGGAGGGCGGCCGTCGGCTGACGGGTGAACTTCAGCACCGCAACGCTCACGGTTTCCATGGCGACCTCGAGTTCGGGGACGCGGACGATTTCCAGTTCCGGGTACTGTGCGGCGGTCGCGTCCCAGACGATACCGGCATCGACGGTGCCAAGTTTCACGTCGTTGGCCGCGTCGTTCACGGTCGGTTTGAACACCGTGATCTGTTTTTCAAGTTGGGGCCACTGGCCGGTTTTTTGCAGCAGGGCCCGGACGGAACGGCCGATGGCGGCAGTCTCGGGATTGGCGAGCTCGACGCGCAGATTGAGGCGCCAGAGATCCTCGAGGGTGCGGATCCCTTTCGGGTTCCCCTTGGGCACCGCGAGGACAGGGCGGTGATGGGCCAGGGGCAGAACTTCGTCGATCAGCCCGTATTCGCGGGCCAGGGTCACATACGAGGTGTCTGCGGCGATGAACAGGTCACCGGTCTTCGCGACGCGGATGTTGCTCAGCAGCGTGCCCGAGCCGCCGTATTGAAGCTGAACCGGGATGCCGAACTCTTTCTCGTAGGCCCGGGCGGCCGCTTCCACCGGCGGCTTGATGCCCGCGGCGCAATAGACCACGACGGGCGTGGGCGATGGGCCGCCGTCCTTCGAACGGAACAGGCCCGCAAGGGCCCAGACCAACACCGCCATGGCGATCAGCGACACGCACAGCGTGATCCGCGTTCCCCCCGCTTGAGATTTCAAAGCGTGGGTGGATCTCATGGTTTTTTGAGGGTGCCGCTCTCCATCCGGATCACCCGGTCCGCCGCCTGCTCCGCCTCCGCGTCATGCGTGACCAGCAACACCGCACCCCCCTGGCGGGCAAAGGCGGCCAGGGCGCTCAACACTTCGGAGCGGTTCGCGGGGTCAAGGTTGCCGGTCGGTTCATCCGCGAGCAGCAGGGCCGGCCGGTTGAGCAGGGCGCGGGCGAGCGCTGTCCGCTGGCGCTCGCCGGTGCTGAGTGCGGACGGCAGGTGGGACGATCGCAGGCCCAGCCCGAACTGATCCGCGAGTTCCTGCGCCCGCGGTCGCTGCGAGCGGGCAGTGCCCAGAGCGAGGGCCGGGGCGAGAATGTTGTCGAGCACGCTCAGGTAGGGCACCAGATGGAACTGCTGGAACACGAATCCGATCCGGGTCGCGCGCAGCCGGGCCCGTCCCTCCGAGCTGAGTGCATACGGGTCCTGGTCCCCGATTCGCACGCGGCCGCCGGTCGGGGCCAGCAGGGCGCCCGCGGCGAGGAGCAGGGTGGATTTGCCGCAACCGCTCGGGCCGCACACGGCCGCGAACTCGCCGGCGTTGACCGTGAGCGAGACCCCGTCCAATGCGCGGACGGGACCCTTGGGCCCCTGATAATGCTTTGCGAGATCGGTCAGGGAGAGCATCGGGTCGGACATGGGATCAGGCTTCGTGATGTCGCAGTGCCTCCGCCGGGTCTTGCTTCGCCGCCGCCAGCGCGGGCAGCCAGCTTGAAACCGCGGCGAGGAGGGGGGCGCCGATCAGGATGGCCGCGAGCGTCCGGGCATCGTTGAGCGGAGCAGGTCCGAATCGGCTCACCGCAAAGCCGAGCGCCGCCCCCGCCACGCCGGCGAGCGCGGCCCGAGCCAGGAACACCGAGAGCACCTGACCGGATCGCAGTCCAACGGCACGCAGGATCCCGATTTCCGCGCGTCGCTCGTGGACATTGGCGAGGGTGAGCATCGCGATCCACAACCCGCTGCCCAGTGCGACCAGCGGAACCAGCAGCGCGGCGGAAGCCTCCCGCTGGCGCCGTAACTGGAGGCGACCCGCCACTTCGGCGGCGAGTGCCTCACGGGCTTCGGTTTCCGCCCGCCCGCGCGCCTCGGCGCGCGCAAGGGCTTGCGAGACAAACTCGATCACCTGCGTGTCGGGCAGGATTTTGGAAATCTCCGCCCGGATGAGCGCCAATCGATCGAGCGTGTCGCACGTGCAGTCGAGCGCGAGGATGCCGTTGATCCGGCCTGGTTTCCCGAGCATCTGCTGCGCCTCCGCGAGGTCGATCCAGACCGTGATGTCGTCCTTGTTGCCGCGCTCCGGGTTGATCCGATCGACCAAAAAGGAGCGCCCCATGAGTTCCGTGTGTTCCCCCGGCTTCAGCCCAAGCGATTGGGCCAGCTCGTGGCCCACCACCATCGAGCCCGACTTCACCGGTTCGATCAACGGTTTCTGCTTCGCGCTTTGCAGATAGATCACGCCGCGCACTCCCATGAGGAGAATCGTCCGTTCCTTTTCCGGCCATTTCACCTTCTGCTGCAGGCTCGGCACCACGTGATTGATCGTGACGACCCGGCTTTTGGCAAGCCGCTCCGCGTATTCCTCGGGCATGGTTTTGACCGCAAAATCGTCGGCATACAGGTCTCCGAGGTTCTGGTCCTTGGGCAGGATCAGGACGTTGAACCCCATTTGGAGTGTGAGTTTGCGGAAGTCATCCTGCAGTTCGGCGAGCCGCTTCTCCATCTCCGCCTGCTTGGCCGAGACGATGATCTCGGTCTGGAGATCGTGCTGCCGGAGCATCCCGAGGGAGGCCAGGAGTGAACCGACGGCAATCGCCGCCGAGGCGACGCTGAGCGCGAAGTTGACGCGTCGATGCCCGATCTCTCGCAGGACGAGCCCCCAAAGGGTCACGGACCCTTCCTCCGAAGCAACCGAACGGTGCCCCACAACAGCGCAATCAAAGCCAGGCCTCCGGCTGTCAGCAAATTGCGGCGAAGGGTTCCGTCGGCTGCCGGGCTCTCAGCCGATGCCCCGCCGCCCGCCCCGGATGGTGCGGGCGAGACGGCCGCGGCGGGTGGCGGCTGCGCCGCATCGACCAGTGCGGAGAGGCTGACCAGCGGGGGCAACTCGGGATCCTGGATCAATTTCTTCTCGATCGCATCCTCCCAATTCACCGCCATCAGCAGGTCAAATCCCGGGTTCTGCGCCTTGATCTCGCAGGAGCAGGCGCCGCACAAATAGAATGTCGCCTCCCGAATCGCTTCCGGTTCGAGGAATTTCCCCGCCATTCCCGCGAGCACGCGTCCGCGACCGAAGACTGGAAATCCGATGGGACCTTTCTCGCCCGCCAATTCCGGATCGATCCCCAGCAGCGTGGCGATGAAAATGCGTTCCAGTGGATCTTCCCTCGAGAGTCGGAGCACCGAAAAGGCGATCTTCAGTTCCGCGTTGCCCGCCGTGCGCGGATCCTCCGGATCGACCGGTGGGACCTCGATTTCCGTCTCCAGTTTTCCAAGTTCGGCTTTCAGAACCGCCTCCGTGGCATCGTCCGCCGTCGCGTTGCCCGATTCGAGCAGAACCCAAACCGAAGACGCTCCCGTCACCAGTCGGCGCGCGATCTCGCGCCGGGCGGGTGAGTCGAGCAATTGCCGTGCGATCCCGGGCTCCAGCTTACCGCTCCAGGCCGGCGGGGTGGATTCGCCAGTGTCCGGATACTCGATCACCAGCCACGGGGGCGACGCCCCCTTCTGGGAGGACCAGAGTGTTGCCTGCCGTTCGGGCAGGGGCTCGTCCAGGTTGGCGCTGAGCAGTTCGAAATTCGCCTGGCCGCGGTCGCTGGCCTGCTGAAGCGACTCCCGCTCCGGCGCGGCCGATTGAGGTGAATCGGCCTTGTGAAAGACCGTCAGGAGATACGGGTCGGCGGGCCAGCGCTCCAGGGCGTAGCGAAAGACGGGAACGTTGCAGCCCGGGAGTTCGCCGGCTGCGGCGAGCAACCCCGCAACCACGAAAAAGACCGCGGACCGAACACGGCAGGGAAACGCCATGTACATGATACCCAACCTGATCGAGCCCCGGCCCCGCCGCAATCCCGAATCGCAGCCAGCCGAACTCGGATACTACGTTGCGAGTCTACTCGCTCGCGATGCTGGCACACCCGCCGATACTCGCCCGGGGCGGGCCGTGAGTCCGTTTGAAGAAATTACCCGCGGATGCCCCGTGGACGGCGGGGGGAGGGAGCGATAGTCTGGCGGCGTGGCAAGGTCCTGCAAACGCTCCAACCGCGCAGCGCGCCGATCGGCATCGGGCTACCTGGGATTGGTCGCCGCGGGGGAGCCGTTTCGGTTGCTGTTTCCGTTGGGGACGGCGCTCGGGCTGCTTGGCGTGTTGCTCTGGCCCGCGTATGTGTGGGGGATCTGGAGTGCCTATCCCGGCCCCCTCCATGCCCGCATCATGATCGGCGGGTTTCTGAGTTGTTTTGTGTTCGGTTTTCTCGGCACCGCCTTTCCGAGGCTGATCGGGGCTCCGCGCCTGAAACTGGCCGAAACGGTCGCATTGGGCGGATTGCTCGGAGCGAGCGCCCTGCTGAACCTGGCGGGGTATCCGGTCGCAGGGGATGCGATGTTCCTGCTCGCCCTGCTCGCGTTTGTGGGTGCCCTGGGGATGCGCGGACTCGTCCGCACCGATCTTCCGCCGCCCGCATTCGTCCTGGTCGCCGGCGGTTTCGCGTGTGCCCTGGCGGGGGTGACGCTGCGGATTCTCTCCACGCTCGTGCCCGAGGCCTTTGCCGCATGGGTGCCGCGGTTCGCCGCGCTGTTGCTCCATCAAGGGTATCTGCTGCTGCCCATTCTTGGCGTCGGTGCGTTCCTGCTTCCCAGGTTCTTCGGGTTGACGACCCGCCAGCAGTTCCCCGAAAGTCTCACCCCTCCTCCGGGCTGGGGGCGGAGCGCCGCGTTCGCGGGTGCCTGCGGGATTGCCGTGATCGCAAGCTTCGCGCTTGAAGCCGGGGCATGGATGCGCTCCGCATTCGCGCTGCGGGCGTTGGCGGTAGTTGTTTTTCTCGCACGCGAAGTGCCCATGCACCGCGCGCGCGTGGCGGCGGGCGCCCTCGCCGCCGCCCTGCGTGTCGCGCTGCTGGCGGTTCCCGCCGGCTATCTCTGCATGGCCCTGTGGCCGGCGCGACACGCGGCGTTCATCCATGTCGTGTTCATCACCGGCTTCGGTCTCCTCACGCTCGCTGTCGCGGCGCGCGTCGTGCTCGGGCACAGCGGGCAGGCGGCGTTGTTCGACCGGCCGCTCAAACCGATTTACGCGATGCTCGTGCTGATCCTCCTCGCGATGGCCACTCGCGTTTCGGCCGATTGGTTGCCTGCCATCCGGCTCACGCATTTCGCCTATGCCGCCCTGGCGTGGGTCGCCGGGGTGGTGGCTGTCTCTTATACACAT
>ENA-ORBV01003899-ORBV01003899.1-microbial-mat-metagenome-genome-assembly--contig:-NODE-3899-length-29293-cov-5.132393_pt1 | contig 29293 bp, 24 predicted proteins | sample MGYA00237777_ERZ505514 | MGnify/ENA primary metagenome ERZ505514 (study PRJEB26160, sample SAMN06269048) | microbial mat metagenome | isolation source: Oligotrophic lake microbial mat | place... | reverse complement strand
TTCAAGCAGAAGACGGCATACGAGATTCGCCTTAGTCTCGTGGGCTCGGAGATGTGTATAAGAGACAGCAATCGAAGAGGTATTAAGCGCTACAATGAAGGATTGAAATGATTACTTTAACTCAACTTTTAAAAACGACAGTTCAGCAGGAGGCTTCAGATCTTCATATTACAGCCTTCTCTCCGCCCGTACTGCGAATTAATGGTGCGATCGTTAAGGTCAGGGCAGAGAAATTTAGTCCCGAGGAATGTCAGAGCCTCCTTTATTCAGTTTTGACAGAAGGCCAAAAGAGTCGTATCGAACAAACAAAAGAATTAGATTTTAGTTTTTCAGTAAAGGACGTCGCCCGATTTCGCGGAAACTTATTTTTTCAGAGAGGATTTTTGTCAGGAGTATTTCGAAAGATACCAACGCTTGTCCCCTCACTTGAAGACTTGGGGCTTCCAAAAGGATTAGAGTCATTCGTAAATTTTCCTTCGGGTTTAGTATTAGTGACAGGTACAACGGGAAGTGGAAAGTCAACGACAGTAGCCGCACTTTTAGATCGCATCAATAACGAAAGAGCCGGTCATATAGTAACCGTTGAGGACCCGATTGAATTTTTGTTTAGCCACAAAAAGTGTATAGTGAACCAACGGGAAATTGATCAGGACACCTTCTCTTTTGCAAAATCGTTGAGACAAGTTTTGAGACAGGATCCTGACTATGTATTTGTGGGAGAATTAAGGGATCAAGAAACTATCGAAGCGGCCCTGAGAATTGCTGAAACCGGCCATTTGGTATTTTCGACCTTGCACACCAATTCCGCCGTCCAGACCATCTCAAGAGTCATAAATGTGTTTCCGGCTCAAGATCAAGAGCGAGTTCGCTCAATGTTGAGCTTCACATTACGGGGAGTCATTAGCCAAAGTTTAATTCCGAATACCACGGGAGGAAGAACTCCTGCCGCTGAATTATTGTTTGTGAATTCCGGAATTGCTAATTTAATTCGCGAGAATAAAATTCATCAGATATACGGATTGATGCAGATCGGTCAAGATAAGTCAGGAATGATGACGTTCAATCAATGTTTAGTGCAACTGTTAGTTCGCCGAAAAATTGAGCTAAAATCAGCATTCGAAGTTACTCGCGATCCTGACGAGTTAGATCAATTGTTAAAAAAGGCAGGAGTATAAACTTTGGCATCGTACAAATTTGAAGCAAAGACAACAGCTGGCAAAACCGTAAGCGGTACGATAAAGGCAAAAAATGAAACCGATGCCAGAGTCAGGCTCAGAGCTGAACAGCTTGAGCCACTAAGAATAGTTCCAGTATTGGCCGCAGGAGATAAAGGTACAGGACCCGTACCATTAAAGGACCTACAGGTTTTTACGAGACAGTTTGCGACTCTGGTGTCGTCGGGAATTCAAATCGTACAATGCTTGGAGATGCTTTCGAATTCCTCTTCGTGTCTGCCACTTAAGGCAGTTTTAAACCAAGTCATTGAAGATGTGAATAAAGGAAAAACATTGGCCGCTTCGCTCGATGAGCATCCGAAGGCGTTTGATAAACTCTACCGTAACCTAATCCGTACCGGCGAAGAAAGTGGTGTACTTGAAGTGGTCCTTGGGCGATTGGCAATATATATAGAAAAAACGGTAAAACTTCGGGGCAAGCTGAAAAGTGCCATGATGTATCCGGTTGTTATTATAGTTGTGGCAGTTGCCGTAATTACCGGAATCATGGTTTTCGTGATTCCGAAATTTAAAGAGATGTTTAGTTCAAAAGGTAAAGATCTGCCTGAGTTAACTCAAATGGTAATTAATTTGAGCGAAGGATTTCTTTCATATTGGTGGTTAATTATATTCGTCGGTGCACTTATCTGGGTGACATTTATTCAATATATAAATACGTCCAATGGCCGCAAGGTCTTCGATCATTTTAGCTTAAGAATTCCGATATTGGGGAGTATTATTCAAAAGGGTTGCATAGCCAGATTCTCCAGAACGCTTTCAACTCTCCTGGCGTCCGGTATTCCCGTAGTCGAAGCTTTAGATGTTTCAGCGAAGGTGGTAAATAATAATGACATCGAAGTTGCCATAATGGAGTCCAAAGAATCTATATTGAAGGGAAGGTCAATTGCCGAACCTCTCATCAAACATCCGATCATTCCGAATATGGTTTCGCAGATGATTTCTATCGGCGAACAGACAGGGTCGATGGATTCGATGCTTGCGAAAGTTGCGGATTTTTATGAAGAAGAAGTGGATGTCTCAGTGGCAGGGCTTTCTACTCTTATTGAACCGATATTAATGGTGGTATTAGGGGTGATCATTGCCGTCTTAGTGATTGCGATGTACTTGCCTATTTTTAGCATGGCTGACACATTTGGGTGATAATGGGAATTTTTGACAGGACCATTGAAAAAAGCAAATTTTCGCTTGATGTGACGTCGAGATTCGGCCAGGTATTGGTTGTTGAATCTATTCGAGTGGTGTTTCTTAGCGCAATATTGTTGATAACTGTTGCTCTAAACGTTCACCAACCTCATTTTGTCAATTTTGACTTATTGAGTTCCGTGTACGGAATTCTAGCTGTTGGCTTTCTAGTTCACTTTGTGTACATTTTATTTTTTGAATACACTTTTAAGTTTTGGTTTGTTAGCGGAGGGATTTTTGCCTTAGACACTTTGTTGTACACATCAATTGTGTACAACACAGGAGTTAGTCAGTCGATTTTTTTATTTTTATTTTTGGTGAATATCGTGTTGTGTGGGTTTATTTTTCGCACACGTGGTGCTTTGCTCTTAGCACTTTGGACTTCGATTTTTTTTAGTATCCTTATACTTACAGGTCGTGAAGAGTTAGGGCAAAGAGTAATCTATATATTGGGTCTTAATAACCTTGCGTTTTTGAGTGTGGCGCTTCTTTCGGGTGTATTAAGCGATCAGATTAATTTTATGGGAATTGAGCTCAAAGAAAAGGGGCGAAGCCTAAAGATATTAGAAGACTATAACAAACTGGTTGTAGAGAATATTTCAACAGGACTTTTGACGGTTAACTTGAGCGGTGATATTCTTCATCACAATCCTTTGTTATTAGTCCTTTTGAATCGTAGAGAAGACGTGCTGGGTAAAAATATTACAACTCTCTTTCCCCACTTTTCGGAATACATCAGGCCCAATCAAAAGGGGGAGCCACTAATTCGCGAGAATCTATTACCTCGGCGCCGAATCTTGCATATCAAGGACAATCTTAGTGAGCCGAGAGTATTTGAACTCATCAGTTCTTCATTGAGGAATACCATGGGTGAGAGCTTTGGTTTTATCTTATTGGTGCAAGACTTAACAGAGATAAGTCGACTCGAAAAAGACGTCAGGCAGGCTGAAAAAATGGCTGCCATCGGCCAGTTGGCAGCAGGCATAGCACATGAAATTAGAAATCCTTTAGCGAGTATCAGTGGCAGTGTGGAGCTGTTATTTTCAATGCTTGAACAGCAGACCTCTGATGAGCGAAAGCTAATGGCAATTGTAATGAAAGAAATTAAGAGGCTCAATGGTCTAATTACAGAATTCTTAGATTTTGTACGTCCGGATGCTCCTTTGGACAGAGCGGTTAATCTCAATGACGTTATTCAAAGTGTTATAGATCTGGTGCAAATGAATTCTCAAGTTAGTAAAGGTACAATTAAATCACAGTTGGAATTAAAGGCAAAAAAAACAATTTTAGGAAATTACGACAAACTAAAACAGGCCTTTCTAAATGTCATTATTAACGGATACGAAGCAATGGAAGAAAAAACCGAAGGGCGACTCTATGTGACCACATTCGACCGGGGCGACTCCGTGGAGGTTCACATTCGAGACGAAGGCATGGGAATGAGTGAATCTTCTAAGTCCAAAATGTTTGAGCCATTTCATACAACAAAAAAGCGTGGCACAGGACTGGGATTGGCAGTAACCCACAAAATTTTAGAAATGCATAGTGCCAAAGTTCGCGTTGAGAGTGAATTGGATAGGGGCACAGTATTTATTATGGAGTTTCCGGCTAATCATCAAATGATGGCTCAGACAAGTACCATTGATAATAAATTAAAAATAGAAAACCAAGTTGAAAGCAATATTGCAAAGAAGAAAGTAAAAGGGGTTTAAATATGAAGTCTAAATTATTGGTAGTAGATGACGAAGAGTCCATACGTGAGTTTCTCGAGATTATGTTAAAAAAAGAGGGATACCAAGTGACTCTTGCCGAAGATGGGCAACAAGCCATCGATCTTTTAAAAGGCAAAAGCTTTGACATGATTATTTCAGATATGCAGATGCCTCGCGTGACCGGCATCGAGCTTTTAAAGCACGTTAAGGACAACCATCCTGAGATTGTTTTTATGATGATCACTGCTTTTGGTACAACTGAATCGGCTGTTGATGCGATGAAAATGGGAGCCTATGACTACATAACCAAGCCCTTTAAAATCGACGAAGTCCGCATAAATATTTCTAATGCGTTAAGATCTCAAAATTTAGAAGTTGAAAACCGAGTTCTTAAAAAAGAAATGGAGAAAGAGTATAGTTTTCAAAATTTAGTGGGTAACTCCGAGGCCATGCATCGTATCTATGACCTCGTAAAGAGAGTTTCTTCCGCTCCGACAAATATCTTAATTACCGGAGAAAGTGGTACGGGTAAGGAAATGGTGGCAAAAGCCATTCATTTTAATGGCCCGTTAAAAACGAGACCATTTGTCACTATCAATTGTGGTGCCATTCCAGAAGCCCTGATGGAATCAGAAATGTTTGGACACAAAAAGGGCTCCTTTACGGGTGCGATCGCCGATAAAGCGGGACTATTTGAAGTAGCTTCTGGAGGCACTTTGTTTTTAGATGAAGTGGGTGAATTACCGCTTTCGATTCAGGTTAAGCTCTTGCGATCTATTCAAGAGCGCGTAATTAGGCGAGTGGGTGGCATCGAGGATATTAAAGTTGAAGTTCGAATTATAGCGGCGACCAATAAGGACCTTGATGAAGGAGTAAGATTAAGTACTTTTCGGCAAGATCTCTACTACCGACTAAACGTTATTAATATTAAGACCCCATCTTTAAGAGAACGACGCGAGGATATTCCAACTTTGGCACATCACTTTCTTAAAAAGTATTGTGATAAATTAGGTAAGGTGGTTCATGGTATTTCTCATGAAGCCATGGAGATATTAAAAAAATATGATTATCCTGGAAATGTCAGAGAGTTAGAAAATCTTTTAGAGAGGACAGTGGCACTTGAGGCGGGAGCTGAGGTTTTGCCTGAAAGTCTGCCACCGTATGTAAACACGCCTTCGGGACGCAAAATGGCTTCAAGTCACGAAATAGAAGTCACCGAAGAAGGTCTCGATCTCGATAAGGTTATGGGCCAAATTGAAAAAGAATTATTGGTAAAAGCGATTCACACCGCCGGTGGAATCAAAAAGAAGGGTGCTAAACTTTTAGGTATTACCTTTCGGTCTATGCGTTACCGAGTTGAGAAATATGGCTTAGGCATCATAACTGATGATGAATTAGACGATGAATAACTTGCATTTTCATTTAACTTTGCTAAAAATTGTGGCTTAAGAATTGACCACGTAGCTCAGTTGGATAGAGCACTAGTTTCCTAAACTGGGGGTCGCAGGTTCGATCCCTGCCGTGGTCACCAATTGCAACAGAATTCGAACCATGACCCGTAAAAAAATGTGGGGCACGGTTTTTACCCGTGCCCACATAGTAAAATAAGTTAATTTTGTCCTCATGCAGTTCCACTTTGTGCAGTAAATTTTGAAGGACGCGAACCCTGGTTTCAGCGCTTTCGCGCTCTGACAGAGCTTTGAGGCCCTTTAGAAAGCTTGTGTAGCCCTTAAATTCATTCGGTAAATCTTGGGCTTGATTAGACTCCATAAAGTGCCGCTGATCATGTAGTGCATCTTTATCGTGTTCTAATTTTTGTATCTGACGATAAAATAAATCAGCCGATACGTCCTTTGGCAAATCACTAATTCGATCGATCAGATTATCCATTTTTTCTTGAACAGTACGCAATCGTTTCTCGATTTGCTTAAGCTCAAAGCTTTTGTCGATTTTCTTAAAATTTCGGTGAGCGATATCAATTAAATTTCTCGCCATTTTAGGATCAGTTAAAAGTTTCTTTATCTCGGCCCACACCATGTCTTCCAGTTTTTTACCTGGAAATCTATGCCGAATACATTTTTTCACCTCACCCAACACAGTTTGGTGTTTAGAGACTGTTCCGTGCTCGTAATAAGGCACCTTGCCGCCGTTACCCGTGGCCGACTTACCCCAAAGTGACCCACCACACTCACCGCAATAAACAAGGCCCGTGAGTAAATACGGGTAACGGTTGTATTGGCTCCTTCGATTCCGCCGATAATTTTTACCCAGAATTTCACGAGCCCGTTTAAAAGTTTCCTCATCGATAATCCCATCCCAAACGGCTTTGGTGTCGATCTCATTGTCGTCTTTATCTTGGTAGGTTTTTAAGCCCAAATAAGCACGATTTCTTAAAATTCTGTACACGCCATCGAAAGTGAAAAACCCCAAACGTTTATTGCTGCCCCCACCTTCACATTCCTTTTTAATTACAAAACCACGGCTATTTAAAACTTTGGCGGTTTTTGACAAAGTTCTTTCTTTTAGAAATGTTTGAAAACATTCTTTCACCAAAGCTGCACCATCAGGATCAACTTCTAAATATCCGCGCTTACCAGCCATTAGCCTGTAACCCAGCGGCACACGACCGCCATTATATAACCCACGCTGAGAGCGGGCTAAAATTGCAGCTTTAATCCGCTGTACAGTTTGCTTTCGCTCAAACTGCGCCATATTCACTAAATTAAACATCAGCATTTCACCAGCGGGACTTGTGGTATCGAACGATTCATTCAGACTCTGGAACGCGCATTTTAGTTTTTGCATCAGATCCCAAATATCTGAAAAGTCTTTTATTGACCTAGATAACCTTGAAAGTTCTGTCACCATCACAAGATTTACTTTTTTGCTTTTAATGTCGCCGAGTAACCGTTGCAGCTCAGGCCTATTGGTATCTTTACCGGATCTTGCTCGGTCAACATAAACGCCTGCGACCTCATATTGACGGCCCTCTTCATTTTTATGATTAACCCAGCGCTTCAAGCGCTCCTCTTGGTTTTTGATGGACCCCTCAGGGTTATCAGCTTGTTCTTCTGTTGATACTCTGATGTAAAAGCCCACTTTAAATTTCGACATAACTATGCCGCCCTTTCTGTTTTGGTTGAAAGGCTCGAGTTATTTAATCTATCCGCGGGATTTACTTTTTTGAACTGGCAAAAGTATTTATATAAAATTCGCGCGATGATCTCAAGCCTTTCATCATATTCGTTTGCGTTAACTTCAATTTTATAAATTTCTATTTTTTCTACTTTAAATTTTTTTGGCATATTCGTTTTCTCCTCTACAAGTTTCGATTTCAGGTTCCGGTCCTATTAAGTCACAGTTCGCCGTTTTTAATTTTCTTCATAAGTTATAGTTTTGATTTATATTTTCTAAATTGCGTTTGTTCAGTAACTCCTCTTGTGTGTGATAAAGTTATACCTATGTTGGTAGGGTAGTTATATCTTGGTTGGTACGGTGGTTCTTGGGGTGGGTAATAGGTTTTGTGATCAAGCCCCGCGTGGCCCTATTAAGTCACGTCGGGAAGTTCGATCAAGTATTTTTAAGTTTATGATTTCATTTGTGATTGTCGACGCTGCAATTATTCAGCAATTCGTAAGATTCGGAGAGTATTGTGGGCATATTGCTACAATATTGCGGTCACATTGCTACGTTGTTCTTGCTACCGGCCAGGGCATTGAAGAACTGAACTAAATTACGCCACATCAATTTTAAAATGCGCATTGGGAAAAAGCTCACTTAAATATTTCACTAAGCGATCAAGCGTGAACTCTTCGATGTTGTAATTTAACACTTTACTCATCAAAGCTTCATCAATGCCAATTTTTTTTGCCAACTCTTTTTGGCTAATGGCATTTTCGTTTTTATAAACAACGAACCTCTCACAAAGTTTGTATTTCATTTCATCAACAGGGCTTGCGTCTTTCGGCAGAAGTCTAGCGGCTTGTCCGTGATCTAGTCTTTTTCTGACCTCATCCAATTTTTCTTTCGACGGAAATTTTGCCATAAATTTTTACCTCTTAACTCTAAACGCGTTAATCACACCTAAAAAATCATCCGTAATACAAATAAGCAGCACGAGTCGATAGGGTTTATCGTCGTGATAGACAGGCTCAACCCTAAAGTAACGGAACTCACCATCGATCTCTTCAACCGGGAAACTGCCACCATCTAGTTCTTTACAAGCTCTAGGATAATCTCGTCGGTTAAGTCGGGGTGTTTGATCTTATAATGCTGATCAATGATTACCCGGTTTACGTCCTGCCTATTAACAACCAACTGAAGTTTATACTCAGGCCGCTCACCTATGCAATGAGTCTATCATTAAATTGACGAATTTGTCAATTTAGAAGTTAAACCTATTCCTTGGGTCTTTTTTGCCAGTCCAAAAGGTCACAATCTTTGGCAATTTAACGCCCAAGGTTTTCACCTCGCGTTTAGGGGCGAAAAAAATTATTCCCCTCATAATAGTCAAAACAATAAGTCCCAGATTCGTCATATCGCATTTGAGTAATTTACCAACTAAAATGATAGTTCAAAAATAGTGAGTATGTTTCATCGCTTATAAGAATAAAAAATTTATTTTCAGTACGAGTTTTCGCGGGAGTTTTTTAGTAATATTTAATTACTGCTATCACCACTCAGCGCCTTCATGAACAACAAATAAATTAGAAAAGCCAGCATGTCGCAAATCATCTTGGCTAGATGCGCACGACAGACGAGTGTTTGGTAGCGCGGAAGAAGAATATTGTGGCCAGACTGAATTTCCATCTGACCATCTTTGCGAACCGATATTATTTCTTGAGGAGATTTTGAATATTCCTCATACAAAAGTTTCTGCTTTCGTTTAAGTCCATTTTTTTTAGGTTACACCAATCTCTAAATGAAAAGCTCACGTTAGACTCGCTGCCAACGGCCACCCAGCTTGCCTCTCTATAGGCTTCGTTCAGCGCCTCCCAAGCCTGCAATGCAGGTCCAATGTCCGTGATCGGGCCATTACAATTTTTAAAAAAGAGATCTTGAGCATCATTAATTTTCTTTTCGATAGGAGCTTTCGCTTGTTCTTCTCTCTTAATGGACGAGAACGTTTGATAATTTCCAAATCCATATTTGGATACTTTACTGCTGAAAGCCATTTCTTCTAAATCGCCTACTGCAGTCAAAACCCGCTTCAACCCTCGAACACTTGCGGGCGGAATTAAATCTTCAGTTTTGCGTTCCTTATTTAGTAGTAGCCGTCTGCCCTGAACGAGTTCGTGAAGAATTAGCTGGTCCTTAGCTACAACTTTAAATTTTGCTTCTTCAATAAAAATATCATTATCATCCTGACAAGCGCCAGCTGCTGTTTCAACTTGAATATGGCTTTTTGGATCCTCGCAAAGAATTTCGAAAGGTACCAAGTGCCATGTCTTTTCTGCGAGAGGTACGCGGAGATCTTTTGCCAACTCTGGCAATTTTTGTTCAATTTGAATTAGTATTTCCTCTACAGATTTAAAAAAGCCTTCTTTTTCTGGATGGATTATTTTTCCCTGCTCCAGATCATCTATCAAAATCCAGTGACCGTTTACCTTGCCGTAGAAACCGCCACCAGGACCAGTTCCTCCCGCGAAGGCAAAATGGGGCGCCACTGTCAAAGTGATCGCCAGAAAGATTTGTTTCAAATTCAATAAGGCTTTCATAAAAACTCCTAAGTTATGTTATTCAATCCGTATGCCAATATAGCGCGATGCGCTAAATGTTTCTAGATCTATTTGGTATAAAGATAAACGAATTTTTTACCGATTAGTAAAACAATGACCAAACCTTTAGATTTATTTAGTTTTCACGGCTATCGAAACTACCTCAAAGCATGGATTGAGCACGCCCGCGAAAACCAAACCTCAAATCTCTCGCGCTTAGCCGAAGCAATTGGGGTTAACCCCAGTTTCCTGGCTCATGTTCAATCGGGTTTAAAAAATTTGAGCTTTGAACAGGCGGCGCTTATTTCAAAAATATTTAATCATACAAATCTAGAGCGCGAGTATTTCTTCGCGCTGGTTCAAATTGAACGCGCTGGCACTCAGTTATTAAAAACATATTGGGAATCAAAAAAAGATGCCATTCTTGAAGAAAGATCTCGAGTTAAATCACGAGTCGGAAAACATCTAGAATTAACTTCAGAGGATCGCGCGATATTTTATTCCAGCTGGATTTATGTAGCGGTTTTCGTAGCAACTGCAATTAATGACGGGCAAACCCTTGATCAAATTGCTTCTCGTTTTTCTCTAGATCGCTCAAAGGCCGAAGAAATTTTAAATTTTCTTGAGAGCAACGGTATTTGTGGACGAGAAAACTCTATCTATAAAATGGCTCAAAATTCAGTGTATATCTCAAATGACTCGCCATTGGTGGTTAAGCATCACACTAACTGGCGCATGAAAGGAATTCAAAAAATGGATTCGCGGCAAAAAAATGAACTCTTTTATACTTCGCCGATGTCGATATCGGCTTCTGATTTTGAAAGAATTCGCGAATTACTCTTAAAAAGTATTGAGTCCTCTCAAAAAATTGCCCACGCCTCAGCAGCAGAAGAAGTCTTTTGCCTGAATCTGGATTTTTTTAAAGTAGCCACTTAGCAATACCCTCAACATATGAATTCTAACCTTATGGAGTTTTGTAGCTGCTTTTGTTAACTGACGCTTTTCAGGTCAATTGGTGGGACCCGGTAAAACTGGCCTAAAATAAGCCCTTTAATGGCCTAAACTCTTTACCAGCTTCAAAAGTCGAATGAGGGTAAGAGCAATTTACGGCTTTAAAACGTTTGCTATTGGACGAATCCAAAAGATTTACGATGGAAAGGCTGCTTTTCCGTCGAACCGGGACCTGAAGATCTTGAGGCACAAAGAAAAAGCATCTTCTAAAACGGATGGATTTAGAAAACTTCTTGTGCTCCAATGAACACATGGAGGTTCTGATGCGTCTAATCACACTTTCTTTCGTGCTACTAATAAATTCATTTGGATATGCTAAACCAAATTGTTTTTTAAATGTAAGTCTCCCACTCAGTTACGTCATTGAAGGACCGATGGACTGGAAGGTTGGCCAACAAACGACTCATCAAGCTACTCTGACCGACTCTACCGGCAGCCAACTTGTTTACTATTTTGAGGAAACGGTGAAGTCTGACGTTCAAGAAGGTCTATGGGTACAAACCATTCAATCGTCTGATTATGAAGAACAGAAAGATGTCTTTGACATTCTTTACGACAAAAAAACCGGCCAAGTTTTAAAATATGTTATTAACGGCGTAAACTGCTCAATTCCCAGAAAAGAAAAATACAGAGTTCTTGAGACCCACTCAGAAAATGTGACTGTGAAGGCAGGAGCGTTTGAAAGTACCTACACCAAGGCAGAAGCGAGAAGCACTGGCTTTATGTTTGAAAATTGGATAAGTCCAAAAATTCCAATGACGGGTGTCGTGAAATCCAAATCATTTGAAACTGAGTTCAAAATTCCTGTCGAAGTAGAACTTTTAAGCTTTAAAATGTGAATGGCGCTCGGGGCCGCTTAAACCACTTCGATAATTGCCAAAAGCTGGTGATAATTTTGCCGGCTTCAATATCACCAAAATTATCTCCGTCTCGAAACACCCGTTCAACTTGTCAAAAAAAAGCTCAACGACTCGTTAGCTGATGCGTAAACTCCGAATAGCTAATCATCTGTTTTTGCGCGTTCGCAGCTTTGTTCATCATCACTAAAGTGAAAACTTTTAGTTCGCCAACCAAGGCAAGATAGATCGCAAATTTAACAACAGACGTATAAAATTGTAAAACCCCATTAATCATATTGCCCCTTTCGTTTTAAGCGTTTTAAACGGCCCTTCACTTGTTCTAAAGTCAAATTCAAGTGCTCTGCGATCTTCGCAATAGGCCACCGCTTAACCCATCTTAGTATTGCCAGCTCTGACAGGTTAAGCCTTTCTTTTTCCCACTGGATTCGATAATCTCGAACCACGGTGCATGGTTCGTATTGTATGGCGTGACCTTCACCAATTTGGATAAAGTGCGAACACCAGGCCGGCGCATTGCCGGTCCATTTCTTGAAAAGTCTCGTTTTTGACTAATTTTGGCAAACCGTAAAGTTATTTGACACAATATGCGTTTTAGGAATTTGGATCGCTGTTCTTCTCTATTCGCGTTGCTATGTGAATGAGGGATCAAATCACTGAAGAGAGTTTGTATGGCAATGGGTTAACTGGCACGCGAATTGCTCTTTTAGGGAATTTCTGGAGGTTCTATGAGTCGCGTATTTATCGCCCTAACTACGTTTTTTATATCGTCCGTATCATTAGCGGTTTCTCCACTTTATGAGAATTTAGCCAAAATCTTACCGGCTGGGTGGAGTCTTCCCGATGGCAATCAACGAACGAAGGTAGGAGATTTTATGTTAAAAGAATTCCCCTACGAACGAGGTTACCGTATGAAAGATCCTTACAATGGGCCTGTCGAGGGGTATAAGATTGTCACCTCACATAATGCTAAATCAGGTCGTAGGTATGCCATTTCGGTTATAATCGCAGATGGACTTGTTTTTGAATTAGGAATGAATGCGATGGGTATAGATAAGGAAACTTATTTGAATGATCGAGAGGTTCTATGGCCAGAAAGAAGAGAGATCAAAATTCCGGCTGTTTTTAAAATAGATATGTCCGTCCCAAAGGGGAGTGATTTTAATAGGAATTTAACAGACCAATTTACCAAAGAGGCCTTGCATATGTCAGGGGTCCGATTTTCGCGTGAGGCACCAGAACACTTTGTGGCTGGATTTAGAGATATAAAACAGGTACGCACGTTTTTTTCAAATCTAGATGGTCTCTTTAAGAGTACGGCAAAAAAATTGGAAAGAAAACTCGTCTTACGGTCTCGGACGTGTATGGGCCAGTTTGGATCATAATTTCAAACCGCGAATTCCAAGATAAAATCTTTTGAAAACTTCGGAACACGAGATTGATATGGATATTATTAAAAAAGACTTGGAGTAACTTCAGTGTCCGCAATCAATTTGACATTTCTGCTAATAGTTCTTGTTCATCAACACAGCCTCGCCTCTGAAATATCCCCTCGAAGATGCGCAGATGTTTTTTCGCCTGTACTGATGCTAAATAGACCCGTTACTATACCCGATTCCTATGAACTACCCAACGGACGAAAACACTCTAAGTACAAAAAATTTATTTCTGAAATTTCGGAACTACGCGATAAAATTAACCTCCTGACAGAAGGCAAACTAAATCAGGTAGAGTCAGTAATTTACCCCGCAGCAGGCTTTGACTCTGGCTACCCCTTTTTGATGGCACCAAAGGCAAAGGTGGTAATCGCTCTTGATGATAATCCATTTATAACCCAGAAAAATTTTAAGCTCGAAACTTCACTAAAACCTGTGCAACCCTATGGGTATGCATCATATATGCATTTCTCGGCTATAGTAAGCTTGCCCGGATTGGCAAACCAAATTGTAGCCAATATCAAAGGACTCGACAAAAACATAAGAATTCGTTCTGTCGAGGCATTTATGATCCAAGGAGAATCTAAATATATGGAGGCTCAGGACGAGCACATACCTATTCATGGTTTGGTGAAATTTGATCGGGGTGACGGGACTCCAGAGCAGATCTATATTCACGTGAATAGATTTTTTTCTTCTCTTGAACCCTCTACCGTTACTATATTGCAAAGTTCGTGGTGGAGCGGAATGATCTCAAGTAGACGAATGGCTCTACTCTACAAAGGGGCAGCAGGAATAACAGGAGAATCGACAATAGATGCGTTAGAGCAAATTTTTGCAAAAACCCCCGGCTCCGTTTATGTTGCCGCGAAAAATGAGGCTACCGTTAGATTTCTGAGCCGTTCAGACCATGTTCTAGTTCCCTTAGAAGAATCTAAAAGAGGATATAAAGAAGTTCTCATGCCTTATTTTCAAGATCCTAAATTAAAGAAATATAAAGTTCGTGCTAGGTTAGGCTACAATTCCATTGGCGGCAGGAAGGGTTGGGTCGACATCGTTATCGTACCTGAGAACTCCGATATCTTTGAATAAATCAGGGGTCATTAACTAGATTTTTTCATTTGGAATGATCGCAGGCGCTTTCAATATCAACAACTGAATCATTACGATGTATTGATAATGCTTGCGGCTCAAGCGCGATGTCGTCAGATGATGGCCGCTTAAGAATTTCATCTAAATCGGCTCTTAACTCTGCTGCTTCTACTTCTTTAAATGGTTGATTATCGAGTATGGCATTTAACCAAGCGGCTAAGCGAAATCCGGCTTGTAATACTCTTTCGTTTAAAGGATCAATACTCTTTTCAAAATAGGCCTCATTGGACCCATCCTTCCCTTTGTAAGTGGTGCCCCGGCTGCTTAGCGATTCATTGAGCCATGTCATAATATATGAGCTTTGCCATTTTGTTATTTCATTCTGACTAGGTTTACGTAGGTTTCTAAAATATTCCATGCCTGTTGGTTGTGGGGGCTTTTTTTCTTGCATCTGAAACGAAGGGTTCAAGAATGTACTAATTAGATGGGTATCCCACACTGCATGTAGATTTGTTTTGTTACCATGCCATGACATATCTATGGAGTTTCCTCCCTTATCCTCGGCCACACCAACATGTAGTGGTTGATGCAAATCTCCTATAAAGTGAACTAGAAAACGTAAAGCGTCGGCTTTGGCCTTTCGGGAACCTTTGGGACTTCTCAAAACATCTTCTGCCTTTATAAGCGCTCTTACGATATCGCCTGCTTCTTGCTCAGAACTTGAAAGCGAATCTAAGGCGGAATAGTAATCATTTTTATTTGGGATACTGACATAATGATAGGGGCGCGTGTGCGGCCAATTACTGGAATATTTAATCTGGTCTGGCCATAGACTTGCCTGGGCTAGGTCTTCGCCGCTTTTTAACAAAGTCTTAATTCTTGCTTTTGCGACTCGGTTGAGGTTTTTTTCAGCAATAATACCAATGGCCTCGTGACCAGGAATTCCCCAAGAGAAAGCTGAAGCGGCATAGAAAAATACCAAGAAAGTGCAGATAAAAAAACGCATTGAACCCCCAAATAGACCGGCATTTTCGGCGCCGGGTAGAAACATCGAACCAATTATCGATTTATATCTGGATACATAAAAAGCGTATTAAGAAACCGCGCTTAATTCTACAAAAATCTTTTAAATTTTATTTACTGATACTCTGCAGCGAGTGGGGTTTAGATTTCGAATATGGCAGAAAATGGGCAATGAGTTTTTAGTTTATGACAAGCATTTTTTAGAAAACTCAATTGGGACGCAGTTGTGCACATTTGTGCATTTATAAATCGACCATATTCGAGTAAATTCTTCTGAATAAAGGAGAAATATATGAGAACTAGTCAAATTTTATTTTTTATTTCGACCACCTTAATGAGTTGTTTGGCCATAGCGGAACTCGACACCTATTATTGCACGACCGAATGTAGATATATCACTACGGAAGAGAGAACTTTTTGGCCAGATATTGAATCCGTCCAGACCGATGAAGTGACGGGGTCATCAAAAGATCTCAACCAAGCATACCAAACTATGAACGACAAGTGTCCTGGAAATATTTCTCCCAATTATAGAAGCAAAAAAGCTTATAGGTATGAAGAGCAAACAAAGAAACGCCATCTTTGTCGGAAACACGCACTGAAGAAAATCACGGTGGAAGGCAGACATGAGTTTAATACGCCCTTCGTCAAAATTGGCAGTCTTTGCGAGAATTTTGATCCGGTTTGCATTCAATCGTACCTTCATGCTTCTGAAGAGGGTTTCAAGCAGGCCGTAGGAAAGTGTAGCGATGCTGGTGGCGAAACTGACGGCAGAGTTAAAGTTGAGTCACTACCATTAAGAGGTGCAGATGAGTTGGTTCATTATGGTAGTTATGATGCGATCGGTGTGTATGCAGCATCTCGAGTTGAGATTCAGTGCAGTCAACTAGTTGACCTCGCTGAAATCGAAGCTCTATAAAAAATTGCAAAGATTCCCGACTTGGTGTCGTTTTATTTTTCCCGAAAACTGTTGGGACCTTTGGTGTCACTAACGCTCCAACAAATTCCTACAAATCGATAAAATGCATCAGTTTTGCACAAATCGTAGGCAATAACTGATTAAGTCTTGTGCATTTTATTTGGTACCGTTATTGCTCAGTTGTTTATTAAGGGAAATTTTTGCGCCCAGTTTTAATCTTTTAGGGGGATAGAAAGATGCATCCAAATCCAGCACCAACACATTCACGTTTTAAACGGACTATAATTTCCATCATAAGTTTAGCGTTTATGATGACCGGATTTGATTTTTCAAATGTGAACCAAAAAAATGCGCAGGGCCTTGGTTGCTCAGATTCGGGTGGTAGCAAAAATAATTTTGATAATCCCCCGACATTTCCCAGCGAAGAAGGCTATGGCCAAGTCGCCATTGACGTACAAGAATCCGACACGCACTTACAGTATGGAGAGTTTGCAGAAGTTGAACTTTATCTAAAAGGTGAATATGAAACTCCGGTTGTTTGGCAAGTGCCCGAATATTCGGGTCTGCCTCCAGGCCTTGAGATGGTCGATAACAATAACGGGATTTTACTCTTAAAAGGGGAGCCTCGCTTCGTTGATCAGTGGTGTTTTATTATTTCAGCATGGACCCAAGATCAAAAGCAGGGATATCGAGAAATTTGTATAAATGCCGACGCCCCCCTCGATACGCAGCCTCTACCCACCTTCAGTACCGATCGCTACCTCGATGACGCTTATATAAATCTAAATTATTCAGCAAACATTTCGTGGCAAAATCCGGCAAACCATTTTCGTGCTGATATCAGCCGCGAATCATTTCCTCAGGGCTTCAATATAGATGTTCAAGATACTTCAATATTACTCAATGGCACATTTACTGAAGCCAAAAATCATGTCTTTTGGATTCACCTTCAATCTGACGATAATCTCACCGAGGTTTATAAACAGTTTCAGATTACGGTTTCTGATGAAGTGCAAACTCCTCCGCGTAGTTGTCCCGATGGTTATTACTACGACACAGTTTTGGGATATTGCGTACAGAACCAGTTAGAGACCTGTCCTAATGGCACATTCTACGATCCCGTTTCGAATCTTTGCGTTCAGTATCCCCAACCGCCCCCGCAAGTTTATTGCGGCGAAGGTTATTATTATGATCACTACTCAAATCAATGCGTACGAATAGGCTACCCACGTTGTCCACTTAATTCACGCTGGGATCCTTACTACAATCGCTGTGAGCCTACCTATCATCAGTGCTCGTGGGGTTACCGCTGGTCACATATTTATAATCAATGTATTCCCGTCGATAATCGCGTGAATTGCGGCTACAACGAGTATTGGGATTCTTATTACAAAGCTTGTTTGCCAACGCGCTCACAAGTTTGTGGTTACGATGAATATTGGGACCGTGCAATGGGCCGTTGTGTTTCGACACATCGACGTGATTATTGTGGGTACGACAGATATTGGGATCCTTACTTAAATCGCTGTGTACCGAGAGATAATCGACGATATTGTGGACCCGGTTCGCGCTGGGATTATGATTTGAATCGCTGTGTGAGGGTGATTGATTATAAATATTGTCCCGTTGGCTATCACTGGTCGTGGCAGTTGGGTCGTTGCGTACCGAATACTATAGTAACTCGCCCTCCCAGGCCATACCCAGTGCCGCGACCCATTCCGCCTCGTCCTGTTCCCGGTCCAAGACCCGGGCCGCGTCCACGACCCACTCCGCCGCCGCGACCACCACCTGATCGTCCACGTCCACCGCGACCGGTACCACCGCAGCCAAATCCTCGCCCAGTACCGAATCCTCGTCCGGTACCACCGCGGCCAACGCCCCCTCGTCCGACACCGCCACCTGATAGACCGGCGCCAGCACCACGTCCAACACCACCGCCTGATCGTCCGCGACCGACTCCGCCACCTGATAGACCGGCGCCACCTCCGTGTCGACATCCTGATCCCAGCAGGTGTCCACGCTAAGAGTGGGAATAAGAGTTGCGAAAATAATATTTTATTTTTGACGGTATAATTGCTGCCTTACCAGAAATGGTAGGGCAGTTTTATTAAAGCTAAAGTATAAATTTATCTTGAAGGATTATTAGAGCGTTGAGACCAGTTTTTGTTACCTGAGGGTTGAGGCCTTCTATGACCGCCGCCGCCTCCACCATGGCGTCCTCTGCCTCCGCGACCACGGGGAACGGGAGGAGGCGCGATCTGTCCTGGAGGTGGAAGAAAGGGATGATGGTCTATTATGGGAACCTTTAAGCCAATTGTCTTTTCAATATCCCGAAGATTAATTCGCTCGCTAATATCACAAAAGGCAATAGCCACACCAGCTTTACCTGCTCTTGCAGTTCTGCCAATGCGATGCACGTAACTCTCTGGCACATCTGGCAAATCAAAATTAAAAACGTGACTGAGGCCCGGAATGTCTATTCCCCGAGCGGCAATATCAGTGGCTACGAGTGCCTTTACCTGGCCTAATTTAAAGCCTTCGAGAGCCTTCATTCTTGCGGCCTGAGACTTATTGCCATGAATAGCCGAGGATCGAATGCCTGAGGCCTCTAAAAACTGACAGACTTTATTAGCGCCATGTTTAGTGCGAGTAAAAATCAGCGCCTGTTTTATATTTTGGGTTTGCATTAAATGCTTTAAAAGTTTCGACTTATTTTTTTGGTCCACAAAGACAACTTTTTGATCCACTTTTTCCACTGTTGTCGCTTGAGGAGTGACCGAAACTTTTACGGGATTCGTTAACAATTTATGGGCGAGCGACGCAATATCAGAAGGCATAGTGGCCGAAAACATAAGTGTCTGGCGCTGGGGAGGAAGCCTCGCTACTATTTTTCGAACATCGTTGATGAAGCCCATATCGAGCATGCGATCAGCCTCATCCAGTACAAAAATCTCGAGCTCATCAAGATAGGCTACTTTTTGATTCATCAAATCTAAAAGTCGGCCAGGAGTTGCAATCAAAACGTCCTGACCTAGTGCCATGGCCTTTACTTGTGGCTTTTGACTAACTCCCCCATAAATCACAGTGCTAAAAAACTCAGAATTTTTGCCGTAGGTTTCAAAACTCTGATGAATTTGCGCCGCCAATTCTCGAGTGGGGGTAAGTATTAAAGTGCGACAGCGAAAGTTTTTTACGCGTCGAGGGTTGCGGCCAATAAAATCTAAGATCGGAATCGCAAAGGCTGCGGTCTTACCCGTTCCCGTTTGGGCAATTCCGAGAAGGTCACGACCGGCAAGTAATTGTGGAATGGCCTGTGCCTGAATCGGAGTGGGTTTAGTGTATCCAGCATCTTTAATGGCGGTTAAAATAGGATCCAAAACATTTAATGTCGAAAAGTCTGTCATAGTGCCGTTTCTGTTAAGAGTGGAGAAGTGTTAATATTATTTGAGCAGAGGACTCTCTCAGCTCGAATGCGAATCGTCAAGGTTTAAGACTTTAAATGAACTCAAGGTTAAATTAACCCAGTAATATTTTCTACATGTCTGATGGAGTCAATCAGCCATTGGGCTCGCCTGGTGCTTTTCTCTCGGCGAGGGGAAACCGGGGACTCATACTTGATTCCGAAAAAGGTTTCGGCAGATATCTGAGAATTTCGCGACGTGCGTTTTCGGGGTCGGATACGCCAAAAAACCAAGATCTGCCATTTTTTAAATTAACTAACAGGCCTCGATTCCAGAGTGGACGCAAAAAATAAAAACGCGGAAAGACTTTTAGCCATGGAATATTGAAACTATACTTCGTTTCGATAGATTCAATTTCGCTTAAAGAAACATGCCGCGAGAAATAAGTAATGCTCTTGATGACTAATTCAGAATCGATTATAAAAAGGCGCTTAGGGTAAGAGGCATAAAATCCCAAAATCATTGAAGTCAGTATGAAGGTAGAAACCGCATCGGGTAAATATTCTCCATACGCAAGGGAGTCACTTAAAAATGACAATTTGTAAAATGGCAAATCAACTACAAAAAACTCGACATAGGTAAACAAATAAAAGGCCACGACAAACAAGAAAATCTCAACCACTTTAAAGGGGGGGTAGCTGACTTTACGCATCCACTTTAAATGGGAGTGGTCAAAAGGTTGAGTTAAGAATTTTTTAATGAGCATTAGGCTGAGTAAGAACACGCCAAAGAGCAGGACCAATTGTTCATAACGAAAAAGATAAGGGGGTCGATGGTTAAAGGAGTAGCGTTTTTGTGGGTCAAATAGTAATTGGAGGCGGGCATTAAAGCCCTCAGGCGTGATAAGACCTAAAATTTCGTGAGGTGAGCGGGTGTCTTTATAAAAGCGGTGATAATAAAAATAGAGTTCGGCAATTCCTAGCATTGTTTCGCTGTTGGCATCGTTAAGGTCATATTTTTGAAGATAGAGATTTTTGGCTTCCTCAAACTCTTCGGCACTCAATCCTGATTTTAGAGTTTGCTCATTAATAAGGTTTTTAACAAGCGAAAAATTTTCAGAAAAATTCGCCGGCTGTGTTTCAAAATTCAGAATTGCGTATCCAAAACGCTCGTTAAACTCTGAGGATGGTACTACTGAATAAGTTTGACCCTTTTTGTTTCTCAACTCTTTCATTAATTTGTGAGAGACGAAATTCATATACATTTCCAGAATTTCTTCGTCTTCGCGGGTGAGGTCCCAGGCCTTTGTGCCATAAGAGATCGAGGGTGTTTCGTTAGCGACTTTGGTTCTAACATACGGATGTTTTGTGGGGTTAATTTTTTCGATGGGTGGCAAAGTCTTACCTTTATAAACTGGGATTTGACCCCAGCTTTCTGTGATTTTTTTGATCACTTGAGACTTGTCAAAATCACCGGCTATAAAAATTCGCATATTTGAAGGGTGGTAATAGTCTTTGTAATGCCGGAAGATTTGCTCCGCCGTCAAGGTAAGTGTAGAAAGCCGCTCTTCATCTTGTGAGAAGCCATGATCCTCAAGTTTAGCTCCAAATTCGCTTTCCCAAAAATCTGGTAGGCTGAGATTTTTTGGCTTGAGTTTGGCAAAAAGATCAAACCCTAACAGGCTAGCAATAACTCCGGGCTTTCCTATCTCTAATAGTACTGACTGTTTTTCTTTATCGATATGGTCTTGAACAAACGTTCTGTTGGTGATCATTTTAAAATATTGATCGAGCAACCAATTTGATTTGTTACTTTTAATTACCGCCTTATAGATTGTTTTTCGGGCTTGAGTAAAGCCGTTGGCACTACCACCATTTTCTTCGATGAGTTGCAGGTAGGTCGTATCGTCTTTAAGTCTAATGTCACGAAAAACACTATGCTCCAAGAGATGTGAGACCCCCCAGTTTTCTTTAGTTTCGACATCCCAGCCAACGTCAACCTCGAGAGCAAGGCCTACAATTCGGGATTCGTCGCTGGGAGCAAGAATTAATTTGAAGCCATTCGGAAACTCAACCATCTGCACATTCTCAAAAAGGCTGTCCTCAGCAAAGGCGAAGGCGGAAGGAAATAAACTGAGAAACACACTAAGAGTGACAAGCGAAATAAGTTTGGTTACCATGATATTTACTCATCGGAAGTCTAGGAACTAAACTTTCGGCCAGCGCGGAGATTCTTTTTTTGGGACATAGCGCGGCTGGCCAATGTATCATAAGGTTTTTAAATGGGTGTGAAATGGTAACGAGCCTAATTCGCAAAACAGTCGGTTTGGAAAAATTTCCGAATTTTTGGCCACTGTTTTGGACGCAGTTTTTCGGCGCTCTCAACGACAATTTTTTAAAACAAGCTTTGATTATTATGGTGACTTACCAGTCCATCAAGGTTTGGGGAATGAGCGGTCAGACGCTCAATGCCTTTGGTGCCGGAATTTTTATTTTGCCCTTTTTTCTTTTTTCGGGACTAGCAGGTCAAATAACAGACCGCTTTGATAAATCGAAAGTCATAGTAGCGACTAAAATTTTAGAAATAGTTTTGATGGTTATGGCGGCAGTAGGTTTTTATTATCATCTGTTCGAATTTCTGTTTGTAGTCCTATTTTTTATGGCGGTACATTCTACCTTCTTTGGCCCTGCAAAATATTCCATCATTCCTGAAATTGTCAGCGAGGCCAAACTCACCGGCGCCAATGCTTATGTTGAAATGGGCACCTTTGTCGCTATACTTTTAGGTAATCTGTGGGGGGGGTACGCCATTACCCGAGGCGGGGGCGCCGAAAAACTTGTGGGCCTCTCGCTGATAGTTATCGCTATTATTGGCTATCTTACAAGTCGTCATCAAAAGCCCGTGGCTCCCACTAATCCGGAATTGAAAATTGATATCAACCCCATTCCTTCGACAGTAGCCACAATTAAACTAGCCTATAAAGACGCAGCTCTTTTTAATTCTATTCTCGGAATTTCCTGGTTTTGGTTTTTGGGTGCTGCAATTTTAACAATTCTGCCGACCTATTGTCGCGATCTCATGCGCGGTGATGCGACAGTAGTAAACTTGTTTTTAGCCACTTTTACAATCGGGATCGCCGTCGGTTCTCTGTTGGCTGAAAAGCTTTCGTTTGATCGAGTCGAAATTGGACTTGTTCCCATTGGCGCCATGGGTTTGACGGTTACTCTATTTATGCTTTATTGGTTGAGGCCGGAATGGGTCGTGAGCAGCGACTCTAGTCATTATATCACATGGACGCAGTTTTTAGCTCTGGCTAGTGGACGTAAGATTTTCGCCTCTCTCTTTTTATTGGCGGTATTTGCCGGGCTTTATACTGTGCCACTTTACACCTTAGTGCAAAGTCGCAGTGATAAAAAAATGCGCTCCCAAATTGTAGCGAGTAATAATATTATTAATGCTTTTTTTATGGTGGTATCGTCACTGTTTTTAATGGCCCTCGATCAAGCTCAAGTCAGCAGCTATTACACCTTTCTAATCTATGGTATTATGAACCTGGCTGTGTCGGCCTACATTTATTTATTGGTTCCCGATTTCGCTTTACGCTTTATTACTTGGGGGATTGTCAATATCATGTATCGGTTGAAAGTGACGGGCGAAGAAAATATTCCTAGAACAGGCGCCGTCATTTTAGCTTCCAATCATGTCAGTTTTGTCGATGGTCTTATTATTGCTGGAGCCGTTAAGCGTCCCGTACGTTTTGTGATGGATTATTTGTTTATGACGTTGCCTTTCATGGGTTGGTTTTTTCGTCATGCTAAAATTATTCCCATTGCTCCAACTAAGGATAGCGCGGTAATGTTGGGCAATGCCTTTGATAATATTTCGCAAGTCATCGCCAAGGGCGATGTTTTGGGAATTTTTCCTGAAGGAAAAATAAGTCGTGACGGAAACCTAAGTCGATTTAGACGCGGAATAGAACGCGCGATCAGGCGAAATCCCACGGTTGTGGTACCTGTGGCCATAGTGGGTTTATGGGGCAGTTTTTTTAGTTTTAAAGACGGCCCTGCTATGAAAAAGCGACCTCGCAGGTTTTGGTCAAGAGTGGAACTAAGAATTGGAAAGCCCATTCCTGCCAGCGAGGTTACCGCTGCCTTAGTTGAGTCCCGCGTACGCGAGCTTTTGGGCTAATTTTTTTGCTGAAGTTGGTAATGTTTTTGAAAAGCGCGGCTTAGTAGAAAGGCCGAAAACGTCGCGACCAGTGCAAAAACACCTAAGACTTGAAACACGGGTTGCCATCCGCCTGTAGAGTCTGCAATTTTACCTGCGCCCCAACCCGCTAGCGCTCCTCCGATATAGCCGACACCATCGACCAGGCCAGTGCATGTTCCAGCAACTTTTGGGCCTGCGATATCTAGCGATAATGCACCCCCTGACATGGAATAGGGGCCCAGTAGAAAAAAACCGCAAAGGCCGATTAAAACCACGATGCTTATCAGGTTTTCTGGCTGAGATTTCATGAGATGGGCAATTATAAAAAGGCTCGCAGCCAGTCCGAGTAACATAATCCACATTGGTCTGGCACGGTCGCCATTTTTGACGTATTTGTCGGTGTACCAGCCAAGCAGAATAGTCCCTACGCAACCTAATGTCGGAAAGACCGCCGAACTAAAAATAGCTGTCGTCGCGCCCATGCCAATATCAACGAGCAATTTGGGAGTCCAAGTAAAAAAGAAAATTCTTAAAACATGGGAGAAAAAACTAAAGATAAGAAGTTTATGAAAGAGGGGCATTTTTAATAGCTGGAGTATGTTTTCTTTTACGCTGCCCGATTTTTTTATGTGGGTTTTTTGATCTTCACTCGAGCCAAATGTGGTTCCGGGAACAACGTCTTGAGGAGTTTCACGCGAGGCGAGTGACGACCAAATGAGAATGAAAAACAAGACACCGGCGGGATACAAAAATAAACCTTTCCAGTCGGATCCCATTTGCAATAGAAATCCTGAGAACAGCGCCGCTAGGACTCCCCCAAACTGAAAGTTTATACTGATGAGTCCCATTACGGTTCCGTATCTTTTGGACTCATACCAACTGCCAATCACCTTGACGAGTCCTCCCCAACCCATCGATAAAAAGAATCTGGCAAAACACCAGATCACTATAAAGTGGGTGAGGGTTGTGCCATATGTAAAAAGCACGTTAAAAAAGATAGCGCCAATCATGCCTAACAAAAAAAACTTTTTTCCACCTAGTTTATCGGCGAGTGGGCCGTTGACGAATTTGCCAGCGGAGTAGCTGAGTTCCGAATAGGTAATTATTAGCCCGAGCTCCGCATTGGTAAGACCAAATGTTTCGCTTAAGAGGGGAAAGGCATTAGGCAGGTTAACTCGGCAAAGGTAGTAGCCGATATAACCAAAAAGCATGACTAAAAAAGTTGACGTCTGCCAACGCGTTAGACGGAGTATGTTTTCAGGGGATTCGCGTTTGAAAGTCATTGGAGAGTGAAGACAGAGCTCTTGGTTTTAATCGAGCAAGCGGGACAAAAGGCTTCTTCTTTAATGGCCAGGTTCCCATAGTCAACGGTATGAGTAAATTCGAGCGTCGTACCGCACAGACAGCAGTGCGTGAAGTTCTCAACGACCTCAATCAGTTGCTGGCTTTCTGCCTTGATTTTTTTAGCTACGTTGTTCTTTTGTGCTGGCATAATTTTTTATCGGAATATGGGCGACAATTATTAGGCATTTCTTCAGTAGGCAATGCGTTAAGTTTCAAATATAATGACCCTAGACCAGGACTTTCATAAAGTCGGCCGCCATGAATAGTGCCATCAATTATCTTTCTTCAGTTTTGGGAATTAGCGGAGTAATCGGCACGTATGCTAGAGGTAACACGGCATTAAATAAGACGCCCTTGTTTGTTTCAGTCTTGCGCTCACTGCGGCCGAGTTTACTCGCTCTCAACGAAGCCTCAATTCTATTTGATAAAATGCTTGCTGCCATAGGATTTAAGCGAGACAAAATTGAGTTTCTTGAAGTAAATGAAGTTACGATCACAGATTTAAAAGTTTGGACTGAGAAACATTCCCTAGTCGTTATTTTAGATAAACCCGAGCAAAGTTTATTATCAATCCAGCCCCATATTATTTGGTCCTATCACCCCCAAGAACTTTTAATAAACGGTTCCTTAAAAAAATTAGCATGGGAACACTTAAAAAGACTTTCTTTGGGAGGACTAAATGGCTAATAAACTCTTGATAACGGTCTTTTTGTTAGCTTTAAGTTTGGGCTCGTCAAAGTCTTGGTCGATTTGCACTGGCGAAATGACTATCAATGGCGCCATTGGCCCAGCGACTGTCGACTATTTGGAATCAACTCTTGAAAAAACAATAGATAGCAAATGTGCGTCGCTGCTAATACTAATAAATACCCCCGGCGGGAATCTGCAAAGTACTCGGATGATCGTCGAGTCAATTCTCAGTTCTAAAATCCCCGTACTCTGTTTGGTTTATCCCAGCGGCGGTCATGCGGGAAGTGCTGGTGCCATTATTTTACAAGCGTGCCATGTTTCGGGAGGAATAAACCCGACTAATATTGGCGCTGCCACTCCGATTCTAATGGGCGGCGAGGAAATGGGTAAAGATTTGAGGAATAAACTTGTCAATGACACCGTCAGTTGGGTTGAAGGCCTAGCGAAGTTGAGAGGGCGAAATCTTGGTTTTGCGAAAGATATTGTTGAAAAGGCTCAGTCATTGGGGGCCACTCAAGCCGCCGGAATTGGTGGAATAGATTTTGTAGTCAATGTTAAAGAGGAGTTTCTCGAGAAATCTACAGGCAAAGAAGTTTTAATTAGAGAAAATTTAAAAGCTAAAGTTGAGGTGGGAAGTCTTGTCGAAATTAAACCGGGTTTGCGACATATCATTTTGGATTTTGTGGCCGACCCTCAGTTTGCCTATTTCATATTTATGGGTAGTGTAGCCCTCCTGTATTTTGAAATTACCCATCCAGGAATTTTTGCCCCAGGAGTGATTGGCTCGATCGGATTGATTCTGTCGCTAATTTCTTTTCACAAATTGAATGTCTGGTGGGGTGGATTAGGACTTCTTTTTTTAGGTATTGTGATGTTGATTCTCGAGGCCTTTGTACCCAGCTTTGGAGTGTTGGGAGTGGGTGGAATCGTGGCATTTACGGTTGGCAGTCTTTTTTTATTTGACCCCGTAAAATCGGGATATGTATTGCCGCTTTCTTCAATTCTACCGACGACCTTTCTGCTCTCGGGAGTCCTGCTGGGTCTAGGTTATTTAGTTTTACAGACGAGAAAAGTTAAAAAGCATGGTGGATTTGATGATGTGATTGGAGCAGAAGCTGTAGTTGTTTCAATCGATGAAGTGAACCCTTTGCAGGGATACCTTGAAATAGCTGGCGAAAACTGGAAGTTTCAGAGCGAAAGCGGTCTTCAGGTACATCAGAGAGTGAAAGTGTTGAGTCATAAAGAATTAGTTTTAAAAGTTATAGGTCTATAAATTAATGAGGTGTTATTATGGAATTTTTAATTCCAATAGTGGTGGGACTGGTGATTCTGGCAAGTGTATTTCGAGTTTTGCCAGAGTGGGAGCGGGGCGTGATTTTGAGACTCGGCCGCAGCATGGGCATTCGAGGGCCGGGCCTTATCATTTTAGTTCCCGTGCTTGAAAGTTTAATTCGCATTGATACACGGACAATCACAATGGATGTGCCGCCGCAAGATGTGATCACTTTGGATAACATAAGCCTAAAGGTGAATGCCGTGGTCTATTTTAGAGTGACCGACCCAGAGTCTGCGATCACAAAAGTTGAAGACTATTATTTTGCCACGAGCCAGTTGGCGCAAACCACTTTGAGGACTGTTATTGGTCAGTTTCAGATGGATGAGCTTTTGGCAAATCGCGAGAAAATAAATATCAGGCTACAAGAGATACTGGATAGGCAAACTGGGCCATGGGGTGTCAAAGTAGGATTGGTGGAAGTTAAACACATCGACCTGCCCAAAGAAATGCAACGTGCTATGGCCAGGCAAGCCGAAGCTGAACGAGAGAGACGCGCTAAAATCATTAGTGCTGAAGGGGAGTTACAACGGGCGGCTAAATTGGCCGAGGCCTCTAACGTGCTCGCAGCTTCGCCATCAGCATTGCAATTGGCCTATTTACAAACGCTTACTGAGATCGCTGGCGACAAAACAACCACCATTCTTTTTCCGTTACCGATGGATATGATAAAACCGTTCTTGAATTATTCCCAAAAAGACAGCTAAACTTGGATTAAGTAAGCATGGAGGCTTTTAGTGCAACAAGGTTTAGCAACAGTGATTGCGGTACTTCTACTATCTATTATCTCCTTAGCTGATCAAAATATACGCGTGAGACTTTTTCATAAAGATAAAGTCACAGTCGAAGGACAAATACAAATTGTCGGGAGTGACCTTCAGCGCGGACAAAAGGTTAACTTCTTTTTAAAAAATGGCGAACCGACTTGGCGGCTTGAAAGTTGGTTTGAAAAAAAACCAATCGAAAGCAATAAATTTCCGGTAACAGTGCAAGGTACGACGCTGGAGTCCAGCTTTAAACGATTGCCTCCTTTTCTGAAAATTTGGCCCACATTTGTCGACGGTAAATTTAAGCGTTTTGACGTTGTAGGTACTTTTGAACTTGAGGAATATTTAGCCGGTGTATTGGGGGCCGAAATGCCGCTCTCGTGGCCGATTGAGGCGCTCAAGGCCCAGGTCATTGCATCGCGCACCTATGCACTCAAACAAATGGAGAAACGAAAACTCGATAATTTTGATGTCGACTCCACCGTTAAGGACCAAGTCTACCAGTATGATTCCTATATTCCTCCGGAAAAGCGCAAGAATTTGACTGAAGCATTGGCGCAGACCAAGGGAATTATTTTGAGCAATGCCAAAGGCGAATTAGTCGAGACGTTTTATCATTCGGACTGCGGCGGAAAAACAGACGATTCCTATCAGGTTTGGAAGTTTGGCAAGGTGGGTGGCGGTGCCGTCGACCAAAGTTGTGCTGTAAGACTAAAGAGTGCTTGGGAACATTCTGTGTCTCTCAAAGATTTTTTAAAAAAATTAAAAACGGAATTAGGTGAGATGTCTGGAAATCTTTTAACTATTGTCACGAGTGGGTCGTCGCCTGGTGGGCGAATTGCCATTGTGCGATTGTTATTTGATAATAATAATAATTATTTGATTTCAAGCACACGACTCAGAGAGTTGATGGGTTTTTCTGACGTGAAAAGTACTCGCTTTGAGATTTTAGTTTCTGAAGATAAAGTAACATTTAAAGGGCGCGGATTTGGTCATGGTGTGGGAATGTGTCAGTGGGGAAGCAAGTATCTAGCTGAAGCCGGAAAGTCCTATAAACAAATTCTCATTCATTATTTTCAAGGTACACAGGTTTCGGCTATGAACGGCCCCGCCGAGGCCGTTTCTACAGCTGGACTCTAGAAGCATATTATCTGCGTCGTCGAATTACTCTTTGTAGTCGTAAAGACGATAACAACATCAGCGGGAAAAAGAATAGTGACAACACGAGACTAATATAGAGACCAGTTGTGCCGCTCGCATTGCCACTACCACCGCCACCTTTATGGGACCTGACGGGCTCAGCGAGACGCGGCGCTACGCCATCCCGCCCCGCGCGCAGCTGGCGATCGACGTGAACGAGATCGT
>ENA-ORBV01003897-ORBV01003897.1-microbial-mat-metagenome-genome-assembly--contig:-NODE-3897-length-29296-cov-5.000137_pt1 | contig 29296 bp, 24 predicted proteins | sample MGYA00237777_ERZ505514 | MGnify/ENA primary metagenome ERZ505514 (study PRJEB26160, sample SAMN06269048) | microbial mat metagenome | isolation source: Oligotrophic lake microbial mat | place... | reverse complement strand
GTGTGGCCTTCCGATCGGACTGGCGGTGTCCGCCTTTCTGGTTGTTTGGTTGCTGCGCCGGGTCATTGGTGTGCAGACGCTCGAACAGGCCTTGCTTGCGATGCTGTTGCTGGTCGTCGCGAATCATGCCATGCTGGAACTGCCATTGCATCATGCCTACTTCCTGCTGCCAGCCGGGCTTGCGATGGGGATCCTTGAGGCGCGCCAAGTGTCCGGGCCCTTGTTCACGTCACGCAAGTGGCTAATGGGTGTGTTGTGGGTCGCGGCGGTCGCGCTGCTGGTCCTCCTAGTACGCGACTACTGGCGCGTCGAGCGCAGTTACGAGGCGTTGCGTTATGAGTGGGCCAGAATCAAGAGTCCTCCCGCCGTTGAGCCCGACGTCGTGCTGTTGACGCAGTGGCGTGACTATTTCCGATTGGCCAGGTTCGAACCCGCCACTGGCATGAGCGACGCCGAATTGCGATCGATGGAGAATGTCGCCAGCATGTATCCGAGCGCAGGACTGATTCAGCGACTTGCCGTGGCTATGGCGTGGAACGACCGCCCGCAAGACGCGGCACTGTGGTTGCGACGCATGTGCAACATTGCGTCAGAGGCACAGTGCGACGCGGTCAAATCTGCCTGGGCAGGCCAGGCTGCGGGTGACGCGCGAATTGCGGCGGTGCCCTGGCCGCAAGAATCCGAGACCCGCCGCGATCGTTAGACGTATGCCGCTGTTTTCCAGGTCGGACACGACCGGCGGCATGCTGGCGGCCGTGGCCCTGATGCTGCCCTGGCTCAATCCTGTTGCTGGTGGCCCGACACCAGCGGTCACGCCATGGTTGGTATCGGCGGCCTGTCTTGCCAGCCTGTGCTTGCTGGTCGCCCACAGCGACATCCGTTGGGAGGCCACGATCCGCAGCAGCTGGCTGCTGGCCGCGCTCATCAGCAGCGTTCTGTGCCTGCTGCAGTACTTCGACCTGAGCTCCGCTTTGAACGGATGGATCAACACCCCTTCGCCAGGCGTGGTCTATGGCAATCTGCGCCAGCCCAACCAGTTCGCCACCTTGGTCAATATGGGGCTGATCGCGCTCGTGTGCCTTGCGCTGCGCCGCAACTCGTTTCAGTCAGTGGACGAAGCGTGGCATGCGACTCGCCGCGACATGCCCGCCCTCTGGAGTTGTGTGATGTGGTGCAGCAGATGTGGAAGGTCCAGGCGCAACGATCCGCATCGATTGCCGCCATACCCTGGTTGCGTTTACGGCAGCCGGTCCCTGGAGCACCGGATTGCCTGCGACGTTCAATAGATTGCCAGCGACGCTTGGCACGAGCGTGCTGGTTTTGGCGTGGGTCTGGCCCTTGGCCGGCGGCCCGTCTCCGGCCACGTTGCCGTGGCTGATCAGCGTCGCCTGCCTGGCGGTGTGGCTGTTGGTCTGGGATTGGCGGCGGCCGGACGTCGCGCAGTGCGCCGCACACGCCTGGTTGGTCGCGGCAGTGCTGAGCAGTGTCATCGGATTGCTGCAGTTTTTCGGCGTCAGTGCCTGGTTCAAGCCCTGGATCAATGTGACGGCCCTCGGGGATGCGTTCGGCAACCTGCGCCAGCGTAACCAGTTTGCCAGCCTGCTGGGTATCGGGCTGGTGGTCCTTCTGTGGGGGCCCATCGCTCGGTGGCGGGCAGAGCGCCCGGCGTCCACCAGCGTGCTCAGCCTTGCCCCGCTTGCCGCTCTGTCGGCCGTGGTATTGCTGGCGACGGCCAACGCGGGCTCTTCGTCGCGTACCGGCCTGCTGCAGACGCTGCTGGTGTTGCCAATGCTGGCCCTGTGCTGGCGCACACATCCCAGCCCGGGCGTTGCCATGCGCTTGTGGGTCGCCATAGCGGCCTACGGGTCGGCGTCGATGGCACTGCCGCTGTTGGCGGGCCTCGATCCGTTCAGCAGTGGTATCGCCGGGCGATTTGGTGATGCCGATCGTGCCTGTGGAAGCCGCCGCCTGTTGTGGGCCAACGTGCTGCACCTGATCGCCGAGCGGCCGTGGTGGGGCTGGGGCTGGCGTGAACTGGATTTTGCCCATTTCACGACGCTCTACCCTGGCGAGCGTTTTTGCGACATCCTGGACAACGCCCACAACCTGCCACTGCACCTGGCGGTCGAACTCGGCGTTCCGTTCGCGGCGCTGGCATGTGCCCTGATTGGCTGGCTCGTGCTGCGGGCCCGGCCATGGCGCGAGAGCGACGATCGCCGCCGCATGGCCTGGGCCGTGCTGGCACTGATCGGCCTGCACAGCCTGCTGGAGTACCCGTTGTGGTACGGGCCCTTCCAGATCGCCGCCGTGCTGGCGGTCTGGATCCTGTGGAGCACGCGGGCGCCGGTCGGCAAGGCCTGTCGTGATTCGGTGTCGGTGCCAGCCGCGGCCTGGATCCGTGTTTGCGCCATCACGGCCTTGTTGGCCGTAGCCTACGCGGCCTGGGATTACTACCGCGTCAGCCAGATCTACCGCGATCCAGCACAAAGAGCCGCCGCCTACCGCGACGACACATTGGCCAAGGTCCGGGATTCCTGGCTGTTCCGCAACCAGGTCAGCTTTGCCGAATTGACCTTGTCCCGTGTCACGCCAGCCAATGCGATGTCGATCAACCGCGATGCCCACAGGGTGCTGCATTTCTCACCCGAAGCCCGGGTGGTCGAAAAACTGATCGACAGCGCGCTGGTGCTGGATCGTACCGAAGAGGCCGTCTTCTTCATGCGACGTTTTCGCATCGCCTATCCGAAGGACTATGCGCGCTGGCGTGACACCCGCGAGCCCGTGGCCGAGCTTCCACCAATCGATCCGTGACAGGCCGGTGCCATCAGGCCATCAAGCCACCAGCACCTCACCCGGCGATGAAACTCCCCGACTGCCCGCCGTGCTTTTGCAGCAGCCGGATATCCGACATCGTCATGCCACGGTCGACCGCCTTGCACATGTCGTAGATCGTCAGCAAGGCAATCTGCACGGCGGCGAGGGCTTCCATTTCGACGCCGGTCGGCCCCACGGTCTCGGCGGTGGCACGGCAGATGATATTGGCCGGGTGGGTTGCGTCGGCCTGCACGGTCTCGAATTCAATCGCTACCCGTGTCAGCGCCAGCGGATGGCACAGTGGGATCAGGTCGCTGGTTTTCTTGGCCGCCTGGATGCCGGCGATACGGGCGATGCCCAGCACGTCGCCTTTTTTGGCGGTGCCAGCTTCGATGATGGACAGCGTCGCGGCGTGCATGTCGATGCGGCCACCCGCCACCGCGATGCGGTGCGTGCTGGTCTTGGTCGCAACGTCGACCATGTGGGCTTGGCCGTGTGCGTCAAAATGGGTCAGGGTGTTCATGCCGGTTTCGAGTAACGCTGGTGATGGGTCGCAGGCGCTGGCCGTTGGCCGGAAGCATTTGGATACCTTCGGTCGACGAACCTTCAAGCTGCGTGCTGCATCATACGTCCATGCCTTTTTCGAATCACGTGCGCCGGATCGATAGCAGACCTGCAACGGCTGGGCTGCGCCGTGGTTTTGTCGGTCTGTTGCTGGCGGGGGCTGTAGTGTCGGCACCGCAAGCGCAGACCGGCCGCGTATCTTTGCCGGAGGCGTCGAGCAGTTCCAGCCAGTTGCCGGTCATGGGCGACGGCAGCGATATGACGGCCAGTGCCGAGCGGCGGCTCGGCGACCGCATCGCCCGCGAGATCTTTCGCGACCCGGACTACATCGACGATCCGGTGCTGACCGACTATGTCGATGCGATCTGGCAACCTCTGCTCAAGGCCGCTCACCAGCGCGGCGAGATGTCCGACGAACTGCGGCAACGTTTTGCCTGGCAGATCATGATGGGGCGCGACCGCAGCGTGAATGCGTTCGCGTTGCCGGGCGGTTATCTGGGACTGCACATGGGTCTGATCGCCGTCGTGACCAGCCGCGACGAACTCGCCTCGGTGCTGGCGCATGAACTCAGCCACGTGACGCAGCGCCATATCTCGCGCCTCACGACCAAACAGAACGCGCAGACGCCCTGGGTGATTGGTGCCATGATCCTCGGTGCGATGGCCGCTTCCAAGAGTCCAGATGCAGCCAATGCACTGGTTGCCGGCGGCCAGGCGCTGGCGATGCAGAACCAGCTCAACTTCTCGCGCGACATGGAACGTGAGGCCGACCGGGTCGGATTCGGCCTGATGGCCGAGGCCGGCTTTGCGCCCGAGGGCTTCGCATCGATGTTCGGCAAGTTGCAGGCTGCCTCGCGCCTGAACGACAACGGCGCATACCCTTACCTGCGCAGCCACCCGCTGACAACCGAGCGGATCGCCGATGTCCAGGGTCGCCTGCCGCTGGGCGCTGCTGGGGCGATGGTCCCCTTGCTGCTGGACCATGCCATGGCCAGCGCCCGTGCGCGGGCGTTGTCCAACCCGGCGATCGATTCGCTGCGCGACATGGTGGCGCAGGCGCAGGCGGCCAAATTCTCCGATCGAGCGCCAGCCCAGCAGGCCGGCACGTTATACGCTGCGACGCTGGCGGCGGCCCAGATGCGCGAATTCCAGGTCGCCCGGGAATTGCTGACGCGATTGCAGCCGCTTTGCGCGGCGGACCCGGCGGCATATCGTCTGGCTCGCTTGCTCGATGTCGAGGTCGCGCTGATGTCCGCACAGCCGGCGCCCGCGATCGATCCGTCCGGCCGCGCCGAGTTGTTGTTGATGTCGCAGGTCTGGATCCGCGACGGCAACGCAGCGCAGGCGGCCAGTCGATTGCAGTCCTGGGTTGCCCTGCATCCGCGCGATGCTGCCGCCTGGCAGATGCTGGGGCGCGCCAATACCGCACAGGGCCAGGTGCTGCGGGCTCTTCGCGCCGAGGCCGAGGCGCAGGTCGCCTGGTTGGACTACGCCGCCGCCGTCGACCGTTTCAAGGCCGCCCAGGGCCTGGCGCGCAGCATGTCCAGTGTGGACCACATCGAGGCATCGATCATCGACACCCGCTCGCGCCAGGTGCAGTCACTGCTTCGGGAACAGGCCCTCGAGCGCTGACTGGATCAGCAGGCTGAGCAGCGAGTAGATGACGGAGCCGATCAACGCGGCGCTGAATCCATTGACGTTGAAACCGTCGAGCACGCCGGATGCGGACCAGAACATCAGTGCGTTGATGACGAACAGGAACAGTCCCAGCGTGATCACCGTCACAGGCAAGGTCAGGATGACCAGGATCGGCCGCACAACCGTGTTGAGCAGCCCGATCACGAAGGCTGCGATCAGGGCGCTGCCGAAGCTGCTGACAACGACACCACTGTAGAGATAAGCGACCAGCAGCAGCGCGCAGGCGCTGAGCAGCCATTTGATGATCAGTTTCATGGGGGCTCAGCATACCATCGCCGTTGACCAGCATGCGTTGGCCAGCCGTGGCAAGATCCTTGCTCCCATGACAGGCATCCACATCACCGACATCGAGTCGGCCATCAACTACTGGCGCGACAGAAAGCCGTCGCCCGACGGTGTCACGCTCGCACCCGAAGTCCGCGCGCTGGCCGAGGTTTATGCGCTGATGGTCTATCACCATGAACCGCTGGCTGATGAATTCACGTTTCCGCGGGCCGCTTTCGCGGCCTGGCTGCAGTGGTACGAGAGCACGCCGGACACGCCGTGCATCGCCATTTGCTCGACCAGCCAGGGCGATGCGACCTGCAAGGGTTGCGGGCGCAGTTTCGAGGAAGTGCAACACTGGACCGAGATGCGTCCGGTCGAAAAACGCGCCACCTGGCGGCGTATCACGCAGGACGGCACGTCCTGGCGTTTCAACCGTTATGCCGAGCGCTCCCGCGAGCGTGCGCGGGATTGACAAGCGCAGCTATTTCCAGCGCACTGGCGTGATATCGACCGCGTTGCGGTCGTCGGCCAGCATCAGGCTGCCATCTTGTACCGTGGCCTGCAACTGCATGCTGCGCTGCGCCAGAGCCTGCAGGCTTTGCGCGGCTTCGGCCGGTATCCGGAACACACCCAGGTTGCGCAGTCGCGTGAGCTTGTTCTCGATGCCACGCCACCAGATGTCGGCCGCATGGCTGAAGCAGTAGAGCACCACGGCGTCGGCCCGGGCGCAGGCCTTGGCCAGGGGCTTGTCCTCGGGCTGGCCGACCTCGATCCAGAGCCGCGTCTGTCCGGTGAAGTCGCGCAGCCAGGCGTCGGGTTCGTCCGGGTCCGACAGTCCGGCGCCAAATGCAAGTGTGCCGTCGCCCTGGCAGACCGATTGCAGCGTGTGGGCCTGCAGGGCCAGCGCCGCCAGCCGCACCATCATGCGTTCGTCGGTCTCGCTCGGATGGCGCGCCAGCGTCAGCGTGTGGTCGGCGTAGTAGTTGTGGTCGATGTCGGCGATCTGCAGATGGGCCCGGAACACCGTGGATTTGAGCGCCATGCCTGCTGCTCGCGATTCAGGCGCGCCGCGCCAGTTCGGCTGCCTTGCCGGTGTAGCTGGCCGGAGTCATGGCCAGCAGCCGGTCCTTGTCGGGCTGCGGAATCTCCAGCTTGGCGATGAAGCCCTGCATCAGCTCGCGGGTCATCGGCGCGCCGCGGGTGAAGTTCTTGAGCTGCTCGTAGGGTTGGGGCAGCCCGTAGCGCCGCATCACGGTCTGGATCGGTTCGGCCAGCACTTCCCAGGCCGCGTCCAGGTCGGCGGCGATCGCCGGCTTGTTGAGCTCGAGTTTGCCCAGGCCGGCGGCCATGGATTCATAGGCCAGCAGCGCGTAGCCCAGAGCCACGCCCATGTTGCGCAGCACGGTCGAGTCGGTCAGGTCGCGCTGCCAGCGGCTGATCGGCAGTTTCTCGCTCAGGTGGCGCAACAAGGCGTTGGAAAGCCCCAGGTTGCCCTCGGCGTTCTCGAAATCGATCGGGTTGACCTTGTGCGGCATCGTGCTCGAGCCGACTTCGCCCTTGCGCAGTTTCTGCTTGAAATAACCCAGGCTGACATAACCCCAGACATCGCGTGACCAGTCGATCAGGATGGTGTTGGCGCGCGCGATTGCGTCGAACAGCTCGGCCATGTAGTCATGCGGCTCGATCTGGATGCTGTAGGGCTGGAATGCCAGGCCCAGTCCCCAGGGCTGCACGCCGGTGTCGGCCGTGGCCTCGGGGGTTTCGATGACGCGCTGGCTGAAGGCTTCCCAGTCGAACTCGGGCCATGCCGACAGGTGGGCGTTGTAGTTGCCCACCGCGCCGTTCATCTTGGCCAGGATCCTGACGCCGGAGATACGGTCGCAGGCGGTCTGCAGGCGCATCACCACGTTGGCGATTTCCTTGCCCACGGTGGTGGGGCTGGCGGTCTGGCCGTGGGTGCGGCTGAGCATCGGCACGTCGGCATAGGCGCCGGCCATCTCGCGCAGCTTGAGCAGCAGCCGGTCGAGTGCGGGCAGCATCACGATGTTGCGCGCGGCGCGCAGCTGCAAGGCATGGCTGGTGTTGTTGATGTCTTCGCTGGTGCAGGCAAAGTGGACGAATTCACCGGCTTTCTGCAACTCCGGGCGCGACTCGAATTTACCCTTGATCCAGTACTCAACCGCCTTCACGTCATGGTTCGTGGTTTTCTCGATCTCCTTGATGGCTTGTGCGTCAGCTTCGCCGAAGTTCTTGACCAGCTTGAGCAAGTAAGTGCGTGCTCCTGAGCTCAAGGGCTTGAATTCGTTGAAGCCGGCGTCGCTCAGATGCACGAACCAGGCGACTTCCACCTGCACCCGGCGCCGCATGTAGCCCAGCTCGCTCATGAGCGGGCGCAAGGGTTCGAGCTTGGCAGCGTAACGACCGTCCAGTGGCGACAAGGCGGAAACAGCGGAGAAGGGCATGAACCGATTGTAGGTGGGCGCTGCGCTCGAACAGCCCCGTATCGCAGAGCGATGGCGATGGCTAGAATGCTCCACACTCCCGGAATTGCCCAGCCATGAAACTCATCGGATCCTCGTCCAGCCCCTATGTCCGCAAGGTGCGCATCACCATGGCGGAGAAGAAGCTGGACTACCAGTACGTGACCGACAACGTCTGGTCGCCCGATACCCGGATCGGCGATTCCAACCCGCTGGGCAAGGTGCCTTGCCTGGTCATGGAGGGTGCCGAAGCCCTGTTCGATTCACGCGTCATCGTCGAGTATCTCGACACGTTGTCACCGGTGGGCAAGCTGATTCCGCCGAACGGTCGCGAGCGGGCCGAAGTCAAGACCTGGGAGGCACTGGCCGACGGTTTGCTGGATGCCGCCATCCTGGCGCGGCTGGAGGCGAACTGGGATGGTCGCAGCAAGGCGCAGCGCAGCCAGGAGTGGATCGACCGGCAACTGGGCAAGGTATTGGCCGGTGTCAAGGCCATGTCCAGGGGACTGGCCGACAAGCCATACTGCGCCGGCATCCACCTGAGCCTGGCCGATATCGCGGCCGGATGCGCGCTGGGTTACCTCGATTTTCGTTTCCCACAGATTGATTGGCGCAGCGAACATCCCAACCTGGCCAAATTGCAGGACAAGTTGATGTTGCGCGCCAGTTTCGCCGATACCGCCCCTTCCTGAACCCGCGCCCGCTGGCGCTGTGCGCTCAACCGTTGACGCGTTTGCGCAGCCAGCGCATCAGCGCACCGATCAGCGGCATCTTCTGGTACAGGCCATGGGCCGCGTCCCAGTAGTCCTGGTGGTGCGTGATGCGGCCCTGGGCGTCGAAGCGCAGATGGCTGGCGCCCGGTACTGTCTGGTCCACTTGCGTGTGAAACGTGCGGAAACGAAAGCGGAAATCCCACAGCAACACGCACTGGTCGCCCTGCAGCACCGATCCGGTCACCACGAAGTGCGGTTGCTCGAGTGTGGCGAACATGTGCCGGAACACCTGCTCGATCGCAGCGACCCCCTGCACCGCCTGGAACGGGTCGGCGAAACAGGCATCGGGCGCGTAGATCGTGCGCAGTTCGCCGATCGATGACTCGGTGAGCGCCTCGAACACCTGCACCATGCGGTCGATGTCCACATTCGCCTGCGCGTCTGATCGACCCGGCATCGCGTCAGGCGCGGTCCAGTTGACCGACCAGCTTGAAATACAGCCGATAGGGCAGCAGCGACAACAGCTTGAGCCCGAGTGTGAAGCGCTTCGGGAAATGGATCTCGAACGCGCCGCCTTCCCACCCCCGGACGATCTGTTGCGCGGCCTGCTCTGGCGACAGCAACGCCGGCATGCGGAATTTGTTCTGCGCGGTCAGCGGTGTTTCGACAAATCCAGGATTGATGATGGACACACCGACCCCTTTGTCGCGCAGGCCCAGGTACAAGGTCTGCGCCAGGTTGATCAAAGCCGCCTTGGTCGGGCCGTAGGCCAGGCTGCGCGGCAGCCCGCCGTAGCCGGCAACGCTGCCGACCAGGCTCACGAAAGGCTGGCGTCCCGGGGCAAGCAGCATCTGCGGCAACACGGCGTCCAGCAGGGTCAACGCACCGACATAGTTGATGTCGACATGGCGCAGCATGTCGTCCAGATCGATCGCGTCCGCATCCATGGGGGTGTAGTGCCCGGCGCAGTAGACCATGCCGTCGAGCCCGCCGTCCTGCACGATCTGCTGCGCCGCATGACGCACCGCAGCGCGGTCCGTCACATCCAGTGGCACGGCGCGTGCGCCCGCATGTTCGGCGGCGAACTGCTCCAGCGTGTCGGCGCTGCGGGCGGACACGATCACGCTGGCGCCTCGTGCATGCAGCAGACTGGCGGTCGCGCGGCCGATGCCGGTCGAGGCGCCGACCAGCCAGACGGTCTTGCCGCGCCAGTCTTTGATCGCAGGGTTCAGCGGCATCGGTTCCGGTCCTGGTGGGGCTGGTGGGAGAAGGCGTGCATGGAGGGCATCAGCGCTTCTTGAACGCGAGCGTGACTTCGCCCAGCCGGATGCCGAACTTGCTCATTTCGGCCTTGTTGAGCATGACCGTGTCGTCCATCAGGTACATCCAGTCGTCGAACTGCACCTCGATCACGCGTCCGTCGACCGGCAAGGCCATGGTGTACGACCAATTCAGCGTGTTGCCGCGCGCCACGCCCCGGGCCTGGCCGACGATGTCGCCGGCGGTTCCGGTGTAGCTGCCGTCCGCCAGCCGCGTGATGCGCCAGATGCGTTTTTCCTTCGTACCGTCGGAATAGGTGAAGTCCTCGTCCAGCACGCCCTGATCGCCGGCCCAGCTGGCCTGGATCACGACGGTGAAGCGCCGCACCACCTTGCCGCCGCGGTCGGTGAAGATGCCGTAGCCATCGAGCGTGCCGTTGAAATAGCTGCGCAGGTCGAGCGCCGGTTTTTCGGACGCGTAGTCCTCGATGTTCGGTGCCGCGCAACCGGCCAGGGCCAGTACGCTGGCGGCTGCGACGGACGTGCCGGCTCGCAGGAAGCGCCGCCGGGGCGGTCTGACGGTGTCGCGGGTGGGGTTTGTCATGCGGTATCTCCGTTCAAAGTCCATTGTTTACGGTGCCGGTAAAGCAACGCGGCAGCGCCGAGCTTGAGCAGGCAGGGCAACAGGCAGTAGGCGATGGTCAAGGCGCTCAGGGCGGACGCTTCACGCGCGCCGGGCGCGTAACCGAAAACGGCCAGCAGCGGCAGCGCCAGTCCGGCGGCCAACGCCAGGTTGAGCTTGCTGGCAAAGTTCCACCAGCCGAAATAGGCTCCCTCGGCGCTGCCGCGATCGCCGGCATTGCCGATCAGGCCGGCAAGCAAGGCGCCGGGCAGTGCCAGGTCGGTGCCCAGTGCAATTCCCGAGGCCGCGCACACCAGCAAGAAGGCGATCGTGTCGCCACTGCCCAGCGTCGCAGCCCAGACAAAAGCGGCCACGGCCAGCAACATGCCGCATATCCATGTGCGTTCCAGGCCGATGCGCCCGACCAGGGCCAGCCACAGCGGCATCGAAGCGGCGGCGCTGACGAAATAGGTGCCCAGAAAGGCCGGCTCCATGGCGCGGGGAGCGAGCAAGCGGTCCTGCACGAAAAACAGCACCAGCGTGGCTGGAATCGCACTGGCGATGCCGTTGAGCACGAACACGCCGAGCAGGCGCCGGAACGCTGGCCGCCGCAGCGGCAGCCAGATGTCCAATGGCCGCGCCGATGGCTGGGTACGCGGGCGCAACGCGCGGGTCCAGGCCAACCAGCCAAGCGCCAGGCAGGCGCAAAACAGCACCCAGGTCAACGGCAGTCCCAGCAGGGTGGGCGCCACCGAGGCCATCACCACGCCCAGCAGGGCCAGGCCCTCGCGCCAGGCCACGATGCGGCTGCGCCGGGCCTCGTCGCCGCCGAGCATCGCACCCCAGGACTGGTGCGCCACGCTCAGCGCGCTGTAGGCGGCATAGGTGAGGACCAGGAAGGCGCCGGCCCATACCATGAGTCCGACCGGGTCGCGGGTGGCGGGGAAGAACAACAGTCCGAAGCCGGCCGCCAGCACCAACGCGGCCAGGGCTCCCATGGCCAGCACGCGCGCCGGCGAGCGGGCGAACAGGCGGTCGCACCAGCGTCCGATCAAGGGGTCGATGAACGCGTCGAACAACCGGGTGCCGAGCAGAATCAGGCCCAGCGTGGCCAGCGGCATGCCGAAGGCCGTCGCGTAGTGGTTGGGCAGCACGACATACAACGGCAAGGCCACGAAGGCCAGGGGCAGGCCAAGAGCCCCGTAAGCGAGACCCTGACGCGTCGTGATCGGCGTGTTGTCGTTCATGACCCGGCCTGGCTGGATAGCAAGGCCTGGCGCATCGCGGGTTCGGAGGTGTCGCTCGCCAGCCAGATGCCGAAGAACAGACGTGCGAACGTAGGATCCGGCACCAGGCCGGTCTGCCGGCCGTTGGTCAGGAACACCGCGCCTTGGCCCGGGCGATTGATGCCGGTAATGCGGTCCCCGGTGCGCACGTCCGGGAACGCGCCGCGCAGCCATTGTTGCCACGCCGCGCGGCGCTCCCCAGTGGTGCTGGACTGACGTGCCATCTCATCGATCGAGCGCTCGGTGATGGCGGCGTTGGTGAAGTTGCGCAGGTAACGCAGGTGCAAGGCGAATGGGTGCTGTTCGAACGCCTGTGCCTGGAATCCCGTCAACACCCACAGGCTGGCGTCGTAGATGGAAAAACCCCAGTAGGTGAAGCGGGTGCTGCCCGAGAAAACAGCCGCTGGCAGCAGGGAAAGCACCTCTGGCGGCGCGGCGTTGCCGAACGCGCCGCCGCTGCACAGCGTGGCGGCGACTGCCATCAGGGCCTGGCGTCGGCGCACGCCCCGAACTGTTGCCGCTGCGACCGCTTGCGGGTGCTTGGTCGTGCCGACGGGGTGCTCTTGCGCGCTCACCGGCATACCCTTCGTGCCGCGCACTGCGGGGCTGAGCGCGTTGGGAGCGGCCCGGCGGCGAGCACTGGATTACCCCTTCGTGCCGCGCACTGCGGGGCTGAGCGCCTTGGGAGCGGCCCGGCCGCGCTCATGAATTCTTGACCATCGTGTACTGCACCAGATCGATGTTGGCCATGTCGAATGCCGCTTCGCAGTAGGCCAGGTAGAACTCCCAGATGCGCATGAAACGGGTGTCGAAGCCCAGTTGCGCGATCGCCTCGCGGTTGGCCTGGAAGTCATGGCGCCAGCGGCGCAGCGTTTCGGCGTAATCCTGGCCAAACGCGAGTTCGTCCACCACGGTCAGGCCTGCGGCCGCGGCCTCGCGCCGGAACTCGCGCGGGCAGGGCAGGCAGCCGCCCGGAAAGATGTATTGCTGGATGAAGTCACTTGAGCGGATGTAGCGGTCGAACAGTCTGTCGTCTATCACGATGCTCTGGATGCAGGCCCGCCCGCCAGGCTTGAGCAGGCGGTGCACGCTCTGGAAATAGGTGGGCCAGTAAGCTTGCCCCACCGCTTCCACCATTTCGATCGAGCAGATGGCATCAAAAGGGCCGTCGTCGATGTCGCGGTAGTCCTGCAGGCGCAGATCGACCACGGCCGGGGCGCCGCCCGGCTGCGCCAGTGCGGCCATCCGCGAGCGGGCGAATGCGAGCTGCTCGGTGCTCAGCGTCACTCCTGTCAAGCTGGCGCCGAATTCCGTGCTGGCCATTTCTGCCAGCGCGCCCCAGCCGCAGCCGATCTCCAGCACCCGGTCACCGGCCTGCACGCCGGCCATGCACAACGCGCGACGAACCTTTGCATTTTGCGCCTCGCGCATGCTGCGTCCATGATCACCCTCGAACAGTGCCGATGAATAGTTCATCGTGTCGTCCAGCCACAGGCTGTAAAACGCGTTGCCCAGGTCGTAGTGCGCGTGGATGTTCTTCTGGCTGTTGGCGCGTGTGTTCCGGTTGAGCCAATGCCGGATGCGGTACAGGGCGCGCCCGGTCCAGCTGCCGTAGATGACGTCCTCGAGTTCATTGCGGTTGCGGATGAACAGCCGCAACAGGTCGGTCAGGTTGGGCGTGCTCCAGTCGCCGGCGATATAACTCTCGGCAAAGCCGATGTCACCGCTGCGCAGTGTGGCGGCGCACATGTTCCAGTTGCGCAGCGCGATCATGGCGCCCGGCTGGGCAGTGCCGCTGCCGGCAGTCGCGTCGGCCCGGGTGGCTTCGCCGAAAAGCTGGACAGTGCCATCGGGCAACTGCACCGTCAGGCTGCCATGGCGCAGACGCTCGAGCAGCCGGATGGCGCTTCGTGCAGCAGCGGGAGCATGGCGCAGGGCGCTCGGGTAGTTCAGGGTGCGGGTGTTCATGGCAGTCATCGTTGGTGGTGGTCTCGAACGGTGGGGTGTTCCTGTCGGGTCACGGCGCCCTCAGGTGGTGCGGGTTTGGGCACGTATCGCACCCGCTTGAGCCACAGCCGGGCGGCTTGCAGGTGGATGCGGCTGATCACACCCAGCGTCATTGCCGGATGTCGCCACAAGGCCCGGCGCACTGACTGCAGCGAGACCGGCGCCAGGGTTCCACTGACACTGGTCTGCAGCACTGCGCCCGCGTCGTCGTCGTAGTCGATGCGCACCACGCAACGCTCGCCCTCGGGGCGCTCGGTACGCATGAAACGAAAGTGGTAACGGCCTTCGACCCGCAGGAACGGCGAGACATGGAACTCCTTGGTCGCGTCCAGCCGCAGGCCCCAGCGAGGCTGGTCGAGCAGGTAGAAATGACGTTCCCCGAAGGTGTTGTTGACCTCGCACACGATGGCGCGCAAGGCGCCGCCCTGGTCGTGGGGCGCGCGGTGGCAGAACCAGAAGCTGACCGGCTTGAAGGTGTATCCGAGCACCCGCGGGTAACAGTGCAGCCACGCCTCGCCGGTGGCGTCGATGATGCCGTGTTGTTGCAGCAGTGCGTCCAGCCAGGCCAGGGCTCCGCCGCGCTCCATTGGGCGGCCATCACCATGGTCGGTGTCGAAGAAGCTCAATGCGGCGCGCCGGTTGCGTGCCAGGCAGGTCTGCGCCGCGGGATGATCCGGCTCCAGCATCGAGCGCATCGGCAGCATCAGGAAATAACCCGGATATGCGAAGGCATTGCGCGCCGGACGCAACCGGGTGTGGCGCACTTCGCCAAAACCGATCATCGGCAGCACAGGCGCAGATGCTGGGGGCACCGGTGTTGCGCCATCGGTCGGAGACATCCTGGCCGCTGTCATGCAAACGCCAGCGCTTCCCGGCGTGGTTCGCGTTGCGGTTCAGGCGCGTCGAGCAGCCGACGGGCGACGTCGAGTCCGGCCTTGAGCCCGTCTTCGTGGAATCCATAACCCATCCATGCGCCGCAGAAATACGTGTCTCGCACACCTTGCAGAGCGCCAACTTGAGCCTGCGCCGCGACGGCGGGCCGGTCGAACACCGGGTGCGCGTATGCGAACTCGCCCAGGATGTGCTCGCGTGCGATGGCGCGGATCGGATTGAGCGAAACGACCACCGGCTGCGTCCATGGCAGCGGCTGCAACTGGTTGAGCAGGTAGTGCAGGCAGACCGTGTCCGCGCCATCCTGCGCCGCCGCAGTCGCGCCGGCGGCTGATTCGTAGTTCCACGCCGCCCAGGCACGCCGATGCCGTGGCAGCACCGTGACGTCGGTATGCAGCACGGCGCGGTTCGGGCAGTAGCCGATCGCGCCCAGCGTGGCGCGCTCCTGCGGGCTTGCATCGGACAACAGGGCCAGCGACTGGTCGCTGTGCGTGGCCAGCACCAGTTTGTCGAAGTGCTCGTCGCCATGGTCGGTGCTGACCGTGACACCGGCGCCAGCGCCGTGGCGACGCACGGCACGCACCGGCGTGTTCAGCCGCTTGTCGTGGACACGCGCCAGGATCTTGTCCACATAGTGACGGGCACCGCCAGTCACGGTCCACCACTGCGGCCGGTTGCTGACCTGGTTCAGGCCATGGTTGTGGCAAAAGCGGATCATCGTGGCCACCGGGAATTGCAGCATCTGTGCCTTGGGGCAGCTCCAGATGCAAGCCACCATCGGCATGAAATACCAGTCGCAGAACGCAGCGCCAAAAGCGTGCTCACGCAGGAACTCTCCCAATGGCTGTTGCAACTGCGCCTCGGAGCCCTCGCGCGCGAACCGCTGGGTCAACGCGTTGAAGCGTCCCAGGTCACGCAACATACCGAGGAATCGCGGGTTGATCAGATTGCGCCGCTGCGAGAACACGCTGTCGAGTGAGCGGCCGCTCCATTCCATGTGGCGGCCGCTGCCTGACTCGCGGGCCTGCACCGAGAACGACATGTCCGACCGGCTGGTGTGCACGCCCAGCTCGGCAAACAGCGCAATCAGGTTCGGATAGGTGCGCTCGTTCAAGACCAGGAAGCCGGTGTCCACGCCGTGGCGCACCAGCTGGCCGTGTACTGGCAATTCGACATCGATGGTGTGGGTGTGGCCGCCGAAGTAATCGCCGGCTTCGAATACCGTGACCGCGGCATGACCGTGCAGTCGGTGCGCAACGGACAGGCCGGCGATGCCGGATCCGACGATGGCCACTCTCATCGACGGCTCCCGTCAAGCCGCCCGGCAGACAAAGTTGCCGCGAAGCGCCCCGAGGTCAACAAGGGGGAGGAGAAGAACCCCGGGATTGCACCAAAGCTGAAACAGCTCTGGCGACTTCGCAGCAGGAAAGCCAGTTTGAGCACCCGTTTTCGACGCTCCGCAGTGCGGCGGACTCGCGCCGAGCCGAACAAGTTCCGGCGAGGATGTCGCATTTGCGCCGGGGAGGAGAGTGCCGAATAAAAACTCATGAGGAAAATTATAGACTGGTTGGTTATTTGTAGACCAGTCAGTATTTTCAAACCTCGATTTCCGATCGCTTTTTGAGGTCTTTGCGAACGGACGACACAGCGTCGTTGGGCTGGGTTGGGCTACGCATCTGCTGCGCGAGCCCGCGCCCAGGTCACCCTGCAAACATGACTGTCATGATGACCGCACTAAAATCGCGGCGTCGTGGCGTATGTGGACATGCCACTTTTGAGAAGGACCTCATGCTGTACCCCGAATTGTTCAAGCAACTGGAATCGGTGCGCTGGAACATGGCGCGCGATATTCCTTGGGACACCTTCGATGCGCACAAGTTGACCGATGAGCAGGCCCGCACGATCAAGTTCAATGCGATCACCGAATGGGCAGCCCTGCCCGCGACCGAGATGTTCCTGCGCGACAACCGCCACGACAGCGATTTTTCCGCATTCATGTCGATCTGGTTTTTCGAGGAGCAGAAACATTCGCTGGTGCTGATGGAGTATCTGCGCCGTTTCCGTCCCGACCTGGCGCCCACGGAAGCCGAACTGCACGACGTGCGTTTCGAGTTCGATCCAGCGCCCGCGCTGGAGACACTGATGCTGCATTTTTGCGGCGAGATCCGGCTCAACCATTGGTACCGGCGCGCCAGCCAGTGGCACACCGAGCCGGTCATCAAGCAGATCTACACCAAGCTCAGCCAGGACGAAGCCCGTCATGGCGGGGCCTACCTGAAGTACATGAAACAGGCGATTGGCCGCTTCGGGCTCGATGCCAAGAGCGCATTTGCCAAGGTCGGCGTGCTGATGGCCAGCGCACGGCGCACCGCGCAGGCCATGCATCCGACCAACCTGCATGTCAACAAGTCGCTGTTTCCGAAGGACACGGTGCAAAGTCGGGTTCCTGATCCGCAGTGGCTCGAACACTGGCTGGACCAGCAAATCAAGTTCGACGCGAGCTGGGAGACCCGTGTCGTCGAGCGCATCCTGCACAACCTCAGTCTGCTGTTCAACCGCAGCTTTGCGACGGTGCAGGAGCTCAACAAGTACCGCAGGGAAATCAGCCGCGAGATCGCGCGGCAGGCGCAGGGTGGCGCGGACGCCTTACCAGGACCGGCTTGACGCGGCAGGGCCGCTGGTCAGCGCCAGCATCCGGTCGAGCTGGATCTTGACCTTGCATTCGCCCCACGCGACACCACTGACGATGCGGCAATCGCGCGCGCTGGTGTCGCGAATCGCATGTTCACCCGTGGCGATGCCCTCCGGATTGACCAGCACGGCCACCCTCGGCATGGTGGTGTTGGCGCCGCGCCGCACCACGACGCCGATTTCCTGGTTGGCCAGCCGCACGAGGCTTCCCGGCGAGTACACACCCACGGCCTTGATCAGCGCCGCTCCTGCCTCGTCGATGGCGCGCTGCTCATCGAAATAGATTGCCTGCATCGCCGCTGCCGCCGAGTCGGGTCGGCGCGAGGCGCGTGGTGACAGATGGGCTGCAAACTTGTCGGCGCGTTGCAGCAGCCGCGCCATGCGCTCGCTGCGACTGCGCGGGCCCAAAGCGCCAGGGCCGGTGTTGTGGTGATCGCGCACCGCCTCCAGGCAGTCGGCGTCTGTCATGCCGAACCCGCGCAGCAGCCCCACAGACCGGCTCGCGTGCCGTTCGATCAGTTCACGCTGCGCCGGTGTTGGCGGGTCACTCTGTGCGGCCAGCCTGTCCTGGATCTCGGTCATCGCGATGTTCATCGTCAGCGCGGCCTTGCACAGGCTGTCCTCCATTTCCTGCGGCCAGCCCAGTACGTCGCGCGCAGCCAGGCTGCACATCACACTGACCAGCATGGAGTGCGTGGCGCTGTAGAGCTGGATCTCGCTCGCCGCCAGGTGAAACAGCGCGAACAGCGCGCCGTCCGGGTTGCGCCGGGATTGCTGGGTCAGGCGCGCATGCAGACGCTCCAGCGCATCGACGAAATGCCCGCCATCGAGGTCGCGCAGCAGGCGATTGCCTTGCACCTGCAGATCGAGCCAGTCGAGTTCGTCACCGAGCGTGCGGTTGCGCGGCGGGCTCAATTCGCCGGTGGTCAGCTGCGCCTGCGCAATCTTGCCCAGCGGGCGTTCGTCGCGCACCAGTTCATGCAACTTGCCGACGAAGGCCTTCTGGTGCTGCTCGGACTCGGATACATCGACAAAGAAACCATTGCCGCGCCCGCGCACCGCCTCCAGGTCGTCCCGTGACACGATGACGTAGCCTTTGCGCGCCAGCAGCGCGCCGGCCGCGTCGCGCAGCGAAAAAGCCAGCGGCTGGCCGATGACAATGGACTCGTTGGTTACCTGGACCAGATTCATGGCGGCGTCGGGTGGCTCGGTGCACCGAATACGGCATTCCACAATGCCAGCACGGCGTCGCGATGCGTATCGAGTTGCCCCGCCGGCACCTGTGTCGGCTCCTCGTTCAGGCGCGCATGGTGTTGCACCTTGCGCAGCGCCCGGTAGGTTTGCGCGGCGGCGGTGCCGACACCGTCATGCAGCAGTCCGGCCGCCTGGGCGCGCTGCAGCAAGGCGATGTTGCCGGCGTTGGCCACCAGTTCTTCGTGCCGCGCCGCCTGCGACAACACGAGGTACTGGACGACGAACTCCACATCGACCATGCCACCCGGACTGTGCTTGACATCGAAACGGTCTTCGCGGATCGGGTGCGCGGCGCGCACCTTCTCGCGCATCGCGACGATTTCCGCGCGCAGGTCGTCGGCATTGCGTGGTGCGGTCACCACGCCGCGCCGGATCGCGTCGAAACGGGTGCGCATCGTATCGTCGCCAAGCACGAAACGCGCACGGGTCATGGCCTGGTGTTCCCAGGTCCAGGCGGTGTTGCTGCCGCGTTTCTGCTGGTAAGCGGCGAAGGCTTCGAAACTGGTGACCAGCAATCCGGAGTTGCCGTTCGGGCGCAGTGCCGTGTCGATCTCGTACAGGTCGCCTTCGCCGGTCTTGACCGTGAGCCAGTTGATCAGCTTGCGCACGAAGGTCGCATAGGTCTCGGCCGATCGCTCGTCGTCGTCCTCGTAGACGAAGACGATGTCCAGGTCGCTGCCGTAGCCCAGCTCCAGGCCGCCGAGTTTGCCGTAGGCGATGATGGCCAGCTGCGCCGTTTCGCGGTGCCGGTTCTTGAGCCGGTTCCAGCACCAGCGCGCAGTCACGCGCAGAATCGACTGCGCCAGGGCGCTGAGGTCGTCGGCGACCTGCTCGACCGTCAGCACCCCTTCGACGTCTCGCGCCAGCGTGCGGAATACCTCGGCGTGGTGCGCACGCCGCAACAAGTTGAGCAGCGTCTCGTCGTCGTCTTCTTCCGTGATGTGCAGTGCGCTGCGGCGCAGTTCGAGTTCATTCTCGAATTCCGCTGGCTGGAATCGCTCGGCCAGCATGGTGCTGTTGGCCAGCTCGTCGATCACGCCCGGGTGCAGCAGCAGGTAGCGGGCCGGCCACTTGGCATTGCCCAGCAGGCGCAGCAGCCGCTGGTGCACGGCGGGGCGCTCGAGCAGCAGCGCCAGGTAACTCTCGCGGCGCAGCAGCGGCTCGATCCAGTCCGCCAGCCGTACGCCCGCCTCCTCGGTGATCGTGGTCTCGGCGATCCAGGCCACGGTGCGGCTGATGAGCCGGAACAGGCGCATGCGAGATTCGTCGCGCAAGGCCAGGAACCGCGGGTTGTCGCGCCAGCCCACCACGCGCTCGCGCAATCCGCTTGGCAGTGTTGCCAGGAAATCCTCGAAGCCAGTCGATGAGGCCAAGGCCGAACTCGCACTGCTACAGGACTTGCAATCGGGCTTGCCGCCGCCGAGCAGCGCGTCGAACTCTTGCGCGACGAATTCCCGATGCCGGTCGAGCTCGGCCAGAAACACGCCAGCCGACCCGTGTCCCATGGCGTGGGCGATCCAGTGCAAGTCGTCGTCACGGGTCGGCAACACATGGGTCTGCTGGTCGTCCAGATACTGGATGCGGTGCTCCAGCTGGCGCAGGAACAGGTAGGCGGTCGCCAAGGCGTCAGCCGTGGCCTGCGACATCAGCCCGGCGCGCATCAGCCGGGGCAAGGCGTCGAGCGTGGCGCGGGTGCGCAGCTCGGGGAACTGGCCGCCGCGCACCACCTGCAGCAGCTGCACGATGAACTCGATCTCGCGGATCCCACCGCGCGAGAGCTTGACATCGTTGGTGCGCTCTGGACGACCGGAACTGCGCCGCGCCGCGTGTTCGCGGATCTGCCGGTGCAACACCCGCAAGGCGTCGAACACGTTGTAGTCGAGATAACGCCGGAACACGAAAGGCAGCACGGTCGGCCGCAGGTTTCCCGCCGATCCTTCAGTGACACAACGGCTTGGCGCGACCACGCGGCTCTTGAGCCAGGCGAAACGTTCCCATTCCCGACCCTGGACATGGAAGTACTCCTCCAGTGCGCCCAGGCAGATTGCCGGCGGGCCGGAGTTGCCATTCGGCCGCAGTGCCAGGTCGACCCGGAACACGAAACCATGTTCGGTGGTGTCGCCCACCAGCGCGTACAGGGCGCGCACGGCCTTGCCGAAATATTCCTGGTTCGAAATCTTGCCTCGACCCTGTGCGTTGCCGGCAGTCTCGCCGTCCTGGTCATAGACGTAGATCAGGTCGATGTCGCTCGACACGTTGAGCTCGCGCGCCCCGAGCTTGCCCATGCCGACAATCCAGATCTGGGCTCGCTGGCCATCGTTGCCAAGCGGCGTGCCATGCTGGTCATCGAGTTGTCCGAGCACCTGGGTGCAGGCCACATCCAGCGCGAATTCGGCCAGTTCGGTCATGGCCAGCGTGACCTGTTGCACCGTGGCCTGTCCATCGCAGTCGAGCGTCATCAACCGCTCCAGCACGATCTGGCGCACGATACGAAGCGCCGACCCCAGGTCGGCGCCATCCGCTGTCAGTTGGTCGAACACGCCCGCGTAGGTGGCGCGGGAGGGCAAACCGGCTACGAGCAGGGCGCGCTCGGACTGGTAGCGCCGTCGCACACGCTGGCCGAAACGGGAGTATTGCGACAGCGCCGGCACCGCCAGCAGGGACCCAATGCCGGAATGTTTCTGCGCCTGCGCCGCAACGGCGCCAAGGCCACCTTCTTCAAGCTTGGCGGTCATAATTCCTGTGTCGATCGCGCACGCACGATGAATGTACTGACTCCAGAACCAACCCCGACACGACTGTTGACATGCCTGGCGTTCGCAGCCCGCTGGTCACTCGCTCTGTTGTTGCTGGCATGGTTGCTGTTTGGGGCGTCGTGGGGGGCCCTCCATCTGCTGATTGTGCCGCGAATCGGTGAGCTTCGCCCGCAGCTGGAGGCTGCCGCCACACGGCTGACCGGGATGCCGGTGCGTGTCGAATCGATCACCGCGTATTCCACCGGCTTTTTGCCGGCTTTCGAACTCGGCAACGTGCGGCTGCTCGACGACCAGGGGCGCGAGGCGCTGCGACTTCCGCGTATCCTGGTTTCGTTGTCGCCGCGCGCGCTGCTCAACCGCACCTTCGACCAGGTCCTGGTCGACAGTCCCATGCTCGACGTGCGCCGAACGTCCGATGGCCGGATCCAGGTTGCCGGCCTGGACTTGTCCCGGGTCCGGGGATCGGAGCCGGATGATGCGCTGCTGGACCGTCTCTTCTCGCAGCCGGAATTCGTCATCCGCCGCGGGACTGTCGTCTGGACCGATGAAATGCGCGCCATGCCGCCACTGGCATTGCAGTCGGTGGACATGGTGTTGCGCAACCGCGGACGCTTGCACGAGGTGCGGCTGGACGCAACCCCGCCGCAGGACTGGGGCGACCGTTTCCAGGTCAAGGCGCGTTTCGAGCAACCTTTCCTGGCGCTGGACAACGGGCGCTGGAAGGAGTGGTCGGGCCAGGCCTATGCCGAGTTTGCGCGTATCGACGTTGCGCGGCTCAAGCAGTATGCGGATCCGGGTGTCGACATCGACCAGTGCCATGGCGCAGTCCGCGCGTGGGTCGACATCGCGCGCGGCCGGGTGACCGCAGCCACCGCCGACCTGGTGCTGGCCCAGGTGGCCGTGCGGCTGGATCCAGCCTTGCTGCCCTTGCAACTGGCGACCGTGTCGGGACGCTTGAGCAGCCGCTTCGCCGCCGACGCGCGGGATTTCGCTACCCAGAAACTGGCTTTCGAGACGCAAGACGGTATCCGCTGGGCTGGCGGCAACCTGAGCCTGAAGCAGAAACTGGCAACCGCCAACCGGCCGGCCTCCGGCGAGTTGCAGGCCGATCGGCTGGATCTGAGTGCATTGGCGCAGATCGCCGGCCGGCTTCCACTGGATGCCCAGGTGCACAAGGCGCTGACACGGCATCGTCCGACCGGCCTGGTCGAGACCATCCGCCTGCAGTGGCAGCAAGGTGGCGCGGGGCCGGCCGCCACCTACCAGGCTGACGGACGGGTTCAAGCGTTGTCGCTGCAGTCGATCCCGGATACCAGCGGCGCGCCGGCGGGCTCGACCGAGTCGATCGGCATTCCGGGGGTGCGAGGCCTGGACGTGGCGTTTTCATTGAACCAGTCCGGTGGCAAGGCGAGCCTGCAGATGCGCGATGGCAGCATCGACCTGCCGGGAATTTTCGAACAGACCCAGGTGCCGTTCCAGCGCCTGGCCGGTGACCTGAGCTGGCAGCTGCGTGGCGACGCCGTGCGGGTGCAACTGCCGCGGCTGCAGTTTGGCAATGAGGACACCGAGGGAGAACTGCGGCTGCAATGGCAGACCAGTGACCCGGCCCGTTCCCTCGGGCGTTCGCGTTTCCCCGGATTGCTCGACATGCAGGGAAAACTGACCCGGGCCAACGGGACACGCGTGCACCGGTACCTGCCGTTGGTCATGGGCCCGCAGGCCAGGCACTTCGTGCGCGACGCGGTGCAGGCGGGCGCCGCGGCCGATGTGCGCTTCAAGGTCAAGGGCGACCTGTGGGATGTGCCTTTCGCCGATGCGAGCCAGGGGGAGTTCCAGATATCGGCGCAGATCAGCGGCGCCACGCTGGCCTATGTACCGCGCTCCCTGCAATCGGCCGACAGCCGTCCGTGGCCGGCAGCGACACGCCTGTCAGGCGAACTGGTCATTGATCGCCAGAGTCTGCAGGTCCGGGATGCACGTGCCAGTGTGGCCGGGTTGCCCACGCTGCAGGTTACCCGGGCCGATGCCGTCATCGCCGACCTGGCGCGCGGCGTGGTATCGGTCAGTCTCGAGGCGCGTGGCCCACTGCCGGAATTGCTGGGTTTTGCGAACAACTCCCCGGTCGGCGAGCTGACCGACCAGGCGCTGTCGCGTATCACTGGCACCGGCCCGGCCGAGTTGCGGCTCAAGCTGGACGTGCCGCTCGACGATGTCGCGCGGACCCGGGTGCAGGGCAACGTCCTGCTGCAGGGAAACGATGTGCAGGTCGCCCCGGACCTGCCCCGCCTGGGGCGGGCGCGTGGCACGGTGGCTTTCACCGAGAGCGGCTTCAGCGTCGCCGGTGTGCAGGCTCGCATGCTCGGAGGCGATGTGCGCATCGACGGCGGATCGCAGGCTGCCGCCACCGGCTCGAACGTCGCCGAAAGGGCTGCGCCGGCGCTGGCCTTTCGGCTGCAGGGCACGGCCAGTGCCGAGGGCCTGCGCCAGGCGCGGGAGCTCGGCTTCGTGCCGCGCCTGGCCAGGCAGTTGGTGGGCACGGCATCCTACAACGCCAGCATCGGCCTGCGCGCAGGCGTGCCCGAGATCACGATCACCAGCGACCTGGCGGGCTTGGCGCTGAATCTGCCGGCGCCGCTGGGCAAGCCGGCCGATCAGTTGTTGCCGCTGCGACTGGAGTGGACGCCGGTGCGCGAGCACACCGCCGGCGCGACCGTGCAGCAACAGGACCAGCTGGTGCTGGAGCTTGGCCGGGTCGCCTCCGTGCGTTACCAGCGTGATGTATCGGGTGCCGAGCCCCGTGTGCTGCGTGGTGCCGTCGCCGTGGGGGCCATCGGCCCCGACGCTGCTGTGCTCCCGCGCGAGGGTGTGACCGCCCTGGTCCGCCTCGATACGGTGGACGTGGATGCCTGGGACCGCTTGCAGGTGCAGCTCGGCGCAGACGCGCCCCCGGCCAACGGCAGTAGCGGCGGCGGTTACTGGCCCGGCAGCTTTGCGGTGCGCGCACGTTCTTTCACTGCGGCGGGGCGGACGTTGCGCGACCTGGTTGCCGGGGGCTCGCGCGACGGGGCGGTCTGGCGGGTCAATCTCGATGCACAGGAACTCAACGGATATGCAGAGTACCGACCAACCGCCAGCCAGGGGGCGGGCCGGCTGTATGCCCGGTTGTCGCGGCTGACGCTGGCCCAGTCGGCCGCCAGCGACGTCGAGACGCTGCTCGACGAACAGCCGCAGACCATTCCCGCCCTCGACATCGTGGTCGAGGAACTGGACCTGCGCGGCATGAAACTCGGCCGGCTGGAGGTCGATGCAGTCAACCGCGCCATCGTGGGCCGCGCAGCGGCTGGTCGCGAATGGCGCCTGAACCGTTTCGACGTGATTTCGCCGGAGGCAGTCTTCCGTGCGACCGGCAACTGGGTACCACTGCAGGCGCAGTCCGGCAATAGCCTGGCGCAGCGGCGCACGGCGATGAATTTCCAGCTCGACATCCAGGATTCGGGCGACTTGCTGACGCGGCTCGGCATGAAGAACGTGGTGCGCCGGGGCAAGGGCCAGATGCAGGGGCAGGTGGCCTGGGTGGGGTCGCCGCTGTCGCTGGACTACGCTACCTTGTCCGGAACATTCAACGTCAACATCGAGGGTGGCCAGTTCCTCAAGGCCGATCCCGGACTGGCCAAGCTGCTCGGCGTGCTCAGCCTGCAATCGCTGCCGCGTCGCCTGGCGCTGGATTTTCGCGATGTATTCAGCGAGGGTTTCGCGTTCGACTTCTTCCGCGGCGATGTGCGTATCGATCAGGGTATCGCCTACTCGGACAACCTGCAGATGAAGGGTGTGCACGCGGCCGTGCTGATGGACGGGCACGCGGACCTGTCTCGCGAGACACAGGACATCCGGGTCGTGGTGGTGCCTGAAATCAATGCCGGCACCGCTTCGCTGATCGCCGCGGCGATCAATCCTGCTCTCGGACTGGGATCGTTCCTGGCTCAGTTTGTCCTGCGCAAGCCGCTGATGGAGGCTGCCACGCAGGAATTTCACGTCGACGGGAGCTGGGTCGAGCCGCGTATCCGCCAGGTCAATAACAAGCCGACGGCCGCAGACAGGACCTTGCCTGCCGCCGAAGCCGTCCGATGAAAGGGGTCGCCGGATGAAAGTCGCCACCATACAAATGGTCTCAGCGGCCAGCCTGCAGGCCAACCTCGATCGCGCCGGGCAGCTACTGGTGCAAGCCGCAGCAGCCGATGCCGAGATCGCGGTGCTGCCGGAGTATTTCTGCCTGCTGGGCCACCGCGACACGGACAAGCTGGGTATACGCGAGCCGTTTGGTGATGGCCCCATCCAGCGTTTCCTGTCCGACGCCGCGCGCGATCTGGGTATGTGGATCGTCGGCGGAACCTTGCCGCTCGCACTGGAGCAGGGTTCGCAGCAAGTGCGGGAGCAGCGTGTGACCAATAGTTGCCTGGTGTTTGACCCCCGTGGCGCGTGTGTGCGGCGGTACGACAAGATCCACCTGTTTCGCTTCGACAATGGCAAGGAGCGTTTCGACGAGTCCCGGGTGTTGCTGCGCGGACAGGAGCCGGTGGTTTTTTCCTTGCCTTCGCGCGACGGCCATCGCTGGACGATCGGCATGAGCGTGTGTTACGACCTGCGTTTCCCTGAGTTGTACCGGCGTTACGCGCAAGCCGGTGCGGATCTGCTGCTGGTACCCAGCGCCTTCACCTGGACCACGGGCATGGCGCACTGGGAGATGCTGCTGCGCGCGCGGGCGGTCGAGAATCTCGCCTATGTCGCCGCACCGGCCCAGGGCGGATGGCACGAGAACGGCCGTCGCACCTGGGGCCACGGCATGCAGGTCGATCCCTGGGGCGAGGTCCTGTGCCAGCGAGACGAAGGCGACGGAGTCGACGTCGCCGAGATGACCCGCGCGCGGCTGGAACAGGTGCGGCTGCAGTTGCCGGCTCTGGAGCACCGGGTCCTATGAGACCTGCCGGGCCGCGCCAGGGGCGCATCCCGCGCTGCGCAGCGCGCAGGGTACTTGCGTGAGCACCAGTGTGCCGGGCCGCTTGGGCGAAACATCGTCCGCGACGCGGCGCTGGGTGTTGTGGGGCGCGCTGGTCGCGCTGGTGGCCGCGCTGCTGGTGACGCTGGTCTGGCTGGCCGGGCGTTATGAGGCCGGTCGGTTGCAGGATCGCATCGAGCGCGACGCCGTGGATGTGGTGGCCGATATCCGCGGCGGCATGACACGCAATGTGCAGAGCCTGCAGGCATTGCCGCGGTTCGATGCAGACCGCGCCGAACAATGGATGCTGCGTGCCAATGCCCTGTTGCGCACGCGCCGCGAGATGCTGCGCGTCGAGGTGCGCGATGCGCAACTTCGGTTCGAGACGGCGGTGGATTCGGACCTGCAGGCCTCACTTTTCGACGCGGCGCAACGGGCCCAGCTGACGGACGAAGTGAAAGCCGCCTGTCGCCAGGCGCGCAGTACGCGCGGGCCGGTTTATGCATCCAGCGGGCTTCAGGTTGCGGTGAACGGGCAGCGTCAGAGGTTGCTGGAGCTGTGTCTGCCGCTGGGAGGCGCCGCCGAAACCTACCTGGTCGTGACCTACGCGCTGGGCGAAATGCTCAACGAGATGGTGGCCGAACCCTTCGCACGTGCCTATGACGTCGCATTCTCCGACCGCGATGGCTTGCGCCTGGCGTTCCACGGCGTCACGCGCCGCGGCAACCGCACCTTCAGCGCCCAGCATGTGCTGGAGCTGCCCGGCCAGGCGCTGGTGTTGCGGCTCGACAGCTGGCGCGGTACGCCGGCCCTGTTCCCCAACTTCCTGACCGCGATGGTGGTGGCGATGGCAATCGGCCTGGTCGCGGTGCTGATCCTCCTGGCACGCGACATGCGCCGGCGCCTGCGCGCGGAGCGTGAACTCGCCGATGCGCTGGCGTTTCGCAAGGCCATGGAGGACTCGCTGGTCACCGGGCTGCGGGCACGCGACCTCGAAGGGCGCACCACCTATGTCAATCCGGCCTTCTGCCAGATGGTGGGTTTCAGCGCCCCGGAACTGATCTTGGCCGGCGCGGCCTTGCCGTACTGGCCGGCGGAGCAGTTCGACGAATACCAGGAACGGTTGCAGGCTCCGCTGCATGCCACGCAGCCGCCGCGCGAAGGGTTCGAGTCGGTGTTCGTGCGCAAGGACGGTTCTCGTTTTCCGGTGCTGATCATCGAGGCGCCGCTGATCGACGCGTACGGCGTGCAGACCGGCTGGATGACCGCCTTCCTGGACATCAGCGAGCAGCGCCGGATCGAGGAGATCTCCCGCGCCTCGCGTGAGCGCCTGCAGGCTACCGCGCGCCTGGCCACCATCGGCGAGATGGCCTCGTTGCTGAGCCACGAGTTGAACCAGCCGCTGGCGGCCATTGCCAGTTATGCCAACGGGTCGATCAACATGATGCGCAACGCAGGAATCGGGCTGGCGTCGGAGCGTTCCGACGCCGGTTTGGGCCTGCCGCCTCAGGACACGCGGCTGGTCGAGGAAGGGCTGCAGCATATCGCGGACCAGGCGCAACGCGCGGGCAAGATCATCAAGAGCGTGCACGATTTTGTGCGCCGACGTGAGCGCGTGCGGGAGATGGTGCGGGTGCGCGACCTGTTCGGTGCCATCTTGCCGCTGATCGAGTTGCAGGCGCGCAAGCTGGGCGTGCGTTGCCACGTGCGGGCCGACGACGGTCTGCCCAACCTGTTGTGCGACCGCACCATGGTCGAGCAGGTTCTGCTGAATCTGGCGCGCAATGCGATGCAGGCCATGGACCAGGTCCCGCAACAGCATCGGCAACTGGTATTGCAGGCCCGGCGCGCACCGAGCAGCGAGCGCACTGCCCACGCCCAGGGCTGGCTGGAGTTGTCGGTCACCGACACGGGCACCGGCATCGCGGCCGACGTATCCGACAAATTGTTCACGCCGTTTTTCACCACCAAGGACGAAGGCATGGGACTGGGCCTGAGCCTGTGTCGCACCGTCGTCGAACAACACGGCGGGTTTCTGGCCTACGGGCCGAACCAGCCCCAAGGCATGGTGTTCCGGTTCACGCTGCCGCTGGCGCCGCTGGCACCGCGACCCGGCCGCGCGGACGAGCCCGCCCCGCTGGACGAGCCCGCCGCCGCGCTAGCACAGCCATAAGACAATACCGTGATGCAACCGACCCACGACGCGACGGTGTTCATCGTCGACGACGACGCCAGTGTGCGCTCCGGCCTGGCCTGGCTGCTGCGCTCGCGCGGCCTGTCCAGCCAGGCCTTCGATGGGGCGAAGGCCTTCGATGCGATGCTGGAGGCGGGTTTCCGCCAGGGCCATGCCTGCTGCCTGTTGCTCGACGTGCGTATGCCGGTCATGAGCGGTCTGGCCTTGTTCGAGCGCATGATCGAGCGCGGCCTGTGCCGGGCGATTCCGGTCATCTTCCTGACCGGCCATGCCGATCTGCCGACCGCAGTCGATGCGGTCAAGCGTGGTGCCTTCGACTTCTGCGAAAAGCCGGTTTCCGACAACGCGCTGGTCGACCGCGTCGAACTCGCTCTGGCGCAATCGGCGCGGCAGTTGCACCAGCAGACCCAGCGCGAGACGATCGACCGCATGCTGGCCGGGCTGACCGAACGCGAACATGCGGTGATGCGGTTGATGCTCGACGGACTGCCCAACAAGCTGATCGCCGATCAGCTCCAGATCAGCGTGCGCACGGTCGAGGTGCACCGGGCCCGGGTATTCGACAAGATGAAAGTCAAGTCCGCGGTTGAACTGGCCAATGCGCTGCAGCCGCGCTGAGCCACCGGTCCGTGCGGCAGCGCGTGCCCTTCAGGCTCGGGGGGCCTGGCGAAGCCAGGGCTGGGGGCACATGAGGAAACGCCGGGCCGCCCCAAGTTTCCTCGCACCCCCTCGGGGGGCCTGGCGAAGCCAGGGCTGTCTCTTATACACATCTGACGCTGCCGACGAATAGAGAGGTGTAGATCTCGG
>ENA-ORBV01003892-ORBV01003892.1-microbial-mat-metagenome-genome-assembly--contig:-NODE-3892-length-29307-cov-8.629217_pt1 | contig 29307 bp, 22 predicted proteins | sample MGYA00237777_ERZ505514 | MGnify/ENA primary metagenome ERZ505514 (study PRJEB26160, sample SAMN06269048) | microbial mat metagenome | isolation source: Oligotrophic lake microbial mat | place... | reverse complement strand
TATAAGAGACAGCTGGGGACCTCGCTGGAGGTGCAGCCGTCGGCGCTGTCGGACGTCTGGTGGCGTGTCCCGGTGCTGGTGCTCGCCGCGGCGGCCAACGCGGTCCTCGAGGAGGTCGTGGTCGTCGGGTATCTGCTGCGGCGGCTGGACCAGCTCGGGGTGCCGAGGGGGTGGGCGGCGGTGATCTCGGCAGTGATCCGCAGCAGCTATCACGTGTACCAGGGGCTGGCGGGCGTCCTGGGCAATCTCGTCATGGGGTGGCTGTTCGCCAGGGTATTCCAGCGGTACTCGACAATCATTCCCCTGATCGTGGCCCATTGGCTGATCGATGTCACCGCCTTTGTGGGGTACGCATTGCTGGCAGATCGAGTGTCGTGGCTCTAGAACTATTCGGGCGTGGGTCTGACGGATTGCTCACGGTGATCAGCCTGCGGCGGGCGTGATGGCCCGCCGGCCTGCACCCGCATTTTCGGCGGCGGCGGCGGCCTCCGCGGCGTCGTCGGTGCGCTCCTGCAGCGCCGAGCGATGCCGCAGCGGGTGTTCCGGCAGGAACGCGATGATCAGCAGTCCGATCAGCATGATGCCGGCGGCGAGCCAGAACACCAGGTCCATCGACTCGCTGAAGCCGACGCGGAACGGCTGCGCCAGGCGTGGGTCGATGACGGAGAGGAACGAGGAGTCGCTGAGCACCGCGGACTGCGAGGCCATGTCCGCGCTGCTGCCGGCACCGCCGCTCACGCCGGCAAGCACGCCGGCGTTCGCGGGATCCGCGATCACCGCCGGGTCGGCTATCGCGGCCTGGAACGACGGGTCGGTCGAGGCCGCCCGGAAAGCCGCCGAGATCCGGTCGCCGACCGTGCTGAACAGCACGGAAAGGAACACCGCGGTGCCCAGAGTGCCGCCCATCTGGCGGAAGAAGGTCACCGACGAGGTGGCCACGCCGATCTCGGTCGGCGGCACGGTGTTCTGCACCGCAAGCACGACCGGCTGCATGTTGCCGCCCAGGCCGAGCCCGAACAGCACCATCGACCCGGCCACCAGCCAGTAGGACGTGTCGGCGCCGATCTGCGCCATCAGCACCAGCGCCACCACCAGCAGGACCGAGCCGATGACGGGGAACGCCTTGTACTTCCCGGTGCGCGAGATCAGCTGCCCCGAGGTCAGCGCACCGATCATGATGCCCAGCGTCAGCGGCAGCAGGGCGAGACCGGCCTGGGTCGGTGTCTGGAGCTTGACGACCTGCAGGTACAGGGGCAGCAACGCCAGCCCGCCGAACATCGCCATGCCGACGACCAGGCTCGCTGCCGACCCGACCGCGAATACCGGCAACCGGAACAGGCGCAGTGGCAGCAGTGCGTCGTCGCCCATCCGGGACTCGACGTAGACGAAGGTGAGCAGCAGTACGACGGACATGACGATCAGGCCGATCACCCCGGGCGAGCTCCAGCCCCACTGCCGTCCCTGCTCGGCCACGATCAGCAGCGGGACCAGCCCGCCGGCCAGCGCCAGCGCGCCCAACACGTCAATGCGGTGCGGGCGCACCACGTGGGGCATCCGCAGCGTGAACCACACGATGACCAGCGCCATGATCCCGATCGGTACATTGACGAGGAAGACCCAGCGCCAGCCGGTGACCCCGAGCACGCTGTCCTGACCGGCGAAGAAGCCGCCGACCAGCGGGCCGAGGACGCTGGACGTACCGAACACGGCTAGGAAGAAGCCCTGGTAGCGGGCGCGTTCCCGGGGCGGTACCAGGTCGCCGACGATCGCCAGCGCCAACGAGAACAGGCCACCGGCCCCCACTCCCTGCAGCGCCCGGAACCCGGCGAGGGAGTACATCGACGTCGCGAACGCGCACAGCGCCGAACCGACGACGAACACGGTGATGGCGATGACGAACAGCGGCTTGCGGCCGTAGATGTCACTGAGTTTGCCGTAGAGCGGGGTGGTGATCGTCGCCGTGATCAGGTAGGCGGTGGTAGCCCAGGCCTGCAGTTCGAGCCCCTGCAGATCGTCCGCGATGGTCCGGATGGACGTCGCGACGATGGTCTGGTCGAGAGCGGCGAGGAAGATGCCGGCGAGCAGGCCCGAGAAGATCGCGTAGATCTGCCGCTGGCTGAGAACGGGCGCCCCGCCCAGCGGGGCGGCAGTGCTTGCGGTGGCCGGCTGGGTCATCGTGCTCCCTCGTGGATTCTCGTGGTGTCGAAGGTGTCGTTGAACCTGTTGAGCAGCGCTGCCAGTGACTCCAGGTCCGCATCGGGCCAGTCGGCGAGCATCCGGTGCATCTCTGTGGTGCGCTGGGCGAGCAATCGGCGGTGCAGCAGTCGGCCCGCTTCGGTCGCCTCCACCAGTTGGGCGCGGCCGTCTGCCGGGTCCGGCACCCGATGGACGAGTTCCCGGCGGACGAGCGTCGAGACGTGGCGCGACATCGTCGACGGATCCAGCCCCAGCGAACGGGCGAGGTCCGTGCCCCGCTGCGGCCCGCCGTGCACGGCCGTGAACAGCACCGACATGGCTGCTGCCTCCAGGTCCAACCCGCTCGCGAGCTGGGCGCGCATCGATTCGCTGGCCTTGCGCAGCCGAACGAGCTCGTTGCCGAGGGCCACGATGGCGCCGTCTCGCAGGGTCACCGCATCAGACTACAAACAGATGCGTGCAGTCTGCAACTGCATTCGCCATGCAACGATGCGGGCCGGCCGTCCTGCTCACGGGGGTGTCCGACCATGGTCGTAACCTGGGGACATGCGATCGGCTACCGCTCGGACCCGTTGTGGCCGGCTCGCGATTCTGGCGGTGCTGACCTGGGCGGGGGTGGCGATGGCGGCCGCACCGGCCTGGGCCCATGACGAGCTGCTGGCCTCGGACCCGGTCCCGGGCGCCGCGCTCGACGTCGCCCCGGAGCAGGCGAGCTTCACCTACAGCGCACCGGTGGCCGCGGAGTTCACGGAGGCCGGCGTGACCCCGCCCGGCGGGCAGCGGATCCCGCTCGGGGTGCAGCAACTCCAGATCGAGGGGGCGGTCGTGACGGTTCCCGTCGGCTCCCTGGCACCCGACGCCCAGCCTGGTGAGTGGACGCTCGTACTGCGGGTCGTCTCCGGCGACGGCCATCCGGTGGAGTCGACGCTCACGTTCACCACGACCACGGCACGGCCGGCCACCACGGCTGCATCGTCGGCCGCTGTCACGGCGCAGCCGACCGCGCGACCCAGCCCCGCGGCCCAGTTGGCCACGGCCCAGCCCCGCACGCAGGACGCCCCCGGTTCCGAGGCGCCGTCCAGCATCTCCGTCGCGCCATCCTCGGCGTCGGATGACGGCTGGTCCACCGGCACCACCGCCGCAGTCGTCATCGGTGTCGCCGTGCTTGCGGGGGGTGCCGGAGCGTTCGCCCTGGCCAGACGCGGATGAAGACCTCCGAGGAGGGCGCCGTCGTGGCGGCATCAGCCGAACCGGCCACAGCGGAAACTATGTCGTCGCGGGCGGTCGGCGTCCGCGTCGTGCAGCCGCTGCTGATGCTCGGCGCCGTCCTCGCCGTGGTCACCACGGCCGCCGTGACGCTGTCGGACCTGACGCCCGGCCTGCTGCTCGATCCCGGCCTTGCCGTCAGGGTGCTGGGACCCGCGGTATCGGGTGTGGGTGATCTGGCCGGCGCGGTCACGGTCGGCAGCCTGGTGTTGGCGACCGTGGCCATCCCCGCCCGCTCGCCCGCCTTCGCGCTGGCGCTGCGGATCGCCGTCGCCGCGTCGACGGTGTGGACCCTGTCGTCACTGGCGGGCCTGGTCACGGCCTACGCCATCGCCTCGGGAGCGGCCCCGGACAGCCAGGGGTTCGGCGCCGGGCTGCAGCTGTTCGCCACGTCCTTCGACGCCGGGCGCTACCTGGTCGCCTCGATCGTCGGCGCCGCCCTGACCGCGGTGCTGGCTGCTGCCGCCACCGGCGCGTCCGGGGCGGCGTACGCGTGCGTGATCTCGCTGGCGGCGCTGGTGCCGGCCGCGCTGTCCGGGCACGCCGGCAGCGCGGCCGACCACGAGACCGCGGTGTCCAGCCTGGGCCTTCACCTGGTGGGGTTGTCCGTCTGGGTCGGCGGCCTGATCACGCTGATCCTGGTGCTCCGCCGTCTCGACTCCGACCTCGCTGCGGTGACCGCTCGATACAGCGGACTCGCCCTGGCCGCGGCAGGGCTGGTGACGCTGTCGGGTGTCGTCAACGCCTCGACCCGGATCGAGACCATCGACCAGCTCGCCACCGGCTACGGCGGGCTGGTCGTCACCAAGGCCGTGTTGACCCTGGCCCTGCTGGTCGCCGGTGCCCTGCACCGCGGCTGGACGCTGCGTCGCCTCACCGACGGTCGACCGGCGGCCTTCACCCGTCTCGTCGTGGCCGAGGCGGTCGTCATGGCGGCCGCGATCGGCGTCGCCGTCGGGCTGTCGACCACCACACCGCCGGTCTCGGACACCGAGGCGCCGGTCGGTCGCAGCGCCGCAGAGGTGGTGGTCGGCTACCCCGTGCCGCCGCCACCGGACCTCGCCCGGTACCTCACGTCGTGGCAGCCCGACCTGTTCTGGCTGGTACTGGTCGCCGCCGGGCTCGCCGGGTACGTGGCCGGTATCCGACGACTGCGGCGGCGCGGCGATACCTGGCCGGCGTGGCGAGCGGTGATGTTCGCGATCGGCGGCGTCCTGCTGGTGTGGGCCACCAGCGGCGGGCCCGCCGTCTACGGCCGCTGGTCGTTCAGTCACCACATGGTGCAGCACATGTTGATCGCCATGATCATTCCGATGCTCCTGGTCACGGGCGCGCCGCTGCTGCTCGCCCTGCGGACCCTGCGCCCGCGCGAGGACGGTTCTCGCGGCGCTCGGGAATGGCTGCTGGCCGTCGTGCACTCCCCCGTCAGCCGCTTGATGACACACCCGGTGGTCGCCGCCGGCCTGTTCGTGGTCGGGATGGTCGCGTTCTACTACTCCCCCGCGTTCTCGCTGGCGCTGCGTACCCACCTGGGCCACGAGCTGATGATCGTCCACTTCCTCGCCACCGGCTATCTCTTCGACTGGGTGCTGATGGGCGCCGACCCCGGCCCGCGCCGGGTGGCGCACCCGTTCCGGCTGCTGATCCTGCTGGCCACGATGGCCTTCCATGCCTTCTTCGGCGTCGCGCTGCTGCAGGGCACGCGGCTGCTGGCGCCGGAGTACTGGATCGTCGTGGCCGAGGGACGGCCGTGGGGGTTGGCGCCGCTGGCCGACCAGCAGTACGGGGCGGCGATCGCCTGGGGTTTCGGCGAGATCCCGACCCTGCTGCTCGCCATCGCGATCGCCATCTGGTGGGCCCGCGACGACGCCCGCGAGGGCCGGCGCAAGGACCGTGCCGCCGACCGCGACGGCGACGCCGATCTGGTGGCCTACAACGCGATGTTGGCAGGACTCGCCCGGCGAGATTGAGTCGGGGGTACCTGAGAGCATGCTCCGCGTGAGCGAGGACCAGCAAGACCAGACGGACGCACCGCGCCCGGCCCCAAGCCAGTTCCACGACCTGAGCGCCTTTGTCGCGTTGCCCCGGCTCGGGGGGCTTCACCTGTCACCGGCGGGCGACCGGCTGGTGACCGAGGTGTCGACCCTCGACGCCGAGGGCACCGGCTACGTCAGCGCGCTGTGGCAGATCGACCCGACCGGGGTGGCACCGGCGAGGCGACTGACCAGGTCCGCCAAGGGCGAGTCGTTCGCGGCGTTCGGTCGCGACGGCACGGTGCTGTTCACGTCCGAGCGCCCCGACCCGGACACCATGCCCGAGGGCGAGGACGTGCCGACCAGCCTGTGGGCGCTGCCGGTCAACGGTGAGGCGTTCGTCCTCGCCAGCCGGCAGGGCGGCTTCGGCCCGGTCACCACCGCCAGGGACGCCGACTCACTGGTGCTCACCACGATGACGATGCCCGGCACCGCCGACGGTGCCGACCAGGCCGCCGACGCGGGGCGCCGCAAGGCCCGCAAGGACGGCAAGATCGCCGCGATCCTGCACGAGAACTACCCGATCCGATTCTGGGCTTCCGACCTCGGCCCTGACGCACCGCGGCTGCTGGCCGGGACGCTCGACACAGCAGCCGGCACGCTGGCGCTGCGTGACCTTGGCGGTCACAGCGGACACGCGCTGCGGGAGGCGCATGTCGAGGTCAGCTGGGACGGTCGGCTCGCGGTCACCACGTGGGAGCGGCACGAGAAGGGCGGCTCGCAGCGGGTCGCCATCGCCCTCGTCGACACCGCCAGCGGCGAACGGCGGATCCTGCTCGACGACCCGGACCACGAGTTCTGGGCACCGACGTTGTCCCCGGACGCCCGCACCCTCGCTGTCATCGTCTCCGATCGGATCAGCCCGCACGATCCAGGCGACCAGCGGATCGCGGTGCTCGACATCCCCGAGACTCGCGCGGCGAACCTGGCGGACCTGCGGTTCGTCACCGTCGGCTGGGACCGCTGGCCCGAGACACTGACGTGGACGCCAGACGGGTCAGCGCTGATCGTCACGGCGGACGAGGCGGGCCGCACGCCGGTGTTCCGGGTGGCGCTGGATGCGACGGGCACCTCCGCATCGGCCGTGACGCGGCTGACGGCCGACGCTGCGGCCTACACCGACGTCGAGGTCTCCCCCGACTCCTCGACGCTGTACGCCCTGCGCGCCGCCGTGGACTGCCCCGCGGCCCCGGTCCGCCTGGACGCGAGCACGCCGGACCAGACACCACAGCGGCTACGCAGCCCGTCGCCGGATCCCGTCGTAGCGGGCCGGGTCGAGGAAGTGAACGCCACCGCCGTCGACGGCACCCCGATCCGGGCCTGGCTGTGCCTGCCGGAATCCGCCCCGGACCGCGGGACTGACGGCGACACTGATGGCGACACTGATGGTGGCCGGGGCGCCGCGCCGCTCGCGCTGTGGATCCACGGTGGCCCGCTGGCGTCGTGGAACTCGTGGTCGTGGCGCTGGAGCCCATGGCTGATGGTCGCCCGTGGCTATGCCGTCCTGCTGCCGGACCCGGCGCTGTCCACAGGCTACGGCCGGGACTTCATAGCCCGCGGTTGGGGCGCCTGGGGCAAGGCGCCCTACACCGACATCATGGCGTTGACCGACGCCGCGGCGGCGCACCCGGCGATCGACGGCGCGCGGGCGGTCGTCATGGGTGGCAGCTTCGGCGGGTACATGACCAACTGGGTGCTGGGGCAGACCGATCGGTTCGTCGCTGCCGTCACGCACGCCAGCCTCTACTCCCTGGAACAGTTCGGTGCCACGACGGACGCATCGTTCTACTGGGCACGGGAGATGACCGAGGAGAGGGCTCGCGAGAACTCTCCCCACCTGCACGTCGACAACTGGCGCACGCCGACTCTGGTCGTCCATGGTGACCTGGACTACCGGGTGCCGATCGGCGAGGCCTTGCGGCTGTGGTGGGACCTCGCCTCGCGTACCGGCGACGACGAGGGCGCGATGCCGCACAAGTTCCTTTACTTCCCCGACGAGGGTCACTGGGTGCTCAAGCCGGGCCACGCGAAGCTCTGGTACGAGACGATCTTCGCGTTCCTCGACCACCACGTCCACGGCAAGGACTTCCACGTCCCGGAGCTGCTGCGATGACGAATCACACGGCAGATCCGGTCCGGTGGGGGTTCGCGGGACCGGGCCGGATCGCGGCGGCGCTGGCCACGGAACTCGTCGAGATCGTGCCCGGCGGGGTGCTGCATGCCGTCGGGTCCCGCTCGGCGGAGCGGGCACAGGCCTTCGCCGACCGGTTCGGGGCGCCACGGGCGCACGGCTCCTACCGCGGGCTGGTCGAGGACCCGGAGGTCGACGTCATCTACGTCGCTACCCCCCACCCGCAGCACCACGCGCTCGCGCTGGCGGCGATCGACGCAGGCAAGCATCTGTTGATCGAGAAGGCGTTCACCGCCACGCTTGCCGGCGCGCAGCAGATCGTCGACGCTGCGACGGCTGCCGGCGTCTTCGTCATGGAGGCGATGTGGACCAGGTTCCAGCCCGCCATGGTCCAGCTGCGCGAGCTCATCGCGGCGGGCGAGATCGGGGAGGTGCGAAGCGTTCGTGCCGACCTCGGACTGGTCAAGCCGTTCGACCCCACCGACCGGCTGTGGGACCCGGCCCAGGGGGGTGGCGCCATGCTCGACCTGGCGGTGTACCCGGTCTCGTTCGTGCAGTCCGTGCTGGGCGACTCCCGATTAGGGGGCCGAGCAGATGTCGTCCACGTCAGCGGCTCGATCGCAAGCAACGGGGTGGATGCCGAATCGAGCATCCTCATCGGGTTCGGCGATCGCCACGGTGTCGCGTCGTCGTCGCTGCTCACCCGGCTGCCCGGTGGTGCCGCGGTCTACGGCACCGATGGCTGGATCGAGGTGCCGCCCCGGTTCCACCATCCTGACCGGGTGATCGTGCACCGCCGGGACGGCGACGGTGAGGCGCCCGCCGAGGAGATCGCCGCTCCCGCCACCGGACGAGGGTATTCACACGAGTTCCACGAGGTTCACCGGTGCCTGGCGGCCGGCCTGCTGGAGAGTCCGGTGATGCCGCTGACCGACACTCTCGCGGTCATGGATATCCTCGAGAAGTCACTGCATGGCCTCGGGATCGACTTGGCCGAGGACACGCGAGCCATGGGTCACTGAAGCTCGACGCGATCGAAGGAGTTCCGATGACGGCAACGGGTCTGTCAGGGCGGGAAGCGGGTGCGCTCGACGTGCTGACCGTCGAGCGCAACGGCATCAACACGATCACGGAACCGGAGCGCAAGGGCAGGCCGCGTAATCTCTTCTGGCCCTGGTTCGCCGCCAACGTCTCGGTATTCGGGGTGAGCTACGGCTCGTTCCTGTTGGGTTTCGGGATCTCGTTCGCGCAGGCCATCATCATCGGCATCATCGGAATCGTCATCTCCTTCTCCTTCGTCGGCGTCATCGCCATCGCCGGCAAGCGTGGCTCGGCCTCGACCCTGGTGATGAGCCGGGCCATGTTCGGGGTCCGGGGAAACCGCGTCCCGGCAGTGCTGTCGTGGATCCTGACGGTCGGTTGGGAGACCGTGCTGGCCTCCCTGGCCGTGCTGGCGACCGCCACCGTCTTCACCGCACTCGGCTGGGGCGGCGGGGTGCTCACCCAGGTGCTCGCCCTGGTCGTCGTCGCCGTGTTGATCATCGGCGCGGGGATCATCGGCTTCGACCTCATCATGCGGCTCCAGAAGTGGATCACGATCGTCACCGGGACGCTGACCGCCCTTTACCTCATCATCGCCGCCCCGCAGATCGACCTGGACGCGGTCGCGGCCTTACCGGCCGGTGAGACCCCCGCGGTGATCGGCGGGCTGGTGTTCATCCTCACCGGCTTCGGCCTGGGCTGGGTCAATGCTGCTGCTGACTACTCCCGCTACCTGCCCCGCAGCGCCAGCGGCCGGGGCGTCGTCGGCTGGACCACCCTGGGCGCCTCGTTGGCACCGGTGCTGCTGCTCGTCTTCGGTCTGATGCTGGCCGGATCGTCCGCCGACCTCAGCGCAGCGATTGGCGCCGATCCGATCGGGGCCCTCGCGGAGCTGCTGCCGGTGTGGTTCCTGGTGCTGTTCGTGCTGGTGGCAGTACTGGGGCTCGTTGGCGGCGCGGTGATGGACATCTACTCCTCAGGGCTGTCGCTGCTCGCCGCCGGAGTCAACATCCCGCGCTGGGCGGCCGCCGCGCTGGACGGGGTGCTGCTGCTGGCCGGGTCCATCTACGTGGTGTTCTTCGCGACTGACTTCATCGGCCCGTTCCAGGGCTTCCTCATCACCCTCGGTGTGCCGATCGCAGCCTGGGCGGGCATCTTCATGGCCGACATCATGATGCGGCGCGCCGATTATGCCGAGGACGAGCTGTACGACCCGGCCGGCCGCTACGGCGATGTCCGGTGGCTACCACTGAGCCTGCTGGCGCTGGGGACCTTCGTCGGCTGGGGAACGGTGACCAACGGGTTCGCCGACTGGCTGAGCTGGCAGGGTTATTTGCTGGAACCGCTCGGCCTCGGCGGGCGGGAGGGGCAATGGGCTTTCGCCAACCTGGGTGTGTTGTTCTCCCTGCTCATCGGATTCCTCGGCACATTCTTGCTGGGTCGTTCCGCTGTCAGGCGGCAGGAATCGCGACACGAATCGCGGCCGCTGGGTCATCGGTAGCCCACGGTGCCGACCGGACAGCCATGGCTGGTCGTCATCGACATGCAAGTGGTGTTCGGGCAGCCCGGCCGGCCCTGGTTCACCCCGGGATACCCGGATATCGAGCCGACCGTGCTGGAGTTGGTCGGAGCGTTCGGTGAGCAGGTCGTCTTCACTCGTTTCGTGGCGCCCGAGCACCCCTCAGGGTCGTGGCAGGAGTACTACCGGCTGTGGCCCTTCGCACTGGTGCCGGCCGACGATCCGCTGTATGACCTGATGCCCGCCTTCTGGCGCACCGACCGGCCGGTGGTGAGCCGTACGACGTTCGGCAAGTGGTGCCCGGAGCTGGTCGGCGTCGTGGGCGAGGCCGCCGACCTTGTCATGGTCGGTGTCTCTACCGATTGCTGCGTGCTGGCTACGGCGCTGGCGGCGGCGGACGCCGGGGCACGGGTGCGGGTGATCGCCGACGCGACAGCGGGGCTGACCGCCGCCGATCACGACCGCGCCTTGGCGGCGATGGCGCTGTGGGCGCCGCAGATCAGCGTGGTGATGGCCGGGGACGTGCTCGATCCCCGATGAGCCTCGCGCGTGATCGCGCCCGCGCCGCGCTGTCCGGGCTCGCCGTGGGTGACGCCCTGGGCATGCCCACCCAGGCCATGTCCCGCGCGGATATCAGTCGGGCATTCGGTCGGCTGGATGGGTTCCGGCCGGCAGCCCCGGATCACCCGATCGCGGCGGGCCTGGCCGCGGGCTCGGTCACCGACGACACCCAGCAGGCCCTGCTACTGGCGCGTCTGCTGGTTGCCGGCGGAGGTCATGTCGATCCGCATGACCTGGCTGCCGGGCTGCTGACGTGGGAGGACGAGATGCGTGCCGCCGGGTCGGCGGATCTGCTCGGGCCGTCCACGAAGCGGGCGATCGAGGCCCTCGGGCGGGGTGAGCCGGTGACTGAGGCGGGCCGATTCGGGGTGACCAACGGCGCCTCGATGCGGGTGACCCCGGTCGGGATCGCCGTCTCCGCCCGCGACCTGACCCGGCTGGTCGACCGGGTTGTCGAGGCGTGCCTGGTCAGTCACAACACCGGTGTGGCGATCGCCGGTGCCGCTGCGGTGGCGGCTGCGGTCAGCGCGGGCCTCGACGGTGCCTCGCCCGGTGAGGCGACCGCGGTCGCGATGCGGGCGGCTGCCCTCGGTGCCGACCGCGGCCACTGGGTGGCGGCTGCTGATGTCTCCCTTCGCATCGGCTGGGCGGTTGCGCTGGCGGACCCGGCGCGGCCGGCGGAGAGCCTGACCGACATCACCGCTTTGATCGGTACCAGCCTGGCCACCTCGGAGTCAGTGGCGGCCGCGTTCGGCGTCCTCGCGGTCTTCCCCGACGATGTATGGCAGGCCTGCCTGGCCGCCGCTCGCCTGGGTGGGGACACCGACACCATGGCGGCGATCGTCGGTGCGGTCGGCGGCGCGACCTGCGGCCCGCAGCCGGCCATGGCGCAGGCGAGTCGCATAGTGGAAGCGGTCAATGGTTTGGACCTGTCCGCCGTCGCCGACGCTCTGCTCCGGCTGCGTGACGGTGGTGGAATGTGACACGACTGATCAGCGTCGGCAACGTCATCGTCGACGTCGTGCTGGCCGTCCCCGAGCTGCCGGACCGAGGCGGTGACGTGGTCGCCGACCCGGTGACGACAGAGCCGGGGGGCAGCTACAACACGCTGGTCGCGGCCCGGCGGCAGGGATTGGCCAGTGCCTATGGGGGCGGCCACGGCACGGGTCCGCGCGGCGACCTGGCCCGGGAGGCGTTGCGCCGCGAGGGGATCGTCGTGCTCCGGCCCCGCACCCCGGGCATCGACACCGGATACGACATTGCCCTCGTCGATGGCGGCGGCGAGCGGACCTTCGTCACGGTGTTCGGTGCCGAGGCAGAACTGAGCGGCCGGCACCTGGCCGGGGTCCGACCCGCGGCGGGAGATGTGGTGCACGTCTCCGGCTACGGGCTACTCGCCAGGACCAACGCCGTGGCGCTGTCGCGGTGGTTGCCATCGGTGCCCGCCGGGGTCACCGTGCTGCTCGACCCCGGACCGCTGGTAGGCCAGATCGCCCGGTCGGTGTGGTCGTCGGTGCTGCCCCGGGTGGACTGGCTCAGTTGCAATCTGGCGGAGGCTGTATCGATGAGCGGCGAGCGGGATGCGCTCGCGGCTGCCGGTGCGCTCGGCAGGCCAGGGGCGCGGGTGGTGATCCGAACGGGCGCCGACGGCTGCGTGCTGGCCGTCGACGGCCAGGTCACCGAGGTGCCTGGGTTCGGGGTACGGGCGGTGGACCCCACCGGTGCCGGCGATGCGCACGTGGGCATCTTCCTCGCCGCGCTCGCCCGCGGTGCGGATCCGATTGCCGCGGCCCGGCGGGCCAATGCCGGTGCGGCAGTCGCTGTGACCCGCCCGGGGCCGGCCGGCTCGCCGACCCGCGACGAACTCGAGGCCTTCCTGCGTGGCGACTCACACGAAGACGGCCCCACCACCTCGTGAGGTGGTGGGGCCGTGTGGGTGTCGGGGAGCTGGGGGTTGTCAGGCGTTCTTGATCAGGGAAATGTCGAAGTCGAGCTTGACCTTGTCACTGACCAGCACCCCGCCGGTCTCCAGTGCGACGTTCCAGACCAGGTTCCACTCCTTGCGGTTGACGACCGCGCTGCCCTCGAACCCGGCCCGAGCGTTGCCGTAGTTGTCCTTCGCTGCGCCAGTGAAGGTCAGGTCCAATGTGACCGGCTTGGCCACGCCCTTGATTGTCAGGTCGCCTGTGACCTTGTAGTCCTCACCCTCGACGCGCTCGATCGTCGTTGACCGGAACGTGATCGTCGGGTAGGTCTCGGGGTCGAAGAAGTCCGAGCTGCGCAGGTGGTTGTCGCGGTCGGCCTGGGAGGTGGTGATGCTCTTGACCTGGATCGTGATGTCGACGCTGGAGGACGTGGGGTTGGCCTCGTCGAGCGTGACCGTGCCGGTGAAGTCCTCGAAGTGACCGCGCACGGTGGTAACCATGGCGTGGCGGGCCTGGAAGCCGAACCGGCTATGGGCGGTGTCGAAGGTGTAGCTGCCGGACAGGTCGATGCCGGCGGCGGGGACTGCATCGAAGGTTGTGCTCACGGGGGGGTTCCTCCTGATGTGGATGGCTGGGGTTGGCACTGTATCTCGTTCAATCATCAACTAGCTGAGCTTGTTCCGCAGCCATCGAGCCAGCACCAGGCGCGCCGCCCGGCTGATGCAGGGATGCGGGCGTTCCCACCGCACCAGCCGGCCGGCCCAGTCCAGGTCCGCCACCCACTCCACTCCTCGTAGGGCGTTGAGCAGGAATAAGCCCTCGGCTCGCCAGACGTCGGCGGGGCCCAGCGACGCCAAGGTGACCCGCCAACCGGCGGCCTCCGCCTCGTCGATCAGTTGTTGCCGGGCGGTACCGGGCAGGATCCGGCCGTCCGCCGGCGGAGTGACCAGCTGACCGTCGATGACGGCGAAGACGTTGCTACGTGACCCCTCCAGCAGGTGACCGGCCGTGTCGGTCACTACCAGCCGGGCAGTGGCAGCCGCGCCGCCGGGCAGTCCGGCTTCCAGGTCGTCCCAGACCGATCGGTCGGCGTACTTGTGCCGCTCGTCGCCGTTGGGTGGGGCCAGGGCCGTGAAGACGTGGCGTCCTGGCCGTTCCGCGGGGAGATCCGGACGTCGCCAAGGGACGACCTTGTCGGCGGCGATGTGGTCGCGGTGCTGGTCAGAGGTCGGCACGACGTGCAGCCGGAGACGATGTACACCCGCGGCCGGAGTGGCCCGATGGACTTCACGGGCCGGATCACCTCGTAGTGATCTCCCGTAGACCTCGGCGAAAGACCGTTGCAGCCGGGCGAGATGATCGGCGAGTTCGATGGGGTTTCCGTCGACGACGAGCATGGTCTCGATGAGTCCCTGGCGGGGGTCGGCGAGGCGTTTGCGTGACGCGGTGCCCAGGATCGGTGGGTCGAGCGTCATGCCGAGCGCGGCCAGCACCGGTGTCGCCTTGACGATGCACTCGGACCACTCCGAGGACGGCGAGGAGGCCACGGTGATGCCGCTGCCGATGCCGAGGGCGGCATCACCGTCCGGGCCGACCTCGACCGAGCGGATCGTTACCGCCATTTCCAGGCCGGTCGCCGCGGTGATCAGTCCCACCGCACCGGTGTGCGCCCCCCGCCCCGTCGATTCCAGCTCGTTCGAGACTTCCGTGGCACGTAGCTTCGGTGCGCCGGTGACCGAGCCGGGCGGGAAAGTGGCCCGCAAGAGTTCGGCATCACCGGTGCCGGGCCGCAGCAGGCCGGTGACCCGGGACACCAGGTGGTTGACGCCGGATTGCGGCGTAACGGTCAGCAGCCCAGGGGTGGCGACCGTGCCGGGGACGCAGACCCGCGACAGGTCGTTGCGCACCAGGTCGACGATCATGAGGTTCTCTGCGATGTCCTTGGCCGAGCGACGCAGCCGGTCGGGGTCGTGCGAGGCGGGCGATGTGCCCTTGATCGGGGCGGACTCGATCTCGCGGCCGTGGCGTCGCAGGAACAATTCCGGCGAGGCGCCCAGCAGCGCGCCCCAGGGACCGGTGACCAGGGCGGCGTAGTCCGGCTGGAGCGCCTCGACCAGCCTGGTCCAGGCGGTGACGGGGTGCTTCACGTGAAACTGATAGCGCGAGCAGATGGTCGTCTGCACCATCTCGCCGGTGCGGATCGCGGTGACCGCCCGCTCGACCGCGATCATGTGGGCCGTCGGGTCGGGCAAGGTCAGGCCGCTGGCGGTGGACTGTGCCGCCCGCGCGCCCACGCGAGCCGCCGCCTCCGCCGCCAGTCGCAGCGCCGCGGCCAGACCGCGCTTTCCGAGACCCTCGGCCCACCATTGCGTGCCGTCGAAACGCAGCAGGTGGTCGTACCACCCGAAGGCGAGCATCGGCAGAACCGGCCCGCGCACCGGTCGCGGGGCGCGGGTCAGGGTGTCGAGGCCGGCTCCGGCAGCATGGCCGATGAGGCCGATCCAGCCGCCGCCAACCGCTGTCGGAGCGGTGGGGCTCTGGGCGCCTTCGACGTGGTCGAGCGCCTCGATCGACGCCGCTGCGGTCGGGGGGTCGTGCGCCTCGACGACTCGGCGGGGATCGGCGCTGATGATCGTGGCGCCGCCCGCCCAGGACCCGGTCAGCGCCACAAGTCGGCGCTGCCCGGCGAGCGAGGCGAGGGCCTCGACGACGACGAGCGGGTCACACGGGAGGACCGGAACCGCCCGGGCGAGCACCGCCGGGGTGCCGAGGTCACGTGCCGTATCCACTGGCTGCGGCTGGCCGGCCGTCAACAGCATCGGATGAGGCTATCGCCAGCCGACGAGCGTCGAACTACTCGGGAGGTGGCTGCGGCGAGGGACCGCTCGCCGCGAGACTGGACACGCTGCCCGGGTCACGCTGCGGCTGGCATCACAGGCGCCGGGACTGTGCTTGGACATCGACTGACGGCAGTCGCCGGCCTAGCGGACGGGGGGGTTCAGAATGCCGACTCGGGTACATCCATGAGCGAGTTGTCGACCGACTCCGCGATCTTCCGGTCCGCTGTCAACCTTGGTAGAACCTGCTGGGCGAAGAAGCGGGCAGCGGCGACCTTGCCGGTGTAGAAGTCGCGGTCGTGCTCGCTGGGCGCACCCCCCAGCGCAGCTTGGGCCACCTCGGCCTGGCGCAGCAGCAACCAGCCGATGACCAGGTCACCCGCAGCCAGCAGTAGCCGGGAACTGTTCTGGCCGACCAGATAGATGCTCCTCGGATCCGCGTCCTCGGCGTTGCGGGGGTCGGAGGCCATGGCGGCCTGGGTCATGACGCCGACGATGCCCTGCACGTCACCAAGCGCCCGCAGCAGCAGTGCGCGCTCCGTCGCCAACGGATCCGGGGTCCCGCTGCTGCTGGTGCCGGACGCGCCGTTCTCGGCGAAGGCATGGATCTCACCGGCGATGTGACCCAGGGCCACCCCGCGGTCGCGGATGATCTTCCGGAAGAAGAAGTCCTGGCCCTGGATGGCCGTGGTGCCCTCGTACAGAGTGTCGATCTTGGCGTCGCGAACGTACTGCTCCAGTGGGTAGTCCTGCAGAAAGCCCGAGCCACCGAAGACCTGCAGCGCCTCGCCACCGAGCAGCGCGTAGGCGCGCTCCGAGCCGCAGCCCTTGACCAGTGGGAGCAGCAGGTCGTTCACCCGGTCGGCGAGGTCGTCGGTGCCGCCGGTCAGCAATGCCGCGTAGGCGGCGTCCTGCCAGGTGGCGGCGTACAGGACCAGCGCCCGCAGGCCCTCGGCGTAGGCCTTGGTCAGCATGAGCGAGCGGCGGACGTCGGGGTGATGGGTGATCGTCACGCGGGGCGACATCTTGTCGGTCATGGTCGTCATGTCGGCACCCTGCACCCGCGTCTTCGCGTACTCCAGGGCGTTGAGATAGCCGGTGGACAGCGTCGAGATCGCCTTCGTGCCGACCATCATCCGGGCGTACTCGATGACCTTGAACATCTGCGCGATGCCGTCGTGGACGTCGCCGAGCAGCGTCCCGACGGCGGGGATGCCGTCGATCTCGCCGAACCGAAGCTCGCAGGTGGTGGACACCTTGAAGCCCATCTTGTGCTCGACATTGGTGGCGAAGACGCCGTTGCGCTCGCCCAAGGCGCCGGTGGCGCGGTCGATGTGGAACTTGGGGACGATGAACAGGCTGAGGCCCTTGGTGCCGGGACCGGCGCCTTCAGGGCGGGCCAGCACGAAGTGGACCGTGTTGTCGGAGAGGTCGTGCTCACCGGCGCTGATGAACCGCTTGACGCCCGTGATGTGCCAGGTGCCGTCACTCTGCTGCACCGCCTTGGTCCGCCCCGCGCCCACGTCGGATCCGGCGTCGGGCTCGGTCAGGACCATGGTCGCGCACCACCGCTTGTCGACCATCAGCTGGGCGAACTCGCGCTGTTCGGGGGTGCCGAGCCGGTGGAGGGTGTGGGCGAAGCTCATGCCGGAGGAGTAGAAGAAGATCGCCGGGTTTGCGCCGAGGATCATCTCCGCGGCTGCCCACCGGATGCTCGGCGGGACAGTGGTGCCACCGAGGTCGGCGGGCAGCTCCATACGCCAGAACTCGGCGTCCATCCAGGCGTGGTAGTCGTCGGCGAACTCCTTGGTCACCGTGACGGAATGCGTCGCGGCGTCGAAGACCGGTGGGTTCCGGTCTCCTTCGACGAAGGACCCGGCCAGGTCCTCCTCGCACAACCGGCGGATCTCGCCGAGCATCTCGCGAGCGGTGTCGGTGTCCATGTCGTCGTACGGCGCTGTCCCGAGGAGGTCCTGGCGGGCGAAGACCTCGAACAGGTTGAACTCGATGTCTCGCAGGTTGCTCCGGTAGTGGCTCACGTTGAGATCCCCTGACGTCGGTGTCGGCGGCCTCCCATGGCTCCGGCTTGGTTACCGCCTGGTAACCCAAGGATGCTACTCGCCGGTAACAAGCGCAAGCCCGCCGCTCGATCAGATCAGTTCTGAGGCCTGCATACGCGCCGGTCGCGGCGGCTATGCTGCGTGCTCAAGCGGGGCCTGGCCTCGTAGTGCGGGTGTAGTTCAATGGTAGAACATCAGCTTCCCAAGCTGACAGTGCGGGTTCGATTCCCGTCACCCGCTCCCAAGCAAAAGTCCAGGTCAGACCGCCTCAGCCTCTCCGTCCCCGGGTCGGACAGGACCAGCATCAAGCCCGTCGTGCAACCCACGTGCAACACCGTCGGGCGGGAGCAGCGCGGCAAGCCCGTCGGCGATCTTTTGGTCGGCACCCCTTGTCCGGTGCTGGTAGATCAGCGCCGCCTGCATGCTGTCGTGCCCCATCCGCGCCATGAGGTCGCGCAGCGACGCACCCGTCTCGGCTGCCAACGTGTTGCCCGTGTGACGCAGATCGTGGAAGTGCAGGCCGGGAGCCCCCACCGCCGCCACCGCGCTCGACCAGTCGGCCTGCCGGTTGAAGTTGCTCCGGCGCAGCGGTTGACCCCCGATGCCGGGGAAGGCCAGCGCATCGAGGCCCGGGTCGGCGAAGGCGGCCAGGTGCTCGCGCAGCTGCTCCACGATGAACCCGGGAAGGGCGACGGACCGCACACCCGCCCACGACTTCGGCTCTCCACGCAGCAGCTTCCCAGATGACAGCTCGACTATGGCCGATCGAACATGCACCACCCGCGCCGACAGTTCAACATCACGTTGACGCAGCGCCACAACCTCGCCCCAGCGCAGGCTTCCGAAAGCGGCGACGAGCACGAGGGCGCGGAAGCGCACCGGCACGCGGATCGACAGCTCGATGACCTGCTCGACAATCAAGACGGGGCGCTCCGGTGCAGACTCCGCGCCGCCCGCCTTGATCCGGCACGGGTTCCGGGCGAGAACGCTGTCATCCACCGCCGTCATGAGCATCGCGCGAATCAGGCGATAGGACTTAGCGATCATCGTTGAGGACACGCCCGCCTGCACGAGCGCCAATCGCCGCCCGCGAATGACCGCTGGGTCAATCTCACCAATCGGCCTCGCGCCCAGACCAGGTTCGATGTGCCGGCGGAACAGCGACCGGTACACGTCCATCGTCCTAGGTCGCAGGCCGGGCCGCTCAGCGATCCACCGCCGACGGGTGGCGCTCCCGTCGCCCGGCCGCCCAAGGGCCACCACACCAGCGCCGGCCGCATCAAGTCCACCAGCATCACCATGTGGTCGCCCTCGTGCCGTGGACTTGACCCGACCGGCACCGGCGCGGTTGATCGAAGATCGGCCGAACGACGGAATCACCACCCCAGCCCGAACAGTGTCGGGGCGCCGACCAAGAGTCTCAGGCGGCCTGCACCTCGACGGATGAGACGACGGTCCCGGGTGCGGGCAAGACCCCGCCATCCTCGCGCAGCCCATCGAGGTGGAAGGCGACCGCCTCGGCCATCTCCCGTTCGCATTCCTCACGACTGTCACCCAAGGCGATGACGCCTGGTAGATCTGGTGCCCATGCTCCCCACCCGCCGTCCGGGGTTGGCTCGATCACGATCACGTAGCGCATTACTGCCCTCTCAGTCCGGCCTGGTTCAGGATGCTCCGCTCCAGCCCGGGCGACAAGTCCCGGCTCGGTTTGCCGGGAATCGTCACCCGACCCGGCTTCGTCGGGTGCTTGAACTGGCGGTGGCTCCCGCGCTGCGCCACCTGCACCCAGCCGTCGCGCTCGATCAGCTCGATGATCTGTCCGACCTTCATGGGCACGACCTCAGCCTTCTACATCTGGCTGCGGCGACGGTCCGGTCCGTGCAACCCGCGTGCAACAGCGACCGGCGATGGACGGGCTGTGGTGGTCGCCCTCGGGCGCGAGCACCGCAGGTCAGGTGGTGCCAGCAGGTCCCGGGCGGCGCTTCCCAAGCTGACAGCGCGGGTTCGATTCTCGTCACCCGCTCCCAGTTCAGAGCGGGGTTCGCAGTCTCAGTCGGGCGATGAGGAAGATCATGTGAGTTTTCTAAGTCTCACGCGAGTCCCCTATTTATCACCTGGAGGAGCGATGGACGTCTCCCATCCGATGGCCGACGTGGTGCCGTCAGCCCACGGGCCGGTCCTTGCTGTTCTCGCATCGACCACGACGCCGCTGACCGGACGGAAGATCGCCGAGCTGACGAGCCCCGGTGTGTCCCAGCCCCGCGTAGCGAGCATCCTCAACGTGCTCGTTGCCGCTGGCCTCGTCGACCGGACACCAGCAGGCTCCGCATCGCTGTTCACGCTCAACCGCGAGCACCTCGCGGCCGGCGCCGTGGAAGCCTTCGCCTCCATCCGTGCACAGCTGTGGGCACGGATCGCCGAGCAGGCAGAGGGGTGGGCTCATCGACCCGCCGCGATCGTCGTGTACGGATCTGCCGCGAGAGGTGACGGCGACACCTCAAGTGACATCGACCTCCTCCTGATACGGCCAGCCGATGTCAGTGACGACGACCAGGAGTGGAATCAGGACCTGACCGACCTCGCGTCCCAGGTCACGCGCTGGACGGGCAACCCGTGCGAGGTACTCGATCGTTCCGTCGACCAGCTGCGGTCCATGGCGGCGGCCGGCGAACGCCTGCTCACCGAGATCCGCCGCGACGGCCGCGCCGTGTCCGGGTCGCTCGCGCTCATCCCGGCCCCCGAGGCCGCTTGAGATGAGCGCCCGGGAGGATGCCGGCAGCCACGCGCGCAAGGCTCGCGAGTTCCTCGGGGCTGCCGGGATGGAGTTCGAGCACGAGCTCTACCGCCGCGGCGTCCTCCTCGGTCCTCGCCAGCATCAACGCCAAGGACGCGATCTGCCTACGGCTCACAGGGCGCACCGGAAAGTCCGACGACCACCGGTCAGCCGTGCCGGAGCTCGCCGCAGCGGGTCACGCGGGCAAGGCCTTGAAGTCCACCTTCCGTCGACTACTGGGCCTCAAGACGACGGCCCAGTACCAGGCCGCACCGACGCCACGAAGGCGGTCGAGTGGGCGACCCGGATGGTCGACGCCGCGCGCGATGCGACGGCGACCTGACCCGCACATAGCTAGAGGTCAACCGTCACCTAGTGAGATTGAACCCCCGCGCCGACAGCGGTCGGACGTGCAGCGCGCGCTCCGGGTCGGTCGCGCGGGACGCGCGACGCGATCCGCCGATTCGCCCTGGTGCCCGAGCTCACCTGCAGGGGAGGATCGCACCATGTGGACCAGTTTCTTGGCAGGTTTGGGCTGAGGATCCGCCTACGCCCGAGCAGCTCGAGCAGTGGCAGCGGCTGATGTCGCCGCCGGAGAACGAGTTCCCGGCCGGCGTCGGCACGACCGTCCTGCTCGAGAGGACCGACGACGCTGCCGTCGGGATCACCCAGATCGAGACGTTCTCAACGGGTTTCCGGTTCACCCTCGCCGTCCGGGTTCGCCAGCCACGACCTGAGCTCGCCCGGGTGGGGCCCTTCATGCTCCTGAGCCGACTCTCTTTGCCGGATTCCCCATGTTCGCCGGCGCAATGATGCTCCTGTACCCAGGACCACAGCCCCACCCACCAGGTGCAGGGTCACCGCTTCGCCTTCGCGGCTGAATTCGACGAGGCGCCGGGCATGGCGCGAGTCAGGTTGCCGATGCCCGGAAGATGCTTCCGATCGCTGCATCGAGAGCGGCATCGAACTCGGTCTCGCTCTGCTGGGCGGACAGGCCACCGGTAAGTGCCCGGGAGAAGCTCGCGACCACGCCGTGGTTCCTGGCCAGTCGCGCGTTGGCCTCCTCGAGGGAGTAGCCGCCGGACAGGGCGACGACGCGCAGCACCCGCGGGTGCTGCACGAGATCGCTGTACAGGTCGTCCTCGTCGGTCAAGGTCAGCTTGAGCATCACCCGCTGGTCGCCCGCGAGCTGGTCGAGCTGTGCCGTGATCGCGGCCGTCACCATCGCCTCGGCCTCGACCTTCTGCGGGCTGTGGATGTCCACCTCCGGCTCGATGATGGGCACCAGTCCTGCCTCGAGGATCCGCCGCCCGATCTCGAACTGCTGGCCCACGACGGCGTCGATGCCGGCCCCGTCGGCCCGCAGCACGACCGAGCGCATCTTGGTGCCGAACACACCGTGGCTCGTCGCTCGGGTGAGGAGGCCGTCCAGTCCGGTCAGCGGCTTCATCAGTCGCACGCCGTCGGACTCCTGGGCTAACCCTTGGTCCACCTTGACGAACGGGACGACGTGCTTGTCCTCCCACAGGTATTCGGCGGCGCCCTTCCCGGCGACCTGGCGCTCCATGGTCATCTCGAACAGGATCGCGCCGAGGATCCGCTCACCGGTGAAGGCCGGGCTGGTCATGATCCTGCTGCGCATCTCGTGGACGAGGTCGAACATCTGCGCCTCGTTCGCATACGAGGTCTCGTCGATCCCGTACGCCTCCAGCGCCTTGGGCGTGCTCCCGCCGCTCTGGTCGAGGGCCGCGATGAAGCCGGCCCCGTTCTCGATCTTCTGGAGCTGTGCGTTGTTCATGACAGTCCTTTCGTAGCGATGGGTCGTGCCGAGCGGTGCTGTGGGGAGATGCTCGGCTCACCTCCTACCCAGCGTTCGTGGGCCGACGGTGTGCGCAGGACACGCTCCGGTGATCCGTAGTGCAGACGACGGGCGAGATGTAGCGCGGCGCGGCTGCTACTTGTAGCGTTCCCAACCTGCGGAATGTAGCCGTAGCTCGGGTGAGCAGCACCTACCTCAGACGCGTCGTCGTCGACGAGCTCGACGCGCTCCTGCCCTAGCTGCCCGCCATCGCGATCGACGGCCCCAAAGGTGTTCGGGAAGACCGCGACGGCAGCTAACCACGCGCAGACCGCTACGGCTCGACAGCCCGGACACTCGTGGGCGGCGGCAAGCCGGCGCTGCCCCGGGGCGTACGACTCGACTCGAGCTGCTGGACCATCCACGGTTCGTCAACGGTGCGGTCTACGTGCGCCACCGCGGTACGAAGAGCTACCTGACACCTGCGGCGGCTATCGCACTTCCAAGGAAGGCCGCGAAGGCGCTCGACGTGTCAGCGGGAGATCGGGCGAGCGTAGCCGCCCTCAGCGCGGCCGTGCGGTTCTCAAGAAGCGTTGCCTGACGGCGGGGCTACCCATGTCGTTCGTCGCGTTCAGGGTCTGGGCGCTGGAGTGTCGGGCAGTTGCTGCGTGTCTCGCGCGCAGAGCTGGTCGGTGTGACTGCTTGAAGCGTATCGAGGCGACTTTCTGTAGCGCGCATCTCCGACTTTCTGTAGCGTAGACCGTCGGCGAGGCGTTGCGTTCTGACACGTGACCTCCCTGGTCGGTAGTGGTCAACCCAGATCGAGCTGCCACCGATTCACAGCAATCGTGCGCGCGGCCCACACGCGATTCCCGCTGCCCTTGAGGGTGAAGCCCAAGGGCTGACAAATCCGGTTGGACGGGACGTTAGCGACGCTGGGAGTTGCAGGGACGACGCCCCAACGCCTTTCACCGCGGGCTCTCTCCAGGACATGGCCAGCAGCCGCCCTGGCGATTCTCCGTCGCTGAAACTCCGGTAAGACCATCCAGCCGCGGCATCGGCCCGCCGAGGTCAGCCATCATCACGGGATCGCAGCGCATGCGGATGTAGAGGTCGACGTCATCGAGGACCACGTCACGAAGCCTCATGCGCGCCACACTCTCGCGTGTCGACGTCCGCCGCCGACCATGGCGCGGACCCCAGGTTGTGCAGTCGCGACCGGGCATGGCTCGGTCAGGGGCGTAGAGCCGCGACGATGGCCGCGCCGAGTTCGGTCGGCTTGGTGAACTGCGGCCAGTGCCCTGTCGGCAGATCGACGAATTCGACGTCGCGGACCTTGGCGAGCTCGGCGGTGAACGGGTGGTCCTGGGCGATCATCTCGCGAAGCATCCCCGACGAGAACTCACAACAGATCACCGTGAGCGGCACGTCATACCGGCGCGGGTCGCGAAGCACCTGGCGGTCCGTGGCCACCGCGGCCGGCTGCGGGATCGCCGTGGCCCTGAACCGCTCACGAAGCTCGCCATCGAGGTCGACCAGATCCTCTGCCTCGAACATTGACCAGTCGGGCAGCGGGATCTCGCCGTCGACCACCGGGAGTTGATCGTTGATCGCCTCGCCATCACCCAGCGGTCCGGCATCGACATACACCACCCGAGCCACTCGGTCCGGGCGGGCATCGACCACCGCGTGCGCGATCGCGCCGCCCCCGCTGTGACCGACCAGCGCTACGCCCGGCGCCATATCGTCGATGACCGTGACCACGGCACCGACGTGATCGGCCAGTCCGATGCCGGCCCGGTCATCGTCGAGCGATGCAAGCCCGGGCAGCGTCAGCGGGTGCGGGCGATGACCTGCCGACTGCACCGCGGGCATCACGTCGGTCCATGACCTTGCGTTCAGCCAGAATCCCGGGACCATGACCACGTCCATGGTCACAGACCCTACTGAGGTCCACGGACATCGACATGAGCAGATTCTTGCTGGATCGGGTTCTATGGCCTCAACGCTGCAGCTCACTGAGCAACCAGTCGATGTCGCTTCATGGGAGGTCGTGCAGGGCCAAGGCCGAGTCGCTCAAGAGGGAGGTGAACACGTGGAGGCGAGCGGATCCTTAGTCGGGGGGCATTGGGCGGACCCTGTCGAGGTCCCTCATGACCTACCCGCCGGCATCGTGCGATGGACGCCGCTTGAGGACACGCAGGGCCAGGTCGCCGACTTCGAGGTTCTGGCCGCCAACCCGGCGGGCGCGGCCCTCCTCGGGTACGCCTCGCAGCACCTGGTCGGGCGCCGACTCCGGGCGGATCTCGGGGGTTCGATTCCCCCCGGCCTGTGGGCCGCGCTGGCTCGGGTCTGGCAGACCGGTCATGCCGAACAATACGAGATGAGCGCGGCCGTTCCGCAGGCAGGTCGTCGTCTCTTGACAATTGCTCGTTCGCACCGTCATATCGTCTGGCTCGACGTGACCATGACCGGGCTCAGCGATGTGAACCTCGGCGCGGACGGCGATTCTCTCCTGCGCCGGGCCCTCGATGCCAGCGACGACAGCTTCGCCGTGTACCGAGCGGAGTGGAATTCCGACGGTTCGGTCGCTGGCTTCTTCTTGATATTCCTCAATGCTGCCGCCGCCGGGGCATACGAAGGCGATGCCAACGCTCTGGTGGGCCTTGAACTCCGAGAATTCCTGCCAGGCGCCGTGGAACTCGGCCTGTGGCAGGCTTTCATCGAGGCGATGACGACCGGCAAGCGGGTCCCGGTTCGCGGGGAAATCGACGGTGGCTCCTGGCGCGGTATCTTCGAGGGCATTCAGGTGCCCCTCGGTGGTGATCTCATCCTCTCGACGTGGCGCGATGTGACCGAGCGGGTGCACGCCGAGCGGGCGCTCGCGCTCGCCTACGAGGAGACGGGTGCAGTGCGATCCACGCTGCAGACCGCCCTGGACGCGACCAGTGACGCCTTTGCCGTGTACGACGTCCGTCGCGACAGCTTCGGCCGACCCGTCGGTCTGAGCTTGATTGCCATCAACAAGGCCGGGGCCTCGCCACTGGCCGCCGGCCCGGAAGAGCTCATCGGCCGGGATCTCCTGGACTTCTTTCCCGAGGCGGTCGAGACCGGTCTCTGGAACGTGGTCATCGACTCCCTGTCGACGGGCACGATCGCAAAGCATCGGGTCGACGTCCGTGACGTCGATGGCCAGTGGCAGGCGGCGTTCGACAATACGGTGGCCCCTGCCGGCGACAACCGGCTGGTGATCACCTGGCGGGATGTCTCCGAAGTCGTGGCGGCATCACGTGCATTGTCATTGCTCAGCGAGCAGGCACACCACGATGCCACGCATGACGCTCTCACTGGGCTGCCCAATAGGGCACTTTTTCTTGATCGTCTTGAATTCGCTCTGGCGAGCGAAGCTGCCACCGGCCGAACCGGGCTCCTGTTCGTCGATCTCGACCATTTCAAGGCAGTCAACGACACCTGGGGGCACACCGCCGGGGACCTGTTGCTCGTCGCGGTCGCCGAGCGACTGTCTACCCTCGTGCGCCGCGAGGACACGCTCGCGCGGCTGGGGGGCGACGAGTTCGTCCTCGTCCTTCGGGATCTACCGAGCCAATGGTCCGCGACCGAGCTGTTCGATCGGGTTGCAGCCAGCCTGGGCGAACCGCTTGCCCTCGACGAAACTGATCCGGCGTCGATCATCCGCCCCCAGGCGAGCCTGGGCCTCGTGCTCAGCCCGCCCTTCGAACCGGATGTGGAGAGTATGCTGCGGGCAGCGGATCATGCCATGTACGACAGCAAACGGGCTGGTCGCGGTCGCGGCACGGTGGCCGGCGAGGGCCTGGGGTCCAGGAGTGACCCGTAGCCCGTCGCCGTCATGCCACGACGTCGAAGGTCCGCAGCGTCGAATCGGTGGCGTATCGGACCTGGACACCGGCGTCGGCCGCAGCCTGCAGGTCCGTCACGGCCTCAGCCGTGATCCGTTCCCCGGGAGCCAGCACCGGAACCCCGGGCGGGTACGGCGCTACCAGTTCGGCGCTGACCCGCCCGACGGCCTGGGCGGCGGGCACGGTCACGTGAGGAGCGAAGAATGCCTCGCGCGGTGACATGACGACGTCGGGTGCAACCGTCCACACGCCCTGGGGCGTCACCGGCCGTGGCGTCCCTCGCCTGGCTTCGACCGAGTCGATCACGGCACCGCAAGCCGCCGCCACCGGGCGCTCGTCATCGGCCATGGTCACCAGCAAGATCATCGAGTCTTGGTCGGCGTTCTCGACGTTGATACCGGATCGGGCCAGGTCCGACTCCACGTCCAGGCCGTTGGCGCCGGTACCGGCGAACAAGACGACCAGCTTGGTCGGGTCGACCGTCATACCCGAGCGGGACCGCATCACTCGCAGGCCCGGGACCTCTTCGAGGCGATCGCGAGCTCTGCTGACGAGCCGGATGAGGTCGCCGATCAGCCGATGGCCGTCACGAGTCAGTAGCGCTCGCGACGCGTCGGCACTCGCCATGATCACGCCTGAGGGGCTGGTCGTGTGCGTCGCGTCGAAGCCCCGGTCCAACCGGGTGGCGTCGAGGCGCGCGGTGCGTGCGATGACGAAGGCGGCCTGGTTGTACGCCGGCAGCGTCTTGTGCGCACTCGTGACCAGGGCATCCGCCCCCGCCTGCAGGGCGTGCTGCCCTACGTCGGGGTGGAAGCCCAAGTAGGCCCCCCAGGCCTGGTCGACGATCAGCGGGATGCCGTGGGCATGCGCGAGCTCGGCGTGGCCGGTCAGGTCGGAGACGGTGCCGACGTAGGAGGGCTCGGTGAGGATGACGGCCCTGGCGCGCGGGTGTCGCCGCAGCATCTCGGCGACCCGGCTGACCGGCAGGCCCATGGGCAGTCCGCTCGCCGGATCGATCTCCGGCTGCACCCACACCGGCTGCAGGCCCGCCAGCACCAGGCCGGTGAAGGTCGAGCGGTGCAGCGACCGCGCCACGACGACCTCGTCGCCGGGCTGACCCAGAGCGAGCGCTAGTGACTGGTTGCCGTGCGTCGAGCCGCCGACGGAGATTCTCGCCCAGTCGGCGTCCCACGCCCTGGCGATGCGTGCCTCGGCGTCGGCTGTGAGGTCGTACGGCTGGCGGAAGTCCAGGCCACGGTCCTTGGGGACGTCGCCGGCGATGAGGGAACCGAACCGGTCGGTGCGCCGCTTGTGCCCCGGCGTGGTCATCGGCACGCGGATCGTCTCCTCGTGCCGCAGCCACGCATCGAACAGGGGGGCGTCCGCTCGCAGCTGCAGAGGATCGCGAGGGTCGACGGCGGTGGGCTCGAGGGTCACAGGCAGGCAGGGTAGGCCGAGCTTGCCCGTACAGCGGCGCACTGGGGGGCCATTGGCCGGAATACCGGCATGTACAGGTCGGCCCGGAGGGCCGTTACCGAAGCAGACCTACTCACGGTGACGGGTTGACACCCGCGCGTGGAGGTCAACGATGGTAACGGCTTGTCGGTCACATATGTGACACAACAGTCGAAATGGTGCGTGGCCGCGTGCCGGGGCGGCTCCCCGGCGTCTCAGCGCGCCTTCGGACCCACGTTGACCTGCGGCGCTGCCTCCGTCCGCCCTCGCAATGGCCGAGATCGGCCGACTTTGTCTTCCAGTGCCGAGTTCGCTGGAAGCTCCTTTTCCCGACCGAATCCGAGAGCATCTCCTCAGTGTTTCTTCGGGCGCCGTCCAACGCCCGCATAATAGCAAGAAGACATACTCCGTGATAACCCGCGAGAAGGCGGCGCGGGCAGTGCGGCTGGCCATTCGCCCCTTGGCCTGCCTGGTTGCCCGCCGTCCGGCCTCCGCGGCAGACCGCCCTACACGTTGCCCGCCGCGGCCGAGGGTGCTTTTGGCATCGCCAACTCCACCTTTCAATTTGGAGCGGAATCTGCTTCGCTTTGCCTCGTGAGGAGCGTGCCGGTCAGGCACTCTGGATTCGCGAAACGATCAAGACAACTTCCCGAAAGGAAACGACCATGAACACAGAACTGATCAAGAGTGGCTGGACCCGGTCCTACGGCGTCCGTGAGCAATCGTCGGCCACGGACAGCGGCTCGATGACCTGGGTCGGCGAGCAGATCGGCGCCGCTGCCCTGCACCGACATGGGCTGACGGGTGCCGGCGTGAGCGTCGCGGTCATCGACACCGGGATCTCGCGGCGGCCCGAACTCGCCGAGGCCCTTATCGCCTCAGTGGATCTCTCCAGCGATGCCGCCGACCCGGCGCTGGCCGGCCGCGACGTGGTGGGCCACGGCACCCACCTGGCGGGCATCATCGCCGGTCGAGCTTGTGAGGCGGCAAGCTTCGTCGGGGTGGCTCCGGGAGCTTCTCTGGTCGCCGTCAAGGTGGGCGACCAGGGCGGTTCGGTCACCCTCGACCAGGTTGTCGAAGGCATCGCATGGGTGATCGGCAACTCGCGACTCCTGGGCATCCGGGTGCTGAACCTCGCCTTCGGGGTGGAGGGCATACCGGCCAAGCACCTGCAGCCTCTCGCGCGGGCCGTGCGCCAGGCCCGCCGGGCGGGAATTGTCGTAGTGGTGGCAACCGGTAACGAGGGTTCGGCCTCCCGTGGGCTGTCGTACCCGGCAGCCAGTTCGGACGTGATCTCGGTCGGCAACGTGGAGTTCGTGGATGGTCGGTGGGTGGCTCATGACACCACCTCGTGCGGCGATGGGCGTCATGATCCGGACCTTGCGGCGCCGGGCCGGAGCCTGGTCAGCACCGTCAGCCCGGACAGCGTGGCGGTGGCGGAGAACCCGGACTCGGTCGTTGCCGAGGGCTTCATCAAGGGCACCGGATCGTCGCAGGCCGCCGCTGTCGTCTCGGGCGCTGTGGCGCTGCTCCTGCAGGCACGTCCTGAGCTCTCGCCGCGGCAGGTCCGTGACTTCTTCACGCGGACTGCCGAGTTCTTGCCGGATGCCGACGGGCGCCGGGTGGGAGCAGGTCTGCTCGACCTGGGTGCGCTGATCGAGATGACCACGCCTGATGAGGAGTGGCTGCTCGCGGATGGCGACGTCTCGGACCTGGTATTGACCGACCACGGTTCTGTCCAGAACTCGTGGAAGGGCAACTCGTGGAAGGGCAACTCGTGGAAGGGCAACTCGTGGAAGGGCAACTCGTGGAAGGGCAACTCGTGGAAGGGCAA
>ENA-ORBV01003891-ORBV01003891.1-microbial-mat-metagenome-genome-assembly--contig:-NODE-3891-length-29310-cov-6.112852_pt1 | contig 29310 bp, 26 predicted proteins | sample MGYA00237777_ERZ505514 | MGnify/ENA primary metagenome ERZ505514 (study PRJEB26160, sample SAMN06269048) | microbial mat metagenome | isolation source: Oligotrophic lake microbial mat | place... | reverse complement strand
CCAACGACGTGTTCACGATCTGCTGGACCTCCGGCACCGAGGCCCGGCCCAAGGGCGTGCCGCGCAGCCACAACGAATGGCTGGTGGTGGCGCCGTCGATCATCGAGGCGGGACAGATCCGCGAACATGCGCGGCTGCTCAACCCGTTCCCGCTGGTCAACATGGCCGGCATCTCGACCGCGATCGCGGCCTGGCTGGTGGTCGGCGGCACCGTCGTACAGCACCATCCGTTTGCCTTGCCGGTGTTCCTGCAGCAGATCCGCGACGAACGGATCGACTACACGGTGGCGCCACCGGCCGTGCTCAACATGCTGCTGCAGAACACGACGCTGCTCGGCGGCATCGACTTCAAGCGCCTGGCGCGTATCGGCTCGGGATCGGCGCCGCTGAGCGAGTGGATGGTGCGCGGCTTCGCCGAACAATTCGGTGTGCAGATCATCAACTATTTCGGTTCCAACGAAGGTGCCGCTCTGGCGGGCAACCACATCGACCTGCCCGACCCGGGCGACCGCGCCACGTTTTTCCCGCGTGCCGGAGTCAAGGGTTTCGACTGGTCGGTGTCCACGACGCGCAAGGTGCGCACCCGGCTGGTCGATCTGGACACCGGACAGGACATCGACGCGGTCGGCCATGTCGGCGAGTTGCGCTTCGCTGGCCCGACCATCTTCAGCGGCTATTTCGGCGCGCCCGAGCTGACCCGACGTGCGTTCGACGCGCAGGGTTACTACAAGACCGGCGATCTGTTCGAGATCGCCGGCGACCGCAAGCAGTTCTACCGTTACGCGGGACGCTCCAAGGATCTGGTGATCCGCGGCGGCATGAACATTTCGCCCGAAGAGATCGAAGGCCTGCTGATGGCCTGCCCGCTGGTCAAGGAGGTGGCCGTGGTCGGCGTGCCCGACACGGTTCTCGGCGAAAAGGTGTGTGTCTGCGTGGTCGCACATCCAGGCGCGCTACTGGTGCTTGACGACCTGGTGCACTACCTGCGCACCGAAAAACATGTGGCGGCCTACAAGCTGCCGCAATATCTGCTCGCGCTGACCGAACTGCCGCGCAATCCGGTCGGCAAGATCCTCAAGACCGAACTGCGCGCGCAGGCCAAGGCCCTGGCGGGCGCAGGGCGCAAGGAGACCGCGTGAAACCAGTCCTGTTGCTGATACCCGGCATGTTCAATACCGGCGCGGTCTGGGACCCGGTACGTGCCCATTTGGGCCCGGATGTGGATGTGCGCGTCGCCGATGTTCTGACCCAGACCGGCATCGGCGCGATGGCCGACGACGCCTGGCAGCAGGTTGCCCATCTGGCCCCGCAAGCGCCGCTGATCGTCGCTGGCTTCTCGATGGGCGGCTATGTGGCGATCGAATTGCTGGCACGCCATCCCCAGCAGGTCCATGCGCTGGCACTGGTCGACAGCTCTGCCGGCGTCGAGTCACCCGAAACCCTGGTCGTGCGCGAGAAGACCATCGCTGCGCTGGAGCGCAATTTCGAGCGCACCGTGGCAGGTGTGATCGCGTTCAGCCTGCATCCGGATCACCACAGCCGCGCCGACCTGGTCGACGGCATGCGCACCATGATGCACCGCGTCGGCGCCGACGCAGCCATACGTCAGACCCGCGCGCTGATGGCGCGCTCCGACCACCGCGCGATGCTGGCCAAGCTGGCCATCCCGACGGCCATCGTCTGCGGCCGTGAAGACAAGGTCACGCCACCCGCCTTGTCCGAAGACCTTGCCACATTGATTCCGGGCGCCCGCCTGACCTGGCTGGAACAGGCCGGACACCAGACCCCACTCGAGCAACCCGCCGCGCTGGCCCAGGCGTTGCTGCAGCTGATCGCATCCGCCACCACAACCGCGACCACCCAGAAGGACACCCCATGATCCAACGCCGCACCATCCTGACCGGCCTGGCCGCCGCCAGCACCAGCCTGGTATTGCCTGCCGCCCGCGCACAGAGTTTTCCCGACCGGCCGGTGCGCGTCGTCGTGCCATTTGCCGCTGGCAATACGCTTGACACTGCGGTGCGCCAGGTCGGCGAGTTGTTCAAGCAAAACACCGGGCAGCCGATCCTGGTCGACGCCAAACCCGGCGGCTCGGGCATCATCGCCGCGCAGACCGTGATGCAGGCAGCACCGGACGGCTACACCGTGTTGTTGTGCAACACCAGCATGTTCACGATCAACCCGCATACCTTCGCCAGCCTTCCCTACGACCCGGACAAGCACTTCAAGCCGGTGTCCAACTTCCTCGGCGCGGCCATGGTAATGGCGGTCAACGACAGCGTGCCGGCCAAGAACGTCGCCGAATTCGTCGCCTGGGCCAAGGCCAACCCGGGCAAAGTGTCGTTTGCCTCCTTCACCGCCGGCAATTCGTCGCACTTTGCCGGTGTGATACTCAACCAGCGCGCCGGCATCGACATGTTGCACGTGCCGTTCAACGGTACGCCGCCAGCGGTGACCGCGCTGCTCTCAGGCACGGTGAATGCGGCCTTCGTGCCGATGATGGCCGTCAAGCAGCATGTGGAGTCGGGCAAGCTCAAGGTGTTGGCCATCACGACGCCAACCCGCTCGCCGCACATGCCCAACCTCGCCACCTTCCGCGAACAGGGCTACCCCGATCTGGACATATATATATGGGCCGGCCTGGCCGCACCCGCCGGCACGCCGGATGCGGTGATCGCGCGGCTCAACACCGAGTTCGGCAAGGCCCTGCGCAGCGCCGAGATCAGGAAACTGTGGGATCCGGTCGGCTTCGAGCCTCTGGCAACCACGCCGCAGGAATTCCAGTCGTTCTACCAGGCCGAATCCAAACGCTGGGCCGAGGCGGTGAAGATCTCCGGCTTCAAGGCGACGACATGAGCCCCCGCCCGGCCGCTCCGAAGGGGGCTCGCACCGCAGCCCGCAGGGCGGAGGTTTCCGTATGAGCCCCCGCCCGGCCGCTCCGAAGGGGGCTCGCACCGCAGCCCGCAAGGGCGGAGGTTTCCTTATGTGCCCCCGCCCGGCCGCTCCGAAGGGGGCTCGCACCGCAGCCCGCAGGGCGGAGGTTGCTTTGTGATCATGGCGCGTAGCAACCCGTTTACGCTGCGATTGCCGGTATTCGCGGCTCCGATGTTCCTGATCTCGGGGCCGGAGCTGGTGCTGGCCGCCTGCAAGGCCGGCATCATTGGCGCCTTCCCCACGCCCAATGCGCGGCCGATCAGCGAGCTCGATGCCTGGATGAGGCAGATCACGGAAGGACTGGCCCAGGCGCGTGACGAGCCCGGCGCGGGCACCATCGGCCCCTGGTGCGCGAATCTGGTCACCCATTCGTCGAACACCCGGTTGGCCGAAGACCTGGACCTTGTGGCCCGCTACAAGCCGCCGGTCGTCGTGACCGCCCTGGGCAGCCCGAAACCGGCCATCGCTGTCGTGCAAAGCTATGGCGGCTTGGTGTTTGCCGACGTGACCAGCATCGCGCTCGCACGCAAGGCAGTGGCTGCCGGCGCCGACGGCCTGGCCTGTATCTCCAGTGGCGCGGGCGGGCACACCGGCTCGATCTCGCCGTTCGCGTTCATCAGTGCGGTGCGCGAGTTCTTCGACGGCTACATCATCGTCGGCGGCGCCATCAGCGATGGCTGGGGCGTGGCCGGGGCCGTCGCTGCCGGCGCGGATTTCGTCTACATGGGCACGCGCTTCATTCCCACGCGCGAAAGCATGGCGCCAGATGCCTACAAGCAGATGCTGGTCGATTGCTCGGTGGAGGACATCGTCGTCAGCGCGGGCATCACCGGCACGCCGGCAACCTGGCTCAAACCGTCGCTGCGCGCCAACGGGCTGGATCCGGACGACATGCCGTCCGCGCCGCCCCGGCAATACGACAGCAACCAGGCCATCGCCGCCAAGAAATGGAAGGACGTCTGGGCCGCCGGTCAGGGTGTGGGTGCGATCAAGCAGGTGGAAGCGGTGGCTGACGTGGTTGATCGGCTGCAAGCCGAATACCGCAGCGCCTGCCAGCGGCTGGCCGCGCTGGCACCGCCCGCTATACCCGCCCTGGAGGCTCGGCATGCCGCATGAGGTGGTCCACACGGTGAAATCCACGCTCGTGCCCGACGCCAGAGACATCGCCGCCGGGCCGGTGGCGCGCATCCTGTTGCCCCGCCAGATCGGCAGTGGCACCCACGCCTGCTGGGCCGATGCGAGCGGCATCCGCTCGGACTGGGCGGAAATTCCGATCTGCATAAAGGACACACCATGACAACAAGCACCTACATCCTCGGCGGCTACCAGACCGACTTTGCCAAAGCCTGGTCGCGCAGCGGCCAGGACATCTCCGACATGACGCGCGAGGCCACACTGGGCGCGCTGCAGGCCAGCGGGGTGGATGCGGCGCAGATCGAGAGCATCCACGTGGGCAATGCCTTCGGCGAACTGCAGCGCCAGCAGGCACACCTGGGCGCGATGGTGGCGCAAGTGGTGCCCGAACTCTGGGGCGTGCCGGCCATGCGCCACGAAGGCGCCTGCGCGTCGTCGTCGCTGGCCATCCTCACCGCAATGGCCGAGATCGAGGCCGGTCGGTACGACTGCGTGCTGGTGCTGGGCGTGGAGGAATTCAAGAATCTGCCGGGCGACGTGGCCTCCGCCAACCAGAACGCGGCCGCCTGGCAAGGCCATGAGGACATCGACTGCACCTTCATGTGGCCGGCCGCGTTCGGCCTGCTGGCCGGCGAATACGACAAGCGGTATGGACTGGACCGCAAGTACCTGAACCGTATCGCCGAACTCAACTACGGCAACGCCAAACGCAACCCGCTGGCGCAGACGCGCAAGTGGCAGTTCGACGACAAGAGCTTCACCGACGACGACCAGGCCAACCCATGGATCGAGCCGGGCTCGCGGCGCCAGGACTGCGGCCAGATCACCGACGGTGCCTGCGCCATCGTGCTGGCATCGGCCGACTTTGCGCGCGCGCATGCGCAGCGCAGCCGCAGCTCGCTGGAGGCATTGCCGCGGATCGCGGGCTGGGGCCACCGCAATGCCGGCTTGCGCCTGAAGGACAAGTTCGCGCGCAGTGCCAACGCGACCTATGTCTTTCCTCACGTGCGCCAGGCGATCGAGGACGCCTGGCGCCGCGCCGGGGTGGCAGATATCACCGCGATGGACGGTGTCGAGACGCATGACTGCTTCACCACCACCGAATACATGGCGATCGACCACCTGGGGCTGACGCCACCGGGCCAGAGCTGGCAGGCGATCGAGGACGGCCGGATCGAGCGCGGCGGCAGTTGTCCGGTCAACATGAGCGGCGGCCTGATCGGTTGCGGCCATCCGGTCGGCGCCACCGGTGCGCGCATGTTGCTCGATGCCGCGCGCCAGGTCAGCGGCCAGGCCGGCGAGACGCAGATCGACGGTGCGAAAAAAGTACAGACGCTCAACATCGGCGGCTCCTGCGCCACCGTTGTGAGTTTCGTCGTGGCGCAGGACGCCTGATCACCCCCGTCGACTCACGCCGCCGCCCCTGCCCTCACCATGCGCCCGCCCACGCAACACGCCGCACTGCTCTACCAGCCCGACCTGGACCTGACGCGCGACGCCATCGCCAGCAGCGCGCTCAACCATGGCCTGATCGCGCTGGGCGACACCTGGACGTCGGCGGTGTTGATGGGCGCCTTCACCGGCATCAACCAGTTCGACCTGTGGATCGAGCGGCTCGGTATTCCGCGCGCCACGCTGGCGAACCGGCTCGCGCGGCTGATCGACATGGGCCTGATGCGACGGCGCAGCTACGGCGAGCGGCCGGCGCGCCAGGGTTACCGGCTTACCCAGACCGGCCTGCAGTTGTACAACCACGTGCTGATGTTCTGGGTCTGGGAGCGTCGCTGGGGCCACCGGCGCGCCGCGTTACCGGCCAAGCTGGTACACCGCAGCTGCGGGCAGTCCTTCACGCCGGTGCTGGCTTGCGCCGCATGCCATGACAAGACGACGCTGGGTGACCTGACGCTGACGCTGCAGGTCAATCCGGTGCTGCTCGAGCGCGCATCAGGCGCGGGTCGGGCGGGCCGGGTGGCGCGTAGCGACAACTCCGGCATGGGCATGCGCGTGGACCGCTGGTCGCTGCTGATCGTCAGTGCGGTGATCCTGGGTTGCCACCATTTCGACCAGCTGGTGCATGTGCTGGGCATCTCCAGCAGCGTGCTGGCACGCAGGCTGACCGGCATGGCGCAGTCGGGCCTGCTGCTGTACCAGAACGACACCCAGGACAACCGGCGCAGCGTGTACCGGCTCACGTCCGCCAGCCGCGACCTGTTCGGTTACCTGGTCTGCCTGTCCAGCTGGGCCAGCCACCACTACCTGAACCAACCCAGCTCGATCCGGCCGCTGCACAAGGCCTGCGCAAAGACCTTCGTGCCCGAGGTGCTGTGCAGCAGTTGTGCCTTGCCGGTTCATCCGTGGGACGTGTCGTTCACCGCCGTCCACCCTTTCACATCCCCTGCCACAACGCCCAAGGAGGCCGCATGACCGTCGAACGGATCCGCACACTGCGCAGCGATATCGTGCCCGGTGACCACCCCTACCTGCAACGCGCCTGGACGCCCCTGCACGAAGAGGTCAACGCCACCGACATGCGGGTGCTCGAAGGACACATTCCAACCGACATCGACGGCGTGTACCTGCGCAACACGCAAAACCCGCTCTACCAGTCGATTGGCCGTTACCACCCGTTCGATGGCGACGGCATGATCCACATGATCGCGTTTCGGGACGGCAAGGCGACCTACCGCAACCGCTTCGTGTCGACCAAGGGATTGCGCGCCGAGATCGAGGCCGATCGGCGCCTGTGGGCCGGCCTGATGGAAGACCCGACGCTGTCGACCCGGCCAGGCTGGGGCGCGCACGGTTCGATCAAGGATGCATCGAGCACCGATGTGGTGGTGCACGCCGGCAAGGCGCTCACGACCTATTACCAGTGCGGCGAGGGTTACCGCATGGACCCGCTCACATTGCAGCAACAGGGCATTGCGCCCTGGTCGCCACTGGACGGCATTTCGGCGCACGCCAAGGTCGACGAGGCCACCGGCGAATTGCTGTTCTTCAACTATTCCAAGCATGCGCCGTACATGCATTACGGCGTGGTCGACCGGCATGACACGCTGGTGCACTACGTACCGATCCCGCTTCCCGGCCCGCGCCTGCCGCACGACATGTGTTTCACCGAACACTTCGCGATCCTCAACGACTTCCCGTTGTTCTGGGATCCCGAATTGCTCAAACAGGGCAAACACGTGGTCAAGTTCCACCCCGACATGCCCTCGCGTTTCGCCATCATCCCGCGCCGCGGCCTCGCGCAGGACATCCGCTGGTTCGACGCCGCACCGACCTTCGTGCTGCATTGGCTCAATGCCTACGAGGAAGGCGACGAGATCGTGCTCGACGGCTACTTCGAGGAAGAGCCCGAGCCCAAGAACTTCGAGGGCGCGCCCAAGGGCTACGAGCGCATGATGTCCTACCTGGACCAATACAAGATGAAGACCCGGCTGCACCGCTGGCGCTTCGATCTGGCCAGCGGCAAGACGACCGAGCAGCGACTGGACGAGCGTACGCTGGAATTCGGCATGTTCAACCAGCGTCATGCCGGCAAGCCCTACCGCTATGCCTACAGCGCAGTGCAGGTGCCGGGCTGGTTCCTGTTCAACGGGTATGTCAAGCACGACCTGCAGACCGGCCAGTCGTGGGAGATCCACCTGCCCGAGGGCCAGTTCGCCAGCGAGGCGCCGTTTGCGCCGCGCATCAACGCCCGGGGTGAGGATGACGGTTACCTGGTGACCTTCGTCACCAACGAGAACACCCAGGGCTCCGAGGCGCTCTTGATCGACTGCAGGCGTTTCGCCGACGGCCCGGTTTGCCGGATCGCCTTGCCGCACAAGTTGTGCAGCGGCACACATTCGTGCTGGGCCAACGGGGCCGACTTGCGCGACGGGCTGCTCAGCGGCAGGCCGGCATGATCACGATGGCAGGGGCCGCTGACGACATGCGGCGGGGGCCGCCATTTTTTCCCAGGAGTACACGATGACCCACGCCTTGATCAACGTCAACGGCGGTGCCATCGCGCTGGGCCATGCGATGGGCTCCACCGGCAGCGCGCTGGTGGGCACCGCGCTCCACGAACGCGAGCGCCGCGGCGCCCGCCGCGCCCTCATCGCGATCTGCGGCGCCGCCGGGCCGCTCCCAAGGCGCTCAGCCCCGCAGTCCGAAGGACGCAGGGTTTCCTGGCGCGCCGCCGGGCCGCTCCCAAGGCGCTCGCACCGCAGGCCGCAGGCCGCAGGTACGCCAGTGAGCGCCGCGGGACGGAGGGCCATGCCGTGACCGGAGCGGCACTCCAGGTTTTCGCGCAGCTGACGGTCAACGGCATTGCCGTGGGAGCGATCTACGCACTGGTTGCGCTGGGGCTGGTGCTCACCTACAAGGCCACCGAGGTGCTGAACTTCGCGCATGGCGACATGCTGGTGGTATCGGCCTTCACCGCCTGGGGCCTGATCACGGTGGCCGGCCTGCCATTTTGGGCCGCGCTGGGTGTGACGGTGCTGATCGCGGCCGCACTGTCCTACGGAATCGATGCGCTCATCGTGCGGCGTATTACTGGCCAGCCGCAGTTCGCCGGCGTGATGCTCACCATCGCGCTGGCCTTCATGCTGCGCGGCCTGGTCAGCATGGGTTTCGGCCCCGAGTCGCGCAATTACGCCACGCCCTGGACCGGGCAGACCAGCAGCCTGGCCGGCATCGCGATCGCCGACCTGCAGCTGGTCATCGTGGGCGTCGCACTGGCGGTGACGGCCGCCTTGCTGCTGTTTTTCCGCGGCACCCGGCTCGGCGTCGCGATGCAGGCGGCATCGCAGAACCAGCTGGCTGCGTACCTGACCGGGGTCCGCGTCAAGCGCGTCAACTCGATGGTCTGGGCACTGGCCGGGGCAACGGCGGCGGTGGCCGGCGTGCTGCTGGCGCCGATCACGCTGGTCGACATCACCTTGTGGTTCGTCGTGCTCAAGGCACTGGCGGCGCTGGTGCTTGGCGGATTCGGCAGCATTGCCGGCGCCATCGTCGGTGGCCTGTCGATCGGGTTGATCGAGCAGTACGCCGGCGTCTACCTGCCCGACGGCTCCAAGGACGTGGTGGCCTATGTGGTGCTGATCGCGGTGCTCATCGTGCGCCCTCACGGCCTGCTCGGCGAAGCGCACGGCAAACGGGTCTAGCACGCAGCACCATGCGATTCGACTACAACACCCGTTACCGCGACAGCTTCGCACTATTGCGCCATGCCGACCAGCGCATCGCCTACGCCCTGCTGGCGGCCCTGCTGCTGGCCCTGCCCTGGCTGGCATCGAACTACCTGGTGGGCGAACTGGCCTATGTCTTCATCCTGTGCATCGCCAGCCTGGGTCTGATGGTGCTGACCGGCTACACCGGGCAGGTGTCGCTTGGCCATGCTGCGTTTCTGGCCGTGGGTGCCTATGGCCACGCCTGGATGCTGAGCCAGGGCCTGCCACTGATGGTGTCGCTGCCATTGGCCGGACTGCTCTGCGGCCTGTTCGGGCTGGCGCTCGGAATTCCGGCGATCCGGGTCTCCGGTCTGTACCTGGCCATGGTCACGCTCGCGTTCTCGGTCATCGTGACCCATGTGATCGGCCAGTGGAGCGCGGTCACCGGCGGTTTTACCGGCCTCGCCGTGCCGGATCCGGTGCTGGTGGGGCTTTCACTTGGCGGCGGCAAGGCTTTTTATTTCTTCTGCCTGTCCCTGCTGGCCCTGGTGCTGCTGGCCTTGCTGAACCTGTTGCGTTCCGCCATCGGGAGAGCTTTTGTCGGTGTGCGCGACTCCGAGGCAGCGGCCTATTCGCTAGGCATCCCGGTGGCCCGGGTCAAGGTCGCCGCATTTGCGTTGTCGGCCGGCGTCACCGGGCTGGCCGGCGCGCTGCTGGCACACCATACCAAGTACCTGACACCGGATGCGTTCACGCTGATCCTGTCGATGGAACTGGTGCTGATGGTGGTGATCGGCGGCCTGGGCAGCCTGCGCGGGGCCATTTTGGGCGCGATCCTCATCAGCCTGCTGCCGACCCTGATATCGCGCGTCAAGCCATTCCTGCCGGATCAGATCGCCAAGCAGTTCGGACTCGAAACCTTCATCTTCGGCTTCATCCTGGCGCTGTTCGTGTTGTTCGAGCCCACCGGCATCAACGGGCGCTGGATCAAGTTGCGCACGCTGGTGCAGAGCTTTCCGCTGTATCGCAAGGACACCTTCAAGCGCACCAAGCGCTACATGAAATCGGAGCGCTACAAATGACGGCGTCCGCGAACCTGGCAACACTGCTGCAGGTGCACGACCTGTCCCTGTCCTTCGGTGGCGTGCATGCGATCCGCCAACTGTCGTTCGAGGTGCGTGCCGGCGAGGTGCTGGCCATCATCGGCCCGAACGGAGCCGGCAAGACGTCGGTGCTCAATGTCGTGACCCGGGTGTTCGACCCCAGTGGCGGCAGCGTGCAGTTCGACGGCAACGAACTGACCCGGGTCGAGCGCCATGCGGTCGCGGCGCTGGGTGTGGCGCGCACGTTCCAGAACATCGAGCTGTTCGAGGCCGCCACCGTGCTGGACAACCTGCTGCTGGGCCGGCACCGGTTCGGCCACGGCGCCTGGTGGCAACAATTGCTGCGCACGCCGGCCGTGACCCGGCTCGAGGAGCATTCACGCGCCGCCGTCGAGGACGTGATCGAATTCCTGGATCTCTCCCCGTGGCGCAACAACCTGGTCGCCAGTCTGCCGTATGGCGTGCGCAAGGTGGTCGAACTCGGCCGCGCGCTGGCCACCGGGCCCAGACTGCTGTTCCTGGACGAACCGGCCTCGGGACTGAACCCGGAGGAGACCCGCCGCCTGGCGTTCTGGATCGACGATATCCGCACCGATCTGGGCATCACCGTGGTGATGGTCGAACACGACATGTCGCTGGTCAGCGCAGTGGCGGACCGCGTGATCTGCATGGCGCAGGGCGCGATGCTGGCCAGCGGCACCGCGCGCGAGGTGCAGAACGATCCGCTGGTCGTGGCGGCCTACCTGGGGAGCTGAGAGCGTGAGAGCCATGGAACCGATGCTGGACGTGCGCAATCTCGAGACCTGGTACGGGCCGATCGTCGCGATCTCGGGCATCAACCTGCAGGTGTCCGAAGCCCGCATCGTCGCAGTGCTGGGCGCCAACGGCGCGGGCAAGACAACCTTGCTCAACACGGTCGCCGGCGTGATCGACCCGTTCAAGGGCCAGGTGGTGTTTCGCGGCGAGCAGGTGCAGGGACGCGATGCCGATGCGGTCTGCCGCAAGGGCCTGGTGCTGGTGCCGGAAGGGCGCCAGGTGTTCCCGTTCCTGAGCGTGCGCGACAACCTGGCCATGGGCGCCTATACCCGCCGCGACAGCGACGCAGTGCAGCGCGACCTGGAGCGGGTCTACCAGTGGTTCCCCCGGATGAAGGAGCGCGCGCAACAACACGCCGGACTGCTCTCGGGCGGCGAGCAGCAGATGCTGGCCATCGGGCGCGCCGTGATGAGCCAGCCCAAGCTGCTGATGCTCGACGAACCTTCGCTGGGCCTGTCGCCCTTGCTGACCAAGGAGATCTTCGGCATCGTGCGCCGCATCCGCGACGAAACCGGCACCGCGATGCTGGTGGTCGAGCAGAACGCAGCGGTCGCGCTGGCCCACGCGGACGACGGCTACATCATGGAACTGGGCCGGGTCGTGGCCGCCGACACCTGCGCGGCGCTGGCACGCAAGCCGGATGTGCGCGACGCCTACCTGGGGCTGGGACAGACCCACGGCCTGAGCGGAACCGCACAACGCTGGAGCCGGCGCAAGACCTGGCGCTAGCATGAGCATGCTGATGAATTCCTGCACTTTCCTCGATTGCGACACCCCGGCCAAGGTGTTCCGCGCGCGTTGCCAGGCCTGGGGCGAGGCGGGCGCGCTGCGCCACAAGCGCCGTGGCATCTGGCAGACCGTCAGCTGGAATGGTTATTTCGCGCATGCACGTGCGATCGGGCTTGCGCTGGCCGACCTGGGCCTGCAACGCGGCGACGTGATCTGCGTGCTGGCCGAGAACCGGCCCGAGTGGCTGTATGCCGACATGGGCGGGCAATGCATGGGCCTGGTGGGCAACGGCATCTACCCGACCTCGTCGAGTGACCAGGTCGCCTACATCCTGCAGCATTCGCAGGCGCGGGTGTTGCTGGTCGAGAACCAGGAACAACTGGAAAAGGCGCTGGCCGTGCGCGACGCCTGCTTGGAACTGCAGCGCATCGTCGTGATGGACCGCGAAGGCCTGCGCAACCTGCGCGACGACCGGGTCCTGTTCTTCGACGCGTTGCTGGCACGGGGCATGGAGCTGGCGCGCAGCCGCGGCGCGGACTTCGACGCCGCCATCGATGCCGGCAAACCATCGGACACCGCCTTCCTGGTCTATACATCGGGCACCACCGGCTCGCCCAAGGGCGCGATGATGTCCAACCGCAACGTGGTGTTCCAGATCGGCCAGGCCACCGCCTATCTGGACGCTGCGCCCGGTGACCGGTCGTTGTCATTCCTGCCGCTGTGCCATATTGCCGAACGCATGTCCACCGTGTTCAACCCGCTGGCGGTGGGCCTGGTGGTGCATTTCCCGGAGAACGCCGGCACGGTGTTCAACGACCTGCGCGAGGTGGCGCCGCAGGTGCTGTTCGCGCCGCCGCGGTTCTGGGAAAAGATGTACTCGCAGATCGACCTGTTCATGCGCGATGCGATCGCGCCGGCGCGCTGGGCCTACCAGCGGGCGCTGGCCGGCAACCGGACACGGGTCCAGCAACGGCTCGATGGGCAGGCGGAAACCCCGCCGTCGCTGCGCGAACGCATGTTGGACGCGGCGGCGTTCCGTAACCTGCGCATCTTCCTGGGCCTGCAGAACGTGAAGACGGCGCTGACCGGCGCGGCCCCGGTGCCACCGGACCTGATCCGCTGGTTCCTGTCGATCGGCATCGAACTGCGCGAAGCGTTCGGCATGACGGAGACCTGCGGTTTCTGCACCGCGACACCGGTGGGCGGTATCCGGCTCGGCTGGGCCGGGGTCGCCGGCGTCGGCATGCAGATCCGCATCGGCGCCGAGAGCGAAATCCAGGTGCGCGGGCCGCATGTGTTCGCCGGCTACTGGCGCGACCCGGACCGTACCGCCGAGGCGCTGGACGCCGAAGGCTGGCTGCGCACCGGTGACTGCGGGGAACTCGATGGCCAGGGTTACCTGGCGATCCGCGACCGGATCAAGGACATCCTGATCACCTCGGGCGGCAAGAACATCACGCCCAGCCAAATCGAGAGCCGGCTCAAGTTCAGCCCCTACATCACCGACGCAGTGGTGATCGGCGACGGCCGCCATTTCCTCACCGCGCTGGTCATGATCGACCAGGAACATGTGGCGCGTTTCGCGCAGGAGCGCCAGGTGCCTTATACCGACTTTGCCAGCCTGACCCGCACGGCCGAGGTGGTGGATCTGATCCGATCGCAGGTCGAACAGGCCAACTTGCAGTTGGCCCGGGTGGAGCAGATCAAGGATTTCCGCATCATCGCCGAGCTGCTCGGCGCCGAGGACGAAGAACTCACACCGACGATGAAACTCAAGCGCAAGGTGATCGCCGTCAAATACGCCACACTGATCGCCGCCATGTATTCCGCCTGAATAGGGACTGAGTGCCCCACAATCCGCCGTACCGAGTTTTTCCGTTCCATCCCTGTCGACATCAACGTGTATTTTCATAAGGAGCAAACCATGCAGAAATCTCTGTCCCGCCTGATCGGCATCACCGCCACCCTGGGCGCCTCGCTGGCATTCGCCGGCGGCGTCAGCGACACCGAAATCGTCATCGGCACCCATCTCGACCTGTCCGGTCCGGTGGCGGCCGGCATGCCGATGTTGCGCAACGCGATGCAGATGCGCCTGGACGAGGCCAACGCAGCCGGCGGCGTGAATGGCCGCAAGTTCCGCCTGGTGGTCGAAGACAACGGCAGCCAGCCGCAACTGGCCGTGCGCGCGGTGCAGAAACTGACCAAGAGCGACGACGTGTTCGCCATCCTCAACCCGTTCGGCTCCGGACCGAACGCGGCCACGGTCAAGATGGCCACCGATGCCGGTGTCATCGTGTTCGCACCCTGGGCTGCGTCGGGCATCATCCAGAAGGTCTCGGGCAACAGCCCGCTGCTGTTCACGACGGTGCAGAACTACGACAGCACGACCGCCACCGGCGTGTCCTGGGCGATCAAGAACTGGGGCGCGAAGAAGATCGGCGTGATCTACCAGGAAGGCCCGTTCGGCGATCTGGTCAAGGCTGGCATGAATGCCGCGCTCAAGGAGGCGAACCTGACGCCCGCGGCCGAGGCCGCGTGGAAGGCCGGTGACATCGACTTCTCGTCCCAGGTCGCCAAGATGAAGGCCGCCAATGTGGACATGATCCTGGCCGGCACCATCGTGCGCGAGACCGTGGCGGTGATGGCCGAGGTGCGCAAGCTGGGCTGGAAGGAAGTCAAGGTGCTGACCGCGTTGCCGGGCCGCAGCGGCATCGTCGCGGCACTGGGCAAGGATGCGGTCGAAGGCCTGTACGGCATCGGCGGCTGGAAGTTGCACGGATCGGATGCCACCGACGCAGACGCGAAGAAGTTCCAGACGGCGTTCAAGCAGAAGTTCAACGCCGACCCGGACGAGAACGCAGCCAATGCTTATTCGTACACCGACTGGTTCATCAAGAGCGTGCAGGCGGCGGGCAAGAATCTCACCGCCGAGAGTTTCGCCAAGGCTGCCCAGGGCGTCTCGCACCAGGATTTCACGACCTATTCGAAGCAGTCTTTCGTTGGCAACCACGTGAGCCCGGAATATGCCTCGATCGACATGGTCAAGGGCGGCCGCTGGATGCAGCAAGTGGCGCCGATGACCGGGCTGGTCAAATAACGCATGACACGGGGTGGCGGCTGCGGATGGCCGCGGGTCGCCGCCCCGGCGCTGCTCACGCGCGCTTGCGAAGCGACGCCGCGGCCGGCTCCTGCACGAACGACTCCAGCGTGCGGACCACGTCGGCGCCATCGGCTGCCGACTTCGGCGTGTGCGCATGGATGTGCGACGGGCGCTCCTTGCGATCGAACCAGATCGTACCCTCGTTGGTCAGGATCTGGTCGCGTTTCTGGATACCCACGTTGTTGACCAGTACGTCGATCTGGGTGCCGCGCGCCTGCAGTCGTTCCACGAGGCTCCAGATCTGGCTTTGCAACGAGAAGTCGGCGATTTCGGTGATGACCTTGTCCGGATGGTTCGTCGACTCCGCAAAGGCCTTGAGTTTGCCGGCGTCGCGCGCCGCCACGATGACGGTCGCACCGCCATTGACGGCCGAGCGCGCTGCAGATCCACCGATACCCCTCTCCCATCCCCTCTACGTTGATGGCACATTCGATTAAAGTGGCGCATTATTCGAATGACAAGATTTATTTTCAAATAATCTTGCATATTGGGAGATAGATGCAAAACCCATTGCTTTTCTCACATATCAAGATCAATTCGAAAAAAAGCTCGAGGATTCGCTTGGCTGGACCATGGTGGTCGAAAACAAGCCGGGCGCCAGCGGCACGATCGGCGCAGACATGGTGGCCAAGGCGCCACCCGATGGTCACACCCTGCTGGTCATCAACCAGCTGCTGGTGCAGGCATCCGCCCTGTACACGTCGATTCCCTTCGACCCGCTGAAAGACCTGATTCCGCTCACCGACATGTTCTCGTCGCCGCTGTGGCTGGCCGTCAATACATCGAAGACCACCGCCAAAACGATGAAGGAGTTCGTCGCCCAGGTGAAGGCCGAGCGCAACACACACAACTACGCGTCGGTCGGAAACGGCTCGATCGGCAGTCTGTACGGTCACAAGCTCAACGAAGTGGCAGGCCTGGACATGGTGCACGTGCCGTACAAAGGAGCCGGGCCGGTTGTGATGGCGCTGCTGGCCGGCGAAGTGTCCGAGCAAGGATTCCCCGGCTTCGAGTCGTTCAGCTGGGTCGGCATTTTCGTCACCGGAAAAACGCCTCCCGATGTCGTCAAGCTCCTGGCCGCGGAAGTGACAAAGGCGCTCAAGCAGCCCGACGTGGTGGCCAAACTCAGTGACATGGCGCTGGACCCTGGGGGCATGTCGATGGATCGATTCGCAGCCATGGTCGCTGCCGATCACACACGGTGGGGCACGATCATCAAGAGCGCCGGCATGAAACTCGACTGACGACGGGTGCGCGGTTGGCGCGGCCATACCAAGCTCTAGGCGGCGGGTACTTCACCGCCTGCGTCGGGCTTCCAATCGAGCGCACGCGCCTCTTGCATCAGTTGCCGGGCCAGATCCTGGCGCCGCTGCGGCGGCATGCGCGACTGGATTGCTGCAATGCTGATACCCGCATAACTGTTGCGCGACAGTCGAAAACTGCATCCGACACCATTGGTCTCGTCGGTGCGGAAATCATGCGCCTCGGAATACCCTTTTCTGCGCGTATCGCCGACGGCGCGCATCAGTTTGTCGCCCGACATGCGCAGACGCAGGTATTCGGCCTCATGGCGCCGGTGATGGGCAATGACTTCGGACTCGGGCAGTCTCGACAGAATGGACATTCCGACCGAACTGACACCCAGCAAGCGGCGGGAGCCGGGTTCGATGACGAACGCCTTGACCGGATACGGTCCCTCTTCGCGATGCAGGCACAAGGAGTGGTCGCCGCTGCGCGCGATCAGGAAAATGGTGTCGCCGGTCTGGCGCGCCAGTCGTTGCAACACCGGCCGAAAACGGTCCACCACCGGGGCCATGGAGGCAGACATCAAACCCAGTTGCATCGCCTCCATGCCGAGCCGGTACGACTTGGACGGCGCCGCACGCTCCAGGAATCCCTCATCGATCAGGCAGGCCAGCAGCCGATGCACGGTCGAGCGGTCCTGCCCGGTTTCGGCGATCAGATCCTTCAGGCGGACGCCCTGCGGGTGGTAGTTGCCCACCAGTTTGAGCAGCGCCAGCGCCTTGGCGGCGCTTTGCGCACCCGGGACTCGTTCTGTTTTCTCGCTCATTGCAAAAATACTCCCTGCGATTTCGATCGGCCACGGCCCACGGTGCCGTGGCCGCTGACCAGTACGATGCCCAGCAGTACCGGTAGGGTCGCCAGCACGAAGTGCGGCTCGATTCTCTCGCCCAGCAACACTGCGCCCAACACGACCCCCAGCAAGGGGGTCAGGAATGAAAATGCACCCAGTCGTGATGCCAGGTAGGTGCGCATCAGCGAGAACCAGAGCAGGAAGCTGGCGAAGGACACCACCAGCACCTGGAACAGCAGGCTGGCCCAGACCTGCGGCGTCGGGTTGAAGTGGGTCTGGCCAGTGGCCAGCGCCACGCTGGTCAGCAACACGAACGCCACGACCAACTGGTACAGCAAGGTCTGTGTGGCAGGTGCAGACGTCAACCGGGAACAGCGCACGACCACCGTCGTGGCTCCCCATACCAGGCCGCCCAGCAGGCCCATGAAATCGCCAAGCAACATGTCCTTCGAGAAACTCGTGTTGCCCGCATCACGCCCGAGAAAGGCAATGGCAATGCCACCAAAGGCCAGCCCGATGCCCAGCCACTGCAGTGGCGCCAGCCGCTCCGCCGGCAGGCGCAGATGCAGGCCCAGCGCAGCGAAGATCGGTGCGGTGTAGAGAAACACCACCATGTGCGCGGCGCTGGTGTGGCGCAGTCCCTCGCCCACCAGCAGGAACTCCATGCCGAACAACAGCCCCACCAGCAGGCCTGCAGGAAGCGTCCCGTCGCGCAGCGAAATACGCTCGCCGCGCCAGGCCATCAGCAGCACGACCAGCACCGCGGCGCCACCCGACCGCAAGCCGAGCTGGAATATCGGCGTGAAATCAGCTGCCGTGGCCTTGAGCACGATCTGTTGTAGCGCCCATGTCAGGCACAACACCAGCATGCAGATCACGGCTTTGCGGTCGAGGGCCTTGCGCATGTGTTTCGCCATCTTTCGGGAGCGTTGAAAACCAGACCGATTGTGGCCTTGTCGGCCTTGATTGATATAGTGCGAACCGGATACTGCATACACGCTACCGCCACACCGACTTCCATGCCCATCCTGCGGCCCACACTCGAAATCGCGTTGTCCAGCCCGCAATTGCCGGCGCCAATCATGCTTCGCAGCGCGCATGTGCCGGCCCAAGGTCTGATCAAGGTCACCCCGGATGAATACCGCGCCAGCGCCGATGGCCAGGCTCAGAGATTGCAATCATGACGCTGCGCGATCTCACCAGCCACTTTCCCCGCGCCGGCCGCCTGAGCGCGATTTTGCTGCGGCCAGCGCGCCGTGCGCCGATGGTCAGTGCAGTGCAAGCCGAAGTGGTCGCAGGTCGCGGCCTGATCGGCGATCGCACCGCAGACGCGATGGCGCCAGGCGGCGGCAGCAAACGGCAGCTCACGCTGATCCAGGCCGAACACCTGCCGGTCATCGCAGCGCTGGCAGGCTTGCCAGGCGATGTCGATCCGGCGCAACTGCGCCGCAACCTGGTGGTGTCGGGCATCAACCTGCTGGCCGCGCGCAGCTTGTTCCGGGACCAGCCCCTGGTGCTGCGGTTCGGCGCGCAGGTGGTGCTGGAAGTCACCGGTCCGTGCGAGCCCTGTTCGCGCATGGAGGACCTGCTCGGAAGCGGGGGTTACAACGCCATGCGGGGCCATGGCGGCATGACCGCCCGGGTGTTGGCGGGCGGTGTGCTGCAGGTGGGTGATGCCATCCGCTGCGAGACGTCCAACGGCAAGAGTTCATGACCCGCCAGAGCAGGCTGGCCGTGCAGCCCGGCGCCCGCCACGCGCAGCCATTGCTGCCCCCTTTTTTTGCGATTCAACCCATCGCAGCCACCGGGCAGGCACGCTACAGTCCAACAATGTCCGACCACTCCGCCCGACACCGCCATCTCGGCCGCCATGGCCTGCGGTATTCGCTCGCACTGTGCCTGCTGATCTTGTTGTTGGGCGGGGCCGGTTTCTGGATACTCGAGCCGCGGACCCCGACCTTGAACGACGCGATGTGGCTGGCCTTCACCACCGCGGCCACCGTGGGTTACGGGGATCTGGTCCCCACCACGCTGGCGGCGCGCGCGTTCGCGGTGATCGTGGTGTTGCTGGGCCTGGCGGTGTTGTCGCTGGTCACCGCATCGCTGGCGGCCATGTTCGTCGGAACCGAGGAGCGTGAGGTGGAGCGCGACCTGATGCGCGAAATCGGCTTGTTGCGCGTCGAAGTACGCCACCTGCGCCGGGAGGTGGCCGCCGCCACCGGTCGGCAGATCGACGTGCCCACGGATGCGCCACCCGAGATGGCGCGTCCCGGTGGTACTGACCGGTAGCCGCGGCCCACCTCAGCGCGCGCGCAGCGCAACGACCTGGCCCAGCCGCGGATCTGCATCGCCCGCCAACACCGCGGCGTACACGGGTTGCAAGGCTGCGCGGCCGGCATGGACCTGAATCGTCAGCCACGGTGACGCCGGGTCGGACACCTTGGCGAGGAATGCCTGCCAGCCATGCACCAGCTTTTCGGCCAGCGCAGCCGCGCCCCAGTCGGTGTTGCGCTTCTTGATCTGCGCCGGGGCAAAAAACAGGCTGGCCTTGGGACCAGGCAGGTCACGGGCCCCGCCGAGCTGATCGACATGGGTGCCACCGATCGAACAGCTGTACACCAGCCCGGGGAACCGATGGTGCACGGCGCTGCGCAACGCGGCATTGCCGGCGAAATCGACATAGAGGCAGGTCGTGTCGGCAGCCAGCTGGTTCAGCTGCTCGTAGGTCAACACGCGGTGATAACAGCCCAGGCTCTCGCAAAATCCCACGTTGGCAGCCGACGTCAGGCCCACCACCTCGACACCTTTGCGTTGCGCCAGCAGGAAGGCCGTGCCATAGGCTGTCTTGCTCGACGCGCTCGACAGCAACATCACGCCGGGCCGCGCCGGATCGGCCGCAGCACCGAAAAAGTCGTTGTCGGCCAGGAAGTCGTCGATCAGCCACGAGGTGATGAACAGCGGCCGCAACAAGGCCTGCAGATCTTCCGAGTCCGCGCGGTAGAACGGGTCGCTGTCCACGCGCAGATATTGGTTGTAGACGGCATGCAGGCTTGACCGGTGCGGCGCCGCATCACCAAAGCCGTTGGGGGTCAGGCGCACGGGCTGCAGCACACACTGCTCGGCCATCGGGAAATAACCGTACAGCCGCTCGCCCACTGCCACGCCAGGGTGGGCAGACTGCACCACGTCGGCGAAACCCCAGACCGGCACGATGCCCCAGCCATCCTCGCCGGTGGGGAAAAAATCCCAATAATGCATCGCGTCGCCAAAGGCGGCATAGGTGATGTTGTTGGATGTGAATGCGAAACGGGCCACCGCGACACGGATCTGGCCCTCGGCCAGTGCGGTGTCTTCGACGCTGCGCAACCGGGTCCGGGACAGGTCGGCCTTGTCGATCAGCAGTTGGATATGGGTCACGTGATCGGCCTCCATGACTAAAAAAGGTCAGCCTCGCGATGCGGGGCTGGCGTTGCAGGATAACGCCTCGGCGCCTGCGACGACTTTCATCGCGCCCAGGAAGCAGTCGCTGTAGCGGGCTGCGAACAGTTGCTCGGGGTTGACACCGCCTGCGGCGCCACCCATTTCCTTGGAACCGCGAGCTTGACGTCGCGCGGGCCGTCGGCGGAACGGGAGACGCGCATTAAAGAGCGCACCTTAGAAAAGCAGGGTGAAACTGGTCTATGGTTCGGGCATTGGAATCGTGCGTCCCGGCGCCGCATGGTCACACGCGTTGCGGGCCCATGGCGCCGCGCCCCGTGGCCGGCGCGCGGGGACCACACCGTGAGGGAAATGCGCGCACATGTTCGACTACATCATCATCGGCGGCGGCTCGGCCGGCTGCACCCTGGCGGGGCGGCTGAGCGAAGACCCCGGCGTCACCGTGGCCCTGCTCGAAGCCGGTCCGGTGGACAAGAACATCCTGATCCACTGCCCAGCCGGCCTGGTGCTGCTGGCCAAGAACGGCCAGGACAACTGGAAGTTCGCGACCACGCCACAACCGGGGCTCAACGGCCGGCGCGGTTACATGCCCCGGGGCAAGGTGCTGGGCGGGTCGAGTTCAGTCAACGCCATGATCTACGCCCGCGGACATCGCGCCGACTACGACCACTGGGCATCCGAGGGCAACTCCGGCTGGTCGTTCGACGACGTGCTGCCGTATTTCAAACGCTCCGAGAACAACGAACGGGGAGCGGATGCACTGCATGGCAGCGGGGGCCCGCTCAACGTCAAGGACCTGACCTCGCCCAATCCGTTCGCGTCACTGTTCGTACAGGCCGGTGTCCAGGCCGGGTTCCGCGAGAACCACGACTTCAACGGCACCGAGCAGGAGGGCGTGGGTGTGTACCAGGTCACGCACAAGGATGGCGAACGGTTCAGCGCCGCCAAGGCCTACCTGACACCCCACCTGGCGCGGCCCAATCTGCAGCTGTTCACCGGTGCCTTGACCACCCGCATCCTGCTCGAGAGAAAACGCGCCGTGGGGGTCGAGTTCCAGCACGAAGGCCAGCTCAAGCAACTGCGCGCGGGGCGCGAAGTGCTGCTGTGCGCCGGAGCGCTGCAATCGCCGCAGATCCTGATGTTGTCGGGCATCGGACCGCACGACCACCTGCTCGAGAACGGCATCGCCACGCTGCACAACCTGCCCGGCGTCGGCCAAAACCTGCACGACCACCCGGACGTGGTGATCAACACCCATGCGCCACGCGCCAGGGAACTGGTGGGCATCTCGCCGCACGGCGTGGTGCAGGCGATCCGGGGCATCTTCGAATGGCGTCGCCAGCGCACCGGAATGCTGACGACCAATTTCGCCGAGGCGGGTGGTTTCATCAAGAGCGCACCGGATGAGGCGATACCCGACCTGCAGTTGCACTTCGTCACCGGCATCCTGGTCGACCATGGCCGCAAGACCATCCTCGGGCATGGGCATTCCTGCCATGTCTGCCTGCTGCGGCCCCTGAGCCGGGGCAGCCTGCGCCTGGCGAGCAAGGACCCGGCGGACGCGCCGCTGATCGACCCCAACTTCCTGGCTGACCGCGACGACATGGACCGCATGGTTCGCGGCTTTCACATCATGCGGGACATCCTCGCGCAACCGGCTCTCGCAGGTTTCGGCGGCAAGGAGTTCGCCAAGTCGGCCGCGGCGCGGGCCGACCTGCAGATCGAGCATTTCATTCGCGACCATGCCGACACCATCTACCACCCGGTGGGCACTTGCCGCATGGGCACCGGCGCGCAAGCCGTCGTCGATGCCGAGCTGCGGGTGCATGGCCTGCACGGCCTGCGCGTCGTCGATGCATCCATCATGCCGCGCGTGGTCGGCGGCAACACGAATGCGCCGGTGATCATGATTGCGGAGAAGGCCGCCGACATGATCAAGGCCACCGCAGCTGCGGCTGGCGCGGTCGTGGACATGACCGCGGCACCAGCGCGGCAGGGCGCGACAGAGCCGCAAACCGCGTAAGCTCGCCGCCAGCCCTGGCTTCGCCAGGCCAAAAGCAACTGGTCGACACCCGGCGGGCGCCCCGCTGCACCAGTTCGGTTGCGGCAGCGATGAAAGGGTTGCGCTCGCAGCGCCGTGGCAGTGGCCCGGCGACACTCATCCCCGGAACCGCTTGCGCGTGAGCGCCAGCGCGATCCAGAACGCGACGACGGTGTAGACCAATAACACCAGCAGCGGACGCGCACCTTGACTCGGCCACTGGTCCATGAACAGCGGGCGCACCAGTTCCACCGCACTGGTCAGTGGCAGCCAGTCGGTGATCGTACGCACCAGCGGCGGCAACTGTTCGCGCGGAAAGAAGATGCCGCTGAGGAACATCATCGGCGTCAAGAACAGCGTGAAGTAATAGGTGAAGAAGTCGTACCCCTTGGCCAGCGCGTTGAAGATCAGCGCGATGCATGAAAAGGCAATACCCACCAGCAGCAGCACCGGCCAGGCCAGCAGCAGCTTGGGGCTGTGGCTGATGCCCAGCGCCAGCATCACGCCCAGGATGGCGGTAGCGGTGAACACGGCTTTGAACGCGGCCCACAACATCTCGGCCAGCACGATGTCGTCGAGCCGTACCGGCGCGTTCATGATGCCGTCCCAGGTCTTTTGCACATGCATGCGCGAGAACGCCGAATACAGCGCCTCGAACGATGCCGCATTCATCGCGCTCATGCAGATGCTGCCGCTGGCCAGGAACAGGATGTAGGGGACCTGGACCGGACCGGCCGTGGTCTGCACCGTGACCTGCCCGACCAGCGCGCCCAGCCCGTAACCGAAGGCCACCAGCCACATCAGCGGTTCGGCGATATTGCCCACCAGGCTGGGAATGGCCAGCTTGCGCCAGACCAGCAGGTTGCGCAGGAACACCGGCCAGAACCGCAGCGACAGCTGCGGCGCGCGCCAGGCCGACAGGCCGCCGCGTTGCGGTCCACCCTGGCGTGCCATCGCGGCAGGCACCGGCTCGTCGCGCGGCGCCATCAGCCGTCCTCCCGGATCTGGCGGCCGGTCAGCTTGAGAAACAGGTCCTCCAGGTTGGCCGGCCGGTGCAGGGTACGCAGTTCGGGCCGCTCGGCCAGCACCAGCAAGAGCGGCTTGGCATCCTGCGTGTAGAAGAAGACCGTCTCGCCGCTGACTTCCACCCGCGCCGCCAGTTGCTTGAACGGGGCATCGAGCCATGCGGTTGCGCCCACGCCGTAAACCTCGACCACATCGGGTTCCAGGTGCTCGCGGATCAATGCCCGCGGCGTGCCTTCGGCGATCTTGCGGCCATGGTCGATCACCAGCAATCGCGAACACAGGCGTTCGGCCTCGTCCATGAAGTGGGTCGTCAGCAGGATCGATTTGCCCTGCTGCAACAATATCTGCAGCCGTTCCCACATCAGGTGCCGCGCCTGCGGGTCCAGGCCGGTCGTGGGTTCGTCGAGCAGCAGCAGTAGCGGATCGTTGACCAGCGCGCGTGCCAGGCTGAGGCGGCGCTTCATGCCACCCGAGAGCTCGCCCGGCCGGGCCGCCGCCTTGTGCGACAACGACGCGAACTGCAACAGTTCAGGAATCCGCGCGCGGATCTGCGCATCGCGCAGGCCGAAATAACGCCCGTACACCAGCAGGTTTTCCGCGCAGCTGAAGTCCGGATCGAGCGTGTCGATCTGGCTCACCACGCCCAGCCGCGCCTTGATCGCCATCGCATCGCGGGGCATCTGCAAGGGTGCCACCGCGCCGTCGTCGAGCATGTAGTCGATCTGCCCTTCGTCCGGCGCGCTCAGGCCCAGGCACATCCGGATCGTCGTGGTCTTGCCAGCGCCATTGGGGCCGATCACGCCCAGGCATTCGCCCGGCGCGATCGAGAACGACAGGTCGTCGACGACGGTGTTCTCGCCGAAGGACTTGACCAATTTTTCAACTTTCAGCAGGGCCATCAATATAGGCGTTCGATGTTCGACCGAACCAGATCATCACCGTCTACGCGTCCTTTCCAGGTTCGACCGCATAACGAGAACGAGTTTGCTCAACATGGAAATGTGGTGACATCGGCGCATTCAGTACTGCCAAGTGAGCTTCAATCTCGCGGGCAATCTGCTTCGCTGTCTCCGACCTAGGTTGACATCTTTCGGCCCAACTTCGACCTGGATGCAATACGTCCCACTTGGGTCGCATTCCGTTGTAGCGTCCCTTTCCTGGGTCATGATTACCAAATCCGTCAATCAAGGTATTCCAGATCGGCGCAAATTTGGCAATCAGCAAAGACTCGCCAAGGGGAATCCATATGTCGTCCACCACGAGAAAGCGACAAAGAAAGTCCTCGATGCGCAGGTTCTCCGTGCCGCCAATGCTCTCGGCATGTTCCCGCAACCGAAGAAGAAGCGCCCTCGACTTCGTCCCTTGCGGCGTCACCACCCCTTTGTGACCTCCAGCAGGTATGGCCTTGCCGACGTAAATCGGCATGATTGGGGCATCCCCATTGTTCTGCTCCGAAATCCTCTTGTATGCTGGAAAAGTGCCGGAATAGTAAATCGCGTAGATGCCGGCCCCGTAAAAACTTGCAAGGCCATTGAGTGGGCGAGCCTTTCGTCCAAGCAACGCCTCCGCGACGCTCGCGCCTAGGTTCTTCTTGTCTAGCGGGTTGTACGGAATCGGGTCACTCATGCGTAACTCGTATACCCAACAACTCCCAGTTGTCGCGAGAGCGATTGGCGCATGTCGTCGTGCAACAAGTGCTCGGCGACACTCGCCGAAACGGCGTGTCCGAGAGTGACCGGAACAGCATTGCCAAGTTGGCGCATTGCCTCGGTCCAAGCGCCATGAAAAGCATATCCATCTGGAAAGGCCTGCAGACGGGCCGACTCACGAACGGAAAAATATCGGCAACTACCGTCATCGTTAACCATCATGTTTTCCCCCCCGGGAACGCCATGATCACCGGCTTTGAGCGTCTTGGCCGGCAAATCCAACGGGCTTCCCGTATGACCAGGATAAGCTTTCGCACCAGATTGAAAACGGTGGTTCAGCGCATCTCCTTCCGTCTTTCTCGGATCGGTAAGGCCTACAAGAGCATCGCGAACGGTCATCCAAGGCTGTCGCGTCGGCAATAGTCCTAACCCCTTTAGCCGGGCGACGATCGTCAACACTGAATCTGGCGCGGCAGGGCGTTGTTTCGCCGACATGCGATGGCGATCCCAATAGTCTCCAGATACCCATTGATCATGAAGCATCGCATCCAGCGAATGCGTTTCGCGTGGAAACGACCACATCGCGCCTATATCTGATCTGAAACCAACGATAAACACCCGTTCCCGTCGTTGCGGAACGCCGAAATTTGCCGCGTTGACTAGTGTCGGAATGATGTTGTAGCGAAGAGCCATGGGCCCATGATTTTTCGCCGTCTTGAATTGCTGAAGACGTTGAAAATGATCGGCCCAACTTTCATCACCTTTGCGCGTCAAATCCGGGAACTGCAGCTGACCCAATATGTACTGGTAATAATTGTGAAAAGACGATCGCGTAAGTCCCTTGACATTCTCGACAATAAAAGCGCGCGGCTTTAGTCGCCTGATTACTTCGACGGTCACTGGAAACATGTCCCTATCGTCACGGTGAGCCTTGTGCTTGCCACCCATGGAGAAAGGCTGGCAAGGGGGACCGCCAGTTACTAAATCGAGTCGCCCTTCCAATCCCCTCGAATCAAGGTCTCGGATCCAATGCCGAACGTCACCCTCGATAAGTTGCCAGTCGCGCACAAGAGGGTTTCCGAGCCTCTGGTTTTCTCGCACGGTGTCACACGCCCACTTGTCCCACTCCACTACGGCTTGTGAACGAAATCCGGCGAGCGTCACTCCCATGGCCAGGCCACCAGCACCCGCAAATAGTTCGATCGATGACAACGACATGAATCAAGCCTCCAGAAAAGCCAACAATCTGAACATCACCTTGACGGGGTCGCTCAACTCACACTCCCACACCACCATGTTCGACAAGCCCATTCGAGTCAGAGCGCGTCGCGTACTGGCGTCGCGAAGCACATTCCCTGAAAGCTTCTTTTGCCAAAAATCTTGACCTGACTTAGGCAATCGAGCCATCCGGCAGCCATTATGCCGATGCCAAAAACAGCCGTGCACGAAGACGACTTTGCATCGGGCGACGAAAACAAGGTCAGGACATCCAGGCAGCCTGGGATCATTCGTCAAAAAGCGATACCCAAGCTTCTTCACAAGCGCGCGCACGGCGAGTTCGGGCTTTGTGTCTGAAGCCTTGACCAACCGCATGCGTGCGCTTCGCTCCGACGGCGTCATCGAATCCATCTTGACTCCGGCAAATCACCTTGCAGATCTCAATTTCGACTATTGGACGGCAACGAAATCACTGGAACGCAACCTCGGCAAAACTGCGCAACTTGCGGCTGTGCAACTGATGGATACCCTGCTCGCGCAGCAACTCGACCGCGCGGATGCCGATGCGCAGGTGCTGGTCGACACGCTCGCGGTAGAAGTGGTCGGCCATGCCGGGCAGCTTGATCTCGCCGTGCAGTGGCTTGTCGCTGACGCACAACAAGGTGCCATACGGCACGCGGAAACGGAAACCGTTGGCGGCGATCGTCGCGCTTTCCATGTCCAGCGCCACCGCCCGGCTCTGGCTGAATCGGCGCTGCGGGCCGTTGTCGGGCAGCAATTCCCAGTTGCGGTTGTCGGTGCTGGCCACGGTGCCGGTGCGCATGATGCGCTTGAGCTCGGGGCCCTGCACCTGCGTCACGTCGGCCACCGCGGTCTGGATCGCGACCTGGATCTCGGCCAGCGCCGGGATCGGCACCCACAGCGGCAACTCCTCGTCCAGCACGTGGTCTTCGCGCACATAGCCGTGCGCCAGCACATAGTCGCCGAGTTGCTGCGTGGTGCGCAGCCCGGCGCAATGGCCGAGCATGATCCAGGCATAGGGCCGCAACACCGCCACGTGGTCGGTGATGTTCTTGGCGTTGGCCGGGCCCACGCCGATATTGATCATCGTGATGCCGCAACCATCGCGGCGCAGCAGGTGGTAACCCGGCATCTGCGGCAATCGCAGAGGCTCGGCGCCGAACTCGTCGCCTTCCTCGGACGACAGGCCAACGCGCCGGGTCACCATGTTGCCGGGCTCGACGAAGGCGATGTATTCGCTGTCCTGGTCCTGCATCGCTGCACGCCCCATGCGCACGAACTCGTCGATGTAGAACTGGTAGTTCGTGAACAACACGAAATTCTGGAAGTACTGCGGTGCGGTGCCGGTGTAGTGGCGCAGCCGGTGCAGCGAGTAATCGACGCGGGGCGCGGTGAACAGCGCCAGCGGATGCGGCTCGCCGGCGCGCGGCTCGTGGGTGCCATTGGGAATGCAGTCGTCCATCGCCGTCAGGTCGGGCAGGTCGAACGCGTCGCGCATCAGCTGGCGCCGCTGCGCGCTCAGACTGCCCTCGATATGGTCGTGCTCGGCAAACGAGAAATGCACCGGAATCGGCTGGTTGCTGGTGCCCACCTCGAGCTCGACGCCGTGGTTGCGCAGCAGCAAGGAGAACTGCTCCAGGTAGTAGTCGCCGAACAGGTCGGGGCGTGTCAGCGTGGTCTCGTAACGTCCCGGTCCGGCCACGAAGCCGTAGCTCAGCCGCGCGCTGTCGTCGCTGACGACACGGGCCACGGTATGGGTCTGGACCCGTACAAAGGGATAACAGGCCCGGGCCTTGCCCGGCAGGTCTTCGCCCGCCACATACCGTTGCATCGCCTTGCGCAAATGGGCCAGGCTGCTGTCGTAGATCCGTCGGACCTGGGCCAGCGCGCTGGCTGCATCGGTGTGGCGCGTCGTCGCCAGCGGAGGGGGGAGATAGGTCATGGCGCTATTGTCCACAAAGGACAGCAGCGGCGGCAGCCGATCGGGTAGAGTGCTTGGCTTGACCGCCTGCCCGCCCATTCCATGACCCGTCCCCTCGTTCGCCGCCTGCTGCGCCTGATCCTGATCGTGGTCGTGGCGCTGCCCGTGCTGGTCGTCGGCGCCTTGCTGGCGCTGGACATCCCGCGCAACGCCGCCGGCATGGCGGCCAAGGGTATTTGTTCCGCCGCGTTTGTCGCCCACCGGCCCGTCGCCGGCCTGCTGGCGGCAGAGGTCCTGCCGGCCAGCCCGGTGCTGGGCCTGATCAACGTGACGGTGCACGAGCGCGACCAGCGCGTGCAGGCGCGTTTTGCCGGACTGTTCGAGCGCCAGGCGCAGTGGCTGCCGTCGCGGGGCTGCGTGCTGGACCTGGACAGCGGGCCGGTGCGCCCGTCCGGGCGCGCGCCGGTGGACACGGCCAGAGCCTGGCCGCAGGGCGAAGCCGCGCTGCCACCGGTGCAATGGCCCGACGGCATCGATCGCGACAAGCTGCTGCTGGCCGTGCAGCAGGCCTTCGTCGGCGCCGGTGACCCGCGGGCGGCAAACACCCGCGCCGTGGCCGTGATCCACAAGGGCCGCGCGCTGGTATTGCAGACCGCCCCCGGCTTCGGGCCCGATACCGCACTGCACGGCTGGTCGATGACCAAGACCGTGCTGGGCATGCTCAGCTACAAGCTGGCGCGCGAGAACGACCTGGATTTCGCGACGCCGGTCGTCGATGCTTTCGCCGGCGACCGCTCGCCAGACTGGGTCGCCCGCTGGCGCAAGGATGCTCGGAAGACGATCACGGTGGCCGACCTGATGTACAT
>ENA-ORBV01003890-ORBV01003890.1-microbial-mat-metagenome-genome-assembly--contig:-NODE-3890-length-29317-cov-5.191245_pt1 | contig 29317 bp, 23 predicted proteins | sample MGYA00237777_ERZ505514 | MGnify/ENA primary metagenome ERZ505514 (study PRJEB26160, sample SAMN06269048) | microbial mat metagenome | isolation source: Oligotrophic lake microbial mat | place... | reverse complement strand
GTTTGCGGGCGGGCGGGGGCCCGCGCGGGAGAAGGCGACTATCGGGTTTTCAGATGGGCGACGAGATCGGCCACGGCTTGGGCGTCGAGGCCGAGTTGTTCGCCGCTCAACATCAGCGACCGGTCCATGCGCTTGCGGGACTTGATACGGTCGGCGGGGATCATCTGGTTGGTGCCGCCCGTCGACTGGACGATGATAGGATCGCCCGAGGTGAGGGCGAGGCCTTGGATGACGGTGCCGTCCTTGAGGACAAACTCGGTGCCCTCGTAGCCGTGGGCGATATCGGAGGAGGGGTTGACGATGGAGTTGATGACGACCTCGGTGGTCTGGCGGTTGGCGAAGCCGGAGAGGTTGGGGGCGTATTCGACGCCGTTGTCGCCGATGCGGTGACAGACGTAGCAGGTGGCGGCGAAACCGGCCCCGCGGGCGGCGTCGCCCTTGAGCGCGGCGATCGCGGCGACGGCGGGCAACTTGGTGGGAGGTTGCGGGGCGACGACGCTGGCGGTGAGCACGACCTTGGCCGGATCGTAGAGACCGCGGATTTTCAATTCGTCGTTCAGGCCGAAGGCGGCCCACCGGGAATCCTTATAGTTGAGCGCCCACCAAAGAGCGTTGGCCTGGATCTTGCCGGTGGATTTTTGCGCGAGGTCGAGGACGGCAAAGGCGGCGTCGCGGGTGGGCGTGAAGCCGAGGGCGGTGACGGCGGAGAGTCGGTCGGCATCGGGCAACGCGGTCGAGTTGGCACGGGTGGCGAAGGCGGGCGCGGCATCGGCGGGGGTGAGCCGCCAGACGAGATTCACGTAGGCGGGAGACCACTTGAGCGGATCCCGCTCGGTTTGCGCGGCGGCGAGGGCGGCGTAAAGATCGGCCTCTTTATTGGTGGCGCCGATGCCCCAGGCGGCGAGGTAGGCGCGGTCCAGGCCGTCGTAGCCTTTGGCGAGGGTGAGGAGAAGTTCGCGGGAGGCGGCGAAGGGCACGTCGCGCAGGGACGTGGCGACCTCGCGGCGGACGGCGGGGGAGGGATCGGTCGCGAGCTTGGCGGCGTGGGCGAGGAAGGGCAGGCCGGCGCGGCGGAGGGCGCGGTAGGCGGCGACGCGGTTCCGGGCGTCGGCGGAGGCGAGTTCCTTTTCGACGAGGGCGACGCCGGCGGAGCCGAGCTGCGCGAGGAGGAAGACGGCGCGGGCGCGGATGAAAGGATTGGCGTCGGCGAGTAGCGCGGAGACGGCGGGAACGGCGGCGGCGCCCTGGGCCTTGAGGCGGATGAAGCCGGAGGCGCGGACGTTGACCGCGGGATTTTTCAGCGCGGTGATCTGGCCTTCGGTCGTGGCGAGGTCGAACTTGGGGATGACAGACTTGAAGCCCTTGGGCGCGATGCGGTAGATGGCGCCGGCGGTTTTTTCGTCGAGGTCCTGGTGGCCGCCGACGCGGGGGTCGAACCAATCGGCGATGTAGATAGCGCCGTCGGGGCCGACCGCGACATCGGAAGGACGGAAGAGGGTCTTGATCTCGCCGGTGATGGATTTGGCACCGCCCTTGAAATCGACGCCCTCGAATTTTTGTTCGACGTTGGTGGTGACGAAATCGAAGCGTTCAAGGGCGTAGCCGGCGCCGTCGGCCTTGGGGAAGTAGCCGAAGACGACATTGCGACCGGGCTCGGCGCTGAGGAGAGCGCCGCGCCATTTCGCGCCGAGGGCGTCGCCCTCGTAGATGACGATACCGGTGGGCGAGCCGCCGCCGTAGACGTCGCCGGCGGGGATGGTGTGGGGATCTTCCTGGCGCCACTGGGCGGTGGGGACGGATTGGCCGGGTCGGCGGTCGGCATTCCAAGTGCGTTTGCCGTCGGCGGAGGCGAAGCCGAGGTTGCCGTATTCGATGAGGAAGGTGGTGCGGCAGGCGGGCGGGTCGTCGTTGTCGTTTTGGAAAACATCGCCGAAGGAGGTGATCGTCTGCTCGTAGCTGTTGCGGTAGTTGTGTCCGATGATCTCGACGCGGGTGCCGTCGGGCTGCATCCGGGCGGTGAAGCCGCCGATGTAGACGTGGCCGTCGTCGCTTTTGGCGCCGGCGATATCCTTCGGACGCCAGCCGAAGACGGCGTTCTTACCGTCGGCACCCACGGGATCGTAGGGGCTGCCGACGCGGAAGGTCCGGTTGGAACGGTCGGTGAACAGGGCGCCGCAGTTGCCCTGCGAGAAATAGAGGAGACCGTCGGGGCCGAAAGTGACGGAGTGGAGGGCGTGGTCGTGGTTGCGGCCGTTGAAGCCGGTGAGGAGGACGTCGCGCTTGTCGACGGCGGGGTTGAATTTCCCGTCGCGGTCGACGTCGGTGTAGACGATGAGGTCGGGGGCGTTGGAGACGAAGATGCGGTTGTCGATGACGGCCATGCCGAGGGGCGCGATGAGGCCGGGTTCTTGGACGAAGGTGGAGGTGGTGTCGGCGCGGCCGTCGCCGTCGGAGTCGGAGAGGACGGTGACCTTGTCGCCGGCGGGGTCGCGGCCGGAGTTTTTGCGGTAGTTGACGCCCTCGGTGATCCAGATGCGGCCTTGGGCGTCGATGTCCATGTTCGTGGGGTTTTTGAACATGGGAGACTTCGCCCAGAGGGTGACCTCGAGCCCGTCGGCGACGGTGAAGAGATTGAGAGAAACGAACTCGGGCGCGGGTGCCGCCTCGCCAGCGGGCGCCGGGGCGGATACGGACTGGGCCGGGGCCGGGGCTTGAGCCCATCCGGCAGGGAGAGCGGCGGCGAAGAGCAGGGCGGGGACGACGAGGCGCGGCGCAAGGGCGAGGGGAGAACGCATTCCGCGAAATGAGCAACGCCACGCGCGGTTGGCAACCCCGCGGCGCGGGAATCTTCTCCCGCCCCGCCCGCAAGCGGAGCGCAGGTTGGACGGCCGCTATTTGCGGCGCGTAGCTTTCTTGACCGGCGGAGGGACGATCATGACGGGGCACCGGGCCTTGCGGAGGACCTGATGGGTGGTGCTGCCGACGACGAGGTCGTTCATCTGGATGAACAGAGCGGCACGCTTGATGGGGTCGAGCTCGCCCTCGGCGGCGCGGAAGGCGGCATCGTATTCGTCGCTCTTCCACCGGACAATGTTTCGGCCCTGCCAATTGTTCGCCTTGCCCGACATCTCCCACGACACGAACTGGTTCATGAAGCGCTGAGGATCGGCCTGCGGCATCGTCGTCGTGTACATCTGCACGTCGGCGTAGAACTTCGTGAAAGTGTCCGGGTTCGCCACGTCGGAGGAGAAGAACACCGATGCAGTCACGGACTTCAGCTCGAGATCGATACCGGCGCGCGTTGCGGCCTGCTTGATGATCGCCTGCGTCCGCTGGCGCGGCGTGTTGACCGAGGTCTGATACACGAAGCGCAGCCGCACGCCGTTCTTCGCGCGGATGTTGTCGCGCCCGCGAACCCAACCCGCTGCGTCCAACACCTCGTTCGCCTTCTGAACGTTAAATTCCCAGCGCATGTTGGGCGAACGGAAGCGCGGTGGGTTAAGCAGGAAGTTCGCCACCGCCGGACCGCCGCGGCCGTAGATGAACTGTTCCAGCGAGTTGCGATCCACCAGCAGCGCCATGGCCTGGCGCACCGCGGGGTCGGAAAATGCCGGATGGCGACTGCCGGGCACGGCGCGCTCACCATCCACTTCCGTGGTCGGATCGGCCGCGTTGAGCATCATGAACTCGATGCCGCCGCCCTCGACGATGTTCACCTTGCCACGCCCGACGGCTTCGAGGCGCTTGAGGATCTCATCCTCGACGGCGAGGTTCCAGGCGTAGTCGTAATCCGCCGTCTGCATCACGGCGCGCGCAGCGGAGGTTGCGTCACCACCGCCCTTGATCTCGAGCGTGTCGAAATAGGGCCGGTTGTCCATGTGGTAGTTCGGGTTCAGCTCAGCGCGGATCGTATCGCCCGGCGTGAAGCTGACGAAGCGATAGGCGCTGGTCCCGACCGGGCGAAGGTTCGCGGGCGCGTCACGCGAATTGGCCCCATTATGCGCCTGGAACAGATGCTTGGGGATGATCATGCCCTGCGAGCCGACGAAGGCATCCGCCCAGAAGGGTGATGCCTGCTGGAATTCGACCCGCACCGTAAAGTCATCGACCTTCACGACATTCACGTCGCGATAGCTGCCCGAGGTGACCGTCGCGGTGGCGGGGTTTCGCGCATATTCCCAGTTGAACACAACGTCGTCGGCCGTGAAGGGCTGGCCATCATGCCAACGCAAGCCGCGCTTCAGCTTCCAGGTGACGGATTTGCCGTCGGCCGCGAGCCCGCCATTTTCGATTGAGGGAATCTCCGCCGCGAGGATGGCGTGCAGCGTGCCATCCCCGGCCCAGCCCGCCAACGGCTCGTAGAACACGCGGCTGCCATCCTGGTTGGTCGTGCCGGTGGCGAAATGCGGGTTGAGCAGCGTTGCCGCCTGCCAATAGAGAATCTTCAACGAGCCGCCACCGCCACGCCGCGTCGGTCGATAGGTTGGAACGCTCTGGGATGCGGCGGGCGCGGCGCCGGCGATGGCCAGAATCTGCGTCGCCATGGGCGCGGTCAGCCCCACCGCCGCCACACGCTTCACGAAACCACGTCGCGACAGCCTGCCGCTCTTCACACGGGCAATCAGTCGCCGGAGGTCGTCCTCGGTCATGTCGTACTTTCTCCCATGTATGAGGCGTGCCCAAGCCTGTTGCCGGCCCGGTCCACGCCTTTCCCTGCCATCACCGAAATGCTAGCGCATGCGGCGGGCGTCGTGCTACTCGCTTTTCGTCGGGCGATTCGAGCACAGGCGCCGTCAGCCGCGCTGGCCGCCCAGTTCCTGGTCGACGACGCTCACCCAATAGGCGACGCCAAGCGGAATGATCGCGTCGTTGAAGTCGAAATGCGGCGTGTGCAGGTTGGGCGAGGTGCCATCTGGCCCGCTGCCGCCACCGATAAACATGAAAGCGCCCGGACGAGCCTCAAGCATCAGCGCGAAATCCTCCGCGCGGTAGGCCGGGTCGTAATACTGGCTGCGATCCGTGGTCACATACGGCACGATCTGCGCGTTCACCGGAAACGGCGGCGGGTTCTCGCACCAGAAATACGCGAGGCATCCGAGATAGCGCCCGGGGGCGGACGGCGCCATCGCCTCCGCCGCCCGGTTCATAAACGTGAACACGAGCGGCGAGTAGTCCGGCATCCCGCGGAAGGTGCGCAGCGGCTCGACCAGCGCCCGCGTCGCCGCACTCTGGTCGAAGCGCACGTTGTCGTTCATCGCCAGCGAAAAGCTCGCCCGCTCCGGGTCGGCCGCGAACGCCGCGACCGCCGCCGCCGCCGCGTGCGCCGCCACCCCGGGTCGCGCGAGATTCGGCTGCCATTCGTGATCCGCTTCCGTCGCGGGGATATGGCGCCGGCCCCGCAACTCCGACGCCCACTCCGGCTCCCGCCGCAAAATCTCCGGGGTAAACACGCGGTTGAGCGCGTGGTTGAAATCCAACCGCCCGCGCAGGCCGTTGCGCCGCGCCCACGCCGCGCCCTCGGGCGTGCCTAGGTCGTAGAGCTCGCGCGAGAGGTAGGCCGGCTGCTGCGTCGCGTGCAAATCCGGCAGCGTCCACTCCGATCTGCGCGGGATCGCCTCGCCGTCGGGACCGGGCGTATACCAGCGGACGCCCGCCTCGTTTTGCAGCAGCCACGCGACCGCGAAATAAGTCGCCTCGGGCGTGGCGCCTTCGATGAAAACGCGGCCGTCACGCGCGCGGATGCGAAACGCATCCGGGCCCGTTTCGCCGGCCGCCGGCGCCAGCAGATCGCTCCCGGCCCGCAACGGCGGCTCGCGCGCCGCGCCCGCCCGGGTGCGGCCCACGTAAATTCCCGCGGGTTCGTCCGCCGCCGGCTCCGCCAAGACCCGCCATTCCAAACCCGACATCACGCCCAGCACCCGCGTCAATTCTTCCGCGGCCTCCCGCTCGTCCGGCGCCGCGTCTTGTGCCACGAAGACGGAAACTTCCGCGCGTCCCTCGCGAAACACCGTTGTCGCGCCCGACGCCGCCGTCGCCCACGCGCAGACCAGAATCAGCGGCCACAGGCCCGCGAGCGTTCGTCGGGGCGGTATCATCGGTCCCCTCCCGCACCGCGTTCCCGCAAGGCCACCAGAAAATACATTCCGGCCAGCGAGGCCGGTGGCGAGACCAGCGCCGCCACGGCGCCTCCCGGCGCCCCCGAGAGCCATAGCAGTCCGCTGGCGGCGCTCAACACGCCCCAGCCGCCATAGAGCGTAGCCACCCGCGCGTGCGACCAGCCCGTGCGCACGAGTTTCTGATACAGGTGCGAGCGGTGGGCCTTCCACACCGGTTCCAGTCGGCGCGCCCGCCGCACAAACGTGAAAAACCCGTCGCCCACAAACGGCCACATTACCAGCAGGCCGAACGCCGGCAGCGCCGCCACCGCCGTCCCCGTCGCACCGCCGGCGCCTTCAAGTTCCCGCAGCGCGACCAACGGCAGCACGGCGAAACAGTAGCCGAGAAAAGCGCTGCCCACGTCTCCCATGAAAATTTTCGCGGGCGACCAGTTGTGCGGCAGGAACCCTCCGCAGCCCCCCGCCAACACCAGCCCGAGCAGCGTCACCGCAGGCAGGCTCAACCAGGCCCCGGTCAACGCCCATATCAACCCCGCCATCACGCCCTGCATCCCCGCGATCCCGTCGATGCCGTCCATAAAATTATAAACGTTCGTCAGGCCCACGATCCATACGATCGTAAGGGCCGGGCCCGCCCAGCCGAGCGGAAGCGCGCCGATCCCGGGCAGGGCGATTTCCTTGATCGGCCCGATAAAAGCCACCGCCGCGCCCGCCGCCGCGAGGTGGCAGAGAAAGCGCCAGCCCGCGCCGACCGGTCTGAAATCGTCCCGCAAGCTCACGGCCGCGACCGCCGCCGCCCCGCCGAGAAACACCGCGAGCTCCGTCTCCAAGCCCGCGGCGACGCCGCCCCGCGCGAGCCAAAGACCCGCGAGGCCCACCGCCGCCAGCACGAAGCCGATCCCGCCGCCCCGGGGCGTGACGCGGGTGTGCAGACTGCGCGCGTTGGGCCGGTCGAGCAAGCCGATCTGCGGCGCGAGCCGGCGCAACGCCGACACCAGCGCCCACGACACCGCGAACGCCGCCGCCAGCACGCCCGCGTGGAAAAACGGATCCGTGTTCGTCGCGCTCATGCGGTCAATCCGTTCGCGCCCAGATACCGGCCCAACGCGAGCAGGGCCCACAGGCGTCGGGATTCCTTCTGGGAACCGGTCTCCCGCAGCGCCGCCAACCGCGCGGACGCGTCGATCGAGAACCCGGCCCGTTCGCGCAGCACTTCGGCCGCCCCGATAAACTCGGCCTTCAGCGGGCCGCCCAGCCAGCCCGCATAGTCCATCGTGAATCCGCGCTTGGGCAGCGCCGCGAGCCGGCGCGCGGCCGGCGAGAGCATCGCCGTCAACTGCGGCTTCTGGCCCCCTCGCGCCGCCGTCGTCCGCTCCGGCGCCCGCAACACGCACTCCAGGTAGCGCCGGCCGAGAAACGGCACGCGCAGTTCCTGGTGGTTGGCCATCGTCGCCCAGTCGCAGTCGCGCAGCAGCGTGTTGAGCAGGTAGCCGCGGATCTCGCTCAGGCGGATCTGCTCGCGCACGCCGCAGGAGAGAAATTCGTCGCGGTCCGCAAACGGCGGCGACCAACCCGCCCCCACCCCCGCCCCGGCGGGCCACAACTCGGCCATCTGCGCCGGCGTGAAAAAGCGCCGCTTCTCCTGGTCCACCTGCCACGTCGAGGGCACGGCCGCCAGCATCCCGGCCAGGCGGTCCGCCTGCACGGCTCGGCCGCTACAGCGGAGCGCGCCCGCCGCGAACTTTGCCAGCGGCACGCGCAACGGTCCCGCCGCCTCCACCGCCCGGATCAGGCGCGCCAGCGTCTTCGCGTGGCCGTAGACGCCGTGCAACTCGTCCGCTCCGGTCCCCGCGAGGACGGCGACGAGCCCTTTTTGCCGCGCCGCCCGCGAAACGAGATAGGTGTTCATTCCGTCCGAGGAGGGCTGGTCCATCGCCGCCAGCCCGTCCCGCACCCACACTGCGGTTTCCTCTTCGTTGAGTTGCACGAGGAGGTGATGCACGCCCGCCTGCCGCGCCGATTCCATCGCGACGGCTCCCTCGTCGTGCTCGGTCATTTTTCCCGCGAGGGTGAAGGCGACGACGCGTTCCTTGCCGGCGGCGGCTGCGAGTTCCATCAGCAGCGTCGAATCGATGCCGCCCGAGAGGAAAACGCCCAGCGGCACGTCCGAGACCATCTGCTCGCGCACCGTCTCGGCCAGGCAGGCGCGGTGTTGCTCCGCCCACTCCTTTTCGTCCAGGCCGTGGTCGATGTCGATCCGCTCGGGCAGCCAGAAAGGCCGCGCGACCAGCGCCGCGGGCGAGCCTTCGCCGAGGGGCAGCGTCGCAAAGTGGCCGGGCGGCAGGGCTCGCACGCCCTCCGCGATCGTCCGAGGCTCCTGGCACGAACCGAAGCGCAGGTAGTCGGCCATCGCCACCTTGTCGATCCGGTGGGAGCACAGGCCCGAGCCCGTGATCGCCCGGACCTCCGAGGCAAACACCAGGCCGCCGTCGCGCGCCCTCGCGTGGTAGAGCGGCTTGATTCCCAAATGGTCGCGCGCAAGGACCAGTCGCCGCCGGGGTCCGTCGAAAATCGCCAGCGCAAACATCCCGTCGAGCCGCGCGAACACCCCCTCGCCCCACTCGGCGTAGCCGCGCAGCAGCACCTCCGTGTCGCCCTTGCCGCGAAACCGGTGGCCGGCGGCGACGAGTTGCACGCGCAACTCCCCGAAGTTATAAATCTCGCCGTTGAAACCGAGCACGAGCGCGTCGCCGTCGTCCGCGCCGCCCGGCGGTTTTTCGCCGGCCCACTCCGCGACCCCGCGGTTGATTCCGCACGGGCGTTCCGCGCGCAGCCGCATCGGCTGCGCGGCGGCCTCGGAGAGGTCGATGATCTTCAGGCGCGCGTGTAGGAGTTGCAGCCGCGTCCCGCCCGGCAGCGCCGTGCGCCACGCGCCGCTGGCGTCGGGTCCCCGATGGCGGATGAGCGCGAGCATACCCGCTTCGTTCACTTCACCCGGTCCGAAATATCCCGCGATGCCGCACATAATGATAAAATCGTCAGCGTCCCATTGGCGCCGCCTCGGGCGCGAGTTCCCCGGCGGACTCGGCGAAGGTGCGGCTCGGCCGCCAGCCCAGTTCCCGTTCCAACCGCGCGCCGTCGAACCAAGCCGGCCCGATCAGTTTGCCCAGCGAATCCGAGTCGAGCGGCATCCGTCGCCCGCGCACCCGGCCCAGCGCGTCCCCCGCCCAGGCCGCGCAACGCAGCGCCGCCACCGGCACCGCGATCCGGAGCGGCGGCCGGCCCTGCGCGGCGCGGACGGCCTCGAGCACGCCCCGCGCCGAGAGCGGGCGGCCGTCGGTCGCGTGAAAAACCCTCCCTGCCGCGGCCGGATGCGTCGCGGCCAGCAGCAGGGCCGAGCCCAGATCGTCGCGATGCAGGAGCGAGCGCCGCATCCCGGTCTCCGGCAGCGGCGGAAAGCGCGACGCGGCCGTCGCCTTCCACAGGCGTTGCAGGTTCCCCTTGATTCCCTGACCATACATAAGCGCCGGCCGCAGGACGACGCGTTGCGGCACGGCTCCCGCGCCAAGCACCGCCTCCTCGGCCGCAAGCTTGGAGCGGCCGTAGGGCGTGTCGGGCTGCGGCTCGTCATTCTCGGCGAGCCCGCGCTCGGGCCGTTGCTGCGCCTCGCCGAACACCTTCACCGTGCTCACGAAGACAAAGGCCCGCACGCCGCTCCGGCCCGCCGCCGCCAGCAGGCGAACGGTGCCCTCCGTGTTGATCCGCCCGTAGTCGGCGGCCTCGGCGGGTGTCTCCGCCAAAGCGTGGGCCTTGGCCGCCAGGTGGAACACCGTGTCCACCGGCTCGCCGAATTCCGGCGCGTCCCCGCCTCCGGCCAGATCAAAGGCCAGCGCGCGGTCCCACTCGCCGGACTCCGGCCGCCGGGCGAGCGCGATCACCCGCCAGCCTTCGGCGCGCAACCGCCGGCAAAAGGCCCGGCCCACAAAACCCGTCGCGCCCGTGACCAACGCCGTCTTCATGCGGCCCTCCCGATCGCCCGCTCGACCTCGTCGCCCCACTCCGTCCGCAGCCGCGCGCGGCTCAGGCCCGCCGCAAGCGCCGCGCGGCCCGCCCGCGCCTTCGCCTCCAGTTCACCGGCCGCCGCCGGCGACGCGAGCCGCTCCAGCAGCGCGACGAATCCGTCCGTGTCGCCGTGCGCGATCCGCCACCCGCAATCCGCTCGGGCAAAAATCCCGGTCACATGGCACGGCTCGGGACCGAGCAACACCACCGGCCGCTCCACCGCAAGGGCCCCGTAGAATTTGCACGGATGCACGCACCCGACCATCGCGCCGCCCATCGCGACCACGTGGACGTCGGCTGCGGAAAGGGAGAAGCGCAGTTCTTCGGTCGGCTGATACGGGAGCGAGAGCACGTTGCCGAGCCCGTCGCGCGCCGCCGCTTCAAACGGCCCCTTGCCCACGCCGCCGCCGATGAGCGCGAAGACGAACCGGGGGTCGTCCCGCAACCTCAGCGCCGCCGCCAGCAGCGTGTCGAGCGGATGGACCAGACTATGGTTGCCGCTATACATGACCACGAATTTTCCCCGCAGGCCGTGTTGCGCGCGAAAGGGATTATCCTCTGCCGCCACCGGCGACAGAAAGTGATCGAGGGGCCACGGCGGGATGACCGCCAGCCGACGCAACGGCACGCCTTTCGCCTTCAGCCGGTCCGCCATAAAACCGTCCAGGGTAATGATCACCGCGGCCCCGCTCAGGACCTGCGTGTTGGCCGCTTCAAACACCCGCACCGTCAACGAGCCCGCGCGCGCCCGCCCACTCGCGACCGCCTGATCCGGATTGATGTCCATCACCCAATAAACGAGCGGCACCCGCCGCAACATAGCGACTAGCCAGCCGACCACGCCGGCCATAGGCGGCGACGTGCTCACCAACACCGCCTGCAAATCCCGGGTGAGCATCCCGCAAAGGAACGCCTGGCCAAGGAAGCTCGCCATGCCGGCGAGACGCACCGCGATCGAGCGTTTGCCCAACGACGACCACCGCAGCCTCCGGATGGCGACGCCGCCCGCGGACTCGTCCCGCGGAAAGCGCCGGGAGGGATCGTCGTAACCGCGATCCGCCGTCAGCACCCTGACCGTCCAGCCCCGCGCAGCCAGTTCGTCGGCCGCGTCGGCGAGATACTGTCCCACCGCCGCGGGATCGGGCGGATACACCTGCGAAACCAACATGATTTTGCCCCGACGCGTCATGACGTTGCCAAGGCCGACCTCCGCGCCGCGGGTGCGAGCACCTCGCGGTAGGCCCACTCCATCGCCGTTGCGACGGCCGCCGGGCTGTAGCGCAGCTCGAGCGCGAGCCGGCGCGAATTGCGCATCGCCACCGGGAGCGGCGCGCGATCCATTGCCACGAGCATCTCCCCATGCCAGGCCGGGATCATCCGGGGCAACACTGTGACGCCGGCCATGTCGACCAGCTCGCGCCAACATCCGACGCCGGGCGACAGCGCCACGCGCACGCCGCAGGCCAGCGCCTCGACGGCCACGTTGCCGAAGTTTTCGTTGAGACTCGGAAACAAAAAAAGATCGGCCGCGGAATACGCGGCGCACAACGCCGGCGTATCCAGCGGACCGGTAAAACGCAGGCGCTCCTCCAGCCCGAGCGAGGCGGCAAGCCCGCGGAGGCGCACGCCCGTGCCGTCCTCGTCCGGCCCGGCGAAGACGAGCTTCCAGGCGCGCTCGCGGGGCAGGCGCGCAGCCGCCTCCACGAGCAGATCGAGCCCCTTTTTGTGATGGAGACGGCCCGAGTTCAGAAACACGAAATCGCCGGGCGCGAGACCATGACTGCGGCGGAAAGCGCCCGCACCGTCTCCGTCCGGACGCCATGCCCGCAGGTCGATGCTGTTGGGCACCACGAATCCCCGCGCCCGCGGCCGCAGGCGCGCGCACTCTTCCTGCTCGACCAGCGCGGTGTAGTGGACGGCCGCGGCCTCGCGGAAATGATGCCGCTCGGCCCACCACCAATAGAAGGCTTTCTTGAGCCGTTTCTGCGAAAAGGAATAGGCGCTCAACGCGCCGCGCGGCGAGACGACGTAGGGCACCCCGGCCCGCTTCGCCGCCCGGCAGGCCGGGATGCTCGTGGGCTGCCACACTCCCGTCACATGCATGAGATCGAATTCTTCGGCGTGTTTTGCGACGGCGGCGGCGAGGGCCGCGGATCGGATGCCGGGGCCGGCGTTGAGCGGAAAATAACGCACCGTCACCCCATTGCGTTGCACCGGCTCGCCGTCGGGCAGTTCCCGGTGCCCGTCCAGGCCGAGCTTGGTCGTAAACACGGTGACTTCGTGGCCGCGTGCGGCCAGCCCCTCGCACAGGTTGGCGGTGCTGCGCGGAGGACCGCCGAGCGTCCAAGCGGGCGCGTAACCCGCCGTGCAGTGCAAAATGCGCAGCGGCGGGGGCGTCGCCGGAGGAAGATTCAGACAAAAAATCATGATACCGATTTGGGTCCGCCTGCGCCCGGCTCGGAAAGCGCCGACACCAACCGCCGGATAAACGCCTCTTGAGTGTAGTGTTTTTGGTGGCGCATGGCAGCGCCGGCGCTCAAGCGGGCATACGTCGCGGGATTGCTTAGCAGCACAAAAAGGCGGTCCGCGATTTCCCGGCTGTCCCGCGCGCGCACGATGTAACCCGACTCGTCGTCGATCACGACCTCCGGCGTCGCGCCCGCACCCACGCCCACGCAAGGCAGCCCGTAGGCCATCGCCTCCGCATAGACCAAGCCGAAGCCCTCACCCTCGGAGGCCAGCACGAACACCTTGGCCCGGGAGTAGTGCCGCGCGAGCCCCGCGTCGGAGACACGCCCGCAAAAGTTGACAAAGGGAGCCACCGGCTGAGTCGCCACCCATCGCTCCAGATCGGCCCGCGCGTTTCCGTCGCCCACCAGATCGAGCACCGCGGGCACGCCCATATTTCTCAGCAGGCCGACCGCCTCCACCACGGTCTTGAATCCTTTGTAGAGATCGGACGGATCGCGGTAGGACTCGTAGTATTCCTCCTTGGACATGCGCCCCACGGTGAGAATCGTGGGGAATCCGGACGGCTCGCACGCGGCTTGCGATCCGCCTTCGAGCCCGGTGATCGGCACGCCCAGCGGAGTTACGGTCGCCGTTACGGCCCGCGCCCAAGGGTTGAACGCAAGAAAATGACTTAGGGTGTAATGCGAGTTCACCAGTAAACGCGCGGCCCCCGCCAGCCCCCAGCGCTGGCGGAACCGCAACCGCTTCCACGCCTCGACCCCGTGGATGAAGACCACGTAGGGACGCCCGCTTCGCGCCGCCAAGATCCTCGCCACCGGCGAGAGCCCGAGATGGCTGCAGACAACCGGGAGTTCCGAGCCCGCCGCCCGGGATTGCGGAGCAGCCGCGTCCGGCCCGCAGAGCCGCCCCGGCACCGCCACCGCCGTGTAGAGCATTTTCCGGTAGCTCCGGGCGAAGCACAGGCCCGCGTCCGGCGCGCACGCGTCGACCGGGTCGTTGGACGACAGGATACGCGGCGCCCGGCCCGCGATCCGCTCCATGGCGGTGGCCAGCGCGCCGGTGACGCGGCCGACGCCGTCCATGCGCTGGTCGAAAAAACTCGGGCAGATCAGGAGGGGCGATTTCATGGTATCCGCGCGAGAAATTGACGCCACTTCCCCGCTGTCTCCTCCGCGCCGAAGCGCGTGGTCGCGGCGCGGCGCGCCGCCCGCCGCCGCGCGCGGACCTCGGGGGCGTCGTCGATGAGCCGGCGCACGAGAGCGGCGAGCCGGGCGCCGGTCGCGGCCGCGTTTTCACCACCCGCTGGCCCGCCGACGTCGGCGGCGTTGTCGATCACCCAGCCCGCGCCGGTTTCCTCCACGATCCGCGCCAGATCGCTCTCCGCGGGAGCGACCGCCAGCACCGCGAGACCGGCGGCGAGCAACGCGTAGGTCTTGCTCGGGAGACACACCGCCGCGCCCGCCTGTGTGAGCGTCACCAACCCCACGTGCATGTCCCGGGCCGCGCGCCGCCACGCCTCCGCTGGCATCACCCGACCGACGGCCACGCCGGGCTCGCCATCGAGTGCGAGGAGTTGCCCGGCGTTGGCCCCGCCTACGCGAAAATCGAAACGCACCCGCCCGGCCTCGCGCTCGGGTCGCAGCCGGCGCACCGCATCCGCGAGCGCGGCGGCGTCGTGCATCCGTCCAAGTTGGCCGCCGTAGTGCAGGGTGAGCGGCGTCTCCGCCGCCGCGGTGGCGGGCTCGCCGAAGAGCGTCTCGTCGGCCGCCACGTCGATCACCGCCGCGAGCGCGGCGCGGCCGTGGCGGTTCTCCGCATGGCGCCGCAGGCCCGGCCCGAGGTAAACCGCCCCGGCGCAACGGCGCTGGACCGAGCGGGTCAGCGCCGCGATCGCACGGGACCTCCAGCCTCCGATGCGAAGGACGCCCGCCGCCTCGAGCGCGTCGGGATAAAGGTCGAACACGTGGTGGACCACGCGGTGGCGCCGCCACCCGCCAAGCCAGACCGCGAGCGCCGGCGCGAAAAACGGATTGGTGGTCACGATGAAAACGGTCCCGCGCGGAGCCGCGAGCAGGCGCAGCGCGAGCCGCACAGGATGGGCGACCCAGCCCAGCGCGCGCAGGGCGAGGCGCGACGGCACACCGCCGGCCGACCAACGCCGGTAGCGCGCTTCCGAGACCGTGGTGAAAACATCCACGCCGGCCCCCAGCCGGGCTCCGATGCCCGCGACCAGGTCGGAATCAACGCTGCTCGAGAGGACGATCATCGGAGCGGACAACAAAATGGGGGCCGAGCACGATCACATCCATGCGCGTGCGCAGAAAGCAACTCAGCGCCTGGGCCGGCGTATGGACGATCGGCTCGTTCTCGTTGAGAGAAGTGTTGAGCAAAATCGGCACCCCGGTGCGTTTGCGGAAGCTCTCGATCAGGTCCCAGTAGAGCGGGTTCGTCTCCCGGCTCACGCTTTGGAGCCGGCCGGTGCCGTCCACGTGCGTCACGGCGGGGATTTCGGCGCGTTTCTCTTCGCGGATTTTGAAGACCTTTTCCATGAACGGCGCCGGCTCGTCGCGCTCGAAATACGCCGCCACGTGCTCCTCGAGGATGCTCGGGGCGAAGGGGCGGAATTTTTCGCGGAACTTGATCTTGAGATTGATAATGTCGCGCATGTCGGTGCGACGCGGATCCGCCAACAGCGAGCGATTGCCGAGGGCGCGCGCGCCGAATTCCATGCGCCCTTGGAACCACCCGACCACTTCGCCGCGGCAGAGCGCGTCCACGGTGCGCTCGATAAGCGCGGCGCGCCCGAGTTTCTCCGCGCGCACGCGGGCCGACTCGGCCTTGAGCGCGGCGAGGATCGCCGGTTCCTCCGGCTCCGGGCCCCAGTAACCGTGCTTAAGCTCGAAGGTGCGGGGTTTGTTCAGGGTGCGGTGCCACACGTAGAAGGCCGAGCCGAACGAGCCGCCGTTGTCGGCCGCGCCCGCCGGGATGTAGGCGCTCTTGAAGGGCGTCTGCGCCGTGATCTTGCCGTTGGCCACCGAGTTCATGGCGACGCCGCCGACGATCACGACATTGTCCGAGGGATGTTGGCGGTGCAGGACTTTGAGGAGGTGGAGGATGATTTCCTCGGTCACCGTCTGGAGCGAGGCGGCGATGTCCTGGTGCAACTCGGTCACCTTGGTCTTGGGATCGCGCGTGGGCCCGAGGAGATCCTCGAGCTTGAGGCTGTAGAACGGGGACACCACGGGCGCGCCGCCGTCCCAGCCGAGCCGGATGCCCTCGGACTGGTGGCGGAAGTATTTCAGATCGAGTTCGAAACCGGTGGCGGTGGGTTTGATCACCTTGCGCAAGGCCTCGACTTGGCGAGGGCGGCCGTAGGGGGCGAGGCCCATGACCTTGTATTCGTCGCCGTAGTGCGGGAAGCCGAGGAGCATCGTCACGGAGCTGTAGAGCAGGCCGATGGAATGCGGGTAGTAAATCTTGTCATAGACGCGCCACGCGTTGCCCTGCCCGCCGGCCAGCATGGTGCTCACGAAATCGCCCATGCCGTCGATCGAGAGGATCGCCGCCTCCTTGTAAGGCGAGACCGGGAAACCGCTGGCGATGTGCGCCTGATGGTGCTCCACGGAGTGGAATTGCGCGCGCACCTCGCCCTCGGCGACCCCGGTGGCCTCCGCGAGTTGTTGGCGGAGGGAGGTCTGCTTGCCCGTGCGCTTCACGCGCTGCCAGATATAAGACCGCGCGGCGAAGGCGTGGCGGAGGGCGAAGGCCGCCTTGACATGCAGGTTGGCGCGCGGGTTGAAGGAGACGCTCACATGGTCGAGTTCCTTCACCGTGATTCCGCCGGACGCGAGGCAGTAGCGGATCGATTCGGCGGGAAATCCCGCCCAATGTTTGACGCGGTTAAAGCGCTCCTCCTCGACGGCGGCGACGAGCTTGCCGTCAACCACGAGGGCGGCGGAGGAGTCGCCGTGGAAGGCGTTGATTCCAAGAATTGCTGTAGACATAAAGTGAGGTCGGTTGCGGTTCGGCTGAGAGTCGGATGCGTGGAGGGGCATTCGGACCGGACGAGCGGCACTTAACCGGGCCGATCGCTACGTGCCCGCGGGCAAAGCGGCCACCGGGACGGGCGAATTCGCCCGGGCCGACCGCCTGACCCGGACCCGTCGGCGGCGGGAATTCTTGCCTTTGATCGCGCCTTCGAACTTCAGCCGGAGAAACGGGGACAACTCCAAAAATTTACCCAAAAGGAACGCGCCGATCACCGTGGTGCCGAGCTCTAGCGCCATGGCGGCGGCCCGGCGCCCCCCGGAATTTAGCCCGAGCAACAGCAGAGCGAGGACGAGGATCATGGTCAGCGAATTGCCGCGGCTGAGGAGCTTCAGCTCCATCTTCGCCATGAAGAAGCCGAAGAAGTAGAGCCCGACTATCACCCCGGCCCAACCGAAGTTGGCGTAGAATTCGAAGGTCATGTTGGTATCCACGCTGATGTTTGAAGTGACCAGCGATAAGCCGGTGTATCGGTTCACGAATTCGCTGTCCCCCAGGCTGATGGTTTTGCCCGGCCACAGCGCGCGCGGCACCAGCGCGAGGAGGGGATCGATGAACAGGCTCCTGCCATACGAGTATGGCTCTTTTTCCCCGGTCCAGGCGACTTGGAGAACGTTGTAGATCGATAGGTCGATGCGGGTCGCGGCCGACTGGCGGACGGTTTCGGGCGCCACCATCGCGAGATCAACGGTGTTGGCGAAGGAACCGAAGAACGACGTGACCTTGTCGCCTGTGCTCAGGCCCGCCAACCCGCCCTCGCGGATGATGCTGCGCGTGGCAAACCACACGCTCGCAAAGGTGAAAAACGCATACACCGCCACGGCGAAGATGCCGGCCTTCCACCACCGGAACTTCTTGTAAAACAAGAAGAGCAACAGCGGCTGGAGCATGAAGGTGCCCAACATGCCCGCGAAGCCCGTCGTCACCACCATGATCAGACCCACCGGGATGAACAAAGCGACCGACATGAACAGGCGGCCGTAGTCCGACCGGTCGATCGCCGCGCTCACCGCGCCCAGAAACGCCAATTGGATGAGCAGACCCAGTTTGAACAACATCGGACTCAAAGTGGGGATGTAGGGCAGCATCCCGGCGAAGAGATTCACCACCGCCCCCACCACCGCGAAGACCATGATCAACTTGGGTTCGAGCACGAAGGGATTGATCCGCTTGAAACCTTGCCGAAGCGGCCGCCAGCCCCGCCAGACGCCATACGCGTAGGCCAGCAATCCGACGACGGAATACGTCCAGACCACCAGTTGCTCCGGGGTCGCGGGCGCCATCGGTAGCATAAACACCTTCGGGATGAAAAACGCCGAAAGATTCGTCAGGAAGATCGAAAGCGCCGCGAAAATCGTGAACCCCATCATCACCGTGCGGTGGCGTTTGATGAGCCAAAGGAACACGACGATCACCACCGCGCACCCCCCCAGGATTAAAAACTCCGCGACATCAGTTCCCACGAGACAGCTCCTCCTCAAAAAAACTCACCTGGCGTTCCAAATCAAAATGTCGCTCCACCCGTGCCCGCCCGGCCCGCGCGAAGCGGGCGCGGCGGCCGTCGTCCGAGGCCAGGTCCAGCAAGCGCCCGGCCATCTCCGCCGGGGCGTTTTTTCCGATCAAGTAGCCGCTCACGTCGTGCTCGACGATTTCCACGGCCCCGCCGCTGCGCGTCGCCACCACCACCGCGCCGCGCTCCATCGCCTCGGCGACCACCAGGCCGAAGCCCTCGTCGTGGCGGGATGCCAGCACCAAAATGTCGATGCCGATGAAAAAATCCTGCGGCGTCGGCAGCCAGCCGCTGAACGCCACGCGCGACTCCAAGCCGTATTCGCGGACGAGTTCGCGCAACCGCGTCGCCATCGGCTCCAGCGGGCGGCTGCCGATCACGAAACGAAGGCGGGCGTTTCGCGCCGTGCAGTCGCGCGCCGCCGTCAGGAAATCCTCGTGTCCCTTGGTCGCCGTCATCTGCCCGGTGATGCCAACGATCAGGCAGTCCGCCGGCCATCCGAACTCCCGGAGAAAGCGGTCGTCGCGGACGCGGGGCCGGACGAGCGGTGCGATGCGCACGCCGTTACAAACCACCCGGTCGCGCGCGCCGGGAGGCCCGAGCAAAGCGGTGCGCTCGCGCACGCTTTCCGAGATGAAAAGGAACCGGCTCACCGCGAGGCGCCACACCGCAAAGCTCGCCCGCTGAAAGGGAATGGCCGGGGCCGGGTCGTGCATGTGGCAGATCACTTTCCGGCGCAAAGACAGCAAAAGCGGCCAGAGCAAAATGATCTCGTGGTGGTTCGCCAGGTAGATCACATCGGGCCGGTGGCGGCGGTAGGCGCGCCAGAAGTCCCGATACCCGAGCGGCAGTTTGACCAGGCAGTGCAGCGTCATCTTCACGTTTCGCGCGTCCAACTTCCGCGAAAACATCCCGAACCACGTCTCCGCGTGCGGTATCCCGAGGGCGTCGAGCCGGCGCGGAAATTCGCCGTCGTTCCACGCGGTGTTGAGAAAAAAGGGCCGCACCTGCGGTGAGAGATTGGCGAAGAACGCCAGCGTGAGATTCTGCAGGCCAAAGCAGAACGAACTCGGCACGATCGCGAGCACGCGCAATTCGCGCCGACCCGCCGGGTCGGGGGGAAGCGGTGGCGGGAGAACGTCGGCGGGGAGGATGTTCATTCGATCATGTCGGGCGACCAGTGCCAGTCGCGGATGTTTTGCGGCAGGTCGGACGTCGCCACGTAATCCGTGCGATAGGCGGCCACTTGGTTTTGATAGGCGGCGCTGTTGGACTCCCGGTGGCTGGACTTTGCGACCTTGGCCGCCAGCCGCTCCCGGTCGCCCAGCCAGCAACCGTGATGAAAAAAACCCACTTCCCACGGACAGGGCTCAAACCCGAAGCAGCGAGCGGAAAAATCCGGGAGCCGAAGGGTGCGCAAAACTTTGGCGAGGCGCGATTCGTTCCAACTGACGGTGCGCCGACACTCGAAGAACACGCCCGGGCGGATGAATCCGAAATGGCAAAACGGCATCGCTTCGGCCGGCACCCGCCGGTTCCAGGTCGCGATGTAGTTGAGACCGTGGACGCGCAGACCGCGGGGCCGGCGGCTTTCCAAGAGCGCCAAGATCGCGGGCACCGTCGCCGGATCGTAAAACTCGTCCGCATCCACGATCCAAAAATAATCCGGCACCGCGTGAAACTCCCGGATTCGCTCCATCGGCGTTCCGTGGCTCATCACTCGTCGGTCGGGCCGAGTCATCAATCCCGACATCTCCGCGTTTCGCGCCGCCGCCTCGTCGGGAAAGCGGCGCGCCACCAGATGGATTTTTCCGGCGGGGTCGGGATGGTTCAACGTAAGCTCCGTCGTGCGGTCCGGCGTCACCGCCCGGCCATACCAATCCCGGTCGTATTGCGTGATCACGCTGATTCCGGAGCAAAACGGGTAGAGCGTGCGCAATTGATTCGCGATGAATCGCTCTTCATTGAGCGCCAGAACGATGGCGTGGATGCGGAGGCTCACTTGGGATCAGTGTCCGCGCGTTTGGCGGACTTAAGCAGACGGCTCAGGTAAAACGGCAGGTGCCGCAGGATCGCCTTGAGCGAATAGTTCCGCGGATCGCTCTTGCGTCGGAAGATCTCCGGATGGATCGGCGACGGGATAAACTCGGTCGGGAAAGGCAGAGGGGTGCGCGAAAAAACCAGCGCGTTCTGGGCGTAATAATACGGCACGACGGGGTGATTCCAGACGAGCGGCCGAATAACATCGTAAGCTGTAAATCCCCGCCCCCGAAAGCGCTCGATCCAGTAGTCCTGCAACTGTTCGTTCACATGCTGAAACCCGCCCTGTCCCGGGATCGCGGCCGAGAAAAGGATTTGCCCGCCATGCGCCGCCAACGAATCCAGAAGCACGTCGGCCGAGGCCGCCGGCAGGTGCTCGGCCACCTCCAGACACATGACCAAGTCGAATTGCCGGCCAAGTCGAAAGGGTGTCGTGAGATCGTGGGTTCGGAATTTATCCGCCGGTATCGTCAAGTTCTCCTGCGGCACCCATGGCCCATCCAGGCCGAAGACATCCGCGGTTCCCTGCGCCTGATACTCCCGCAACCAGAGGCCGACCCCGCAGCCGACATCCAAAACGCTGCCAAAGGTCAGGCGCGAGCGCAGCAGTTGCACCACCACGCGAGCCGCCGCCGTTGCCGGATGGTGGGCGAGGTCACGGTAACCGTAACCATCGGCCGACTGGAGGCTGACTGCGGTGGAAGGGGCATTCATGATGGAAAGGGTGAGTTCAACGACCCGGAATGAGCTTCGTCACCCGCACAGGGATTTCGGCGCGTTGGGAAAGCGCGATCAGCGTGGTGATCGTCGCGGAGAAATCGTGGCGGGCCACGGTTTCCGCCAGCCCTGCGGTTGCTTCATCGTCGCCGGACAGCTTGGCCAACGCCGTTGCCAGCGCCACCGCGTCGCCGAGAGGAAAACGCCGGGCCGTATCGACCGGCACCACCAGATCCTCACCGCAGCCGACCGCGTCGCTCACCACGCAGGGAAGGCCGCTCGCCATCGCCTCGTTGACCACGAGGCCCCACGTCTCGCCGTGGTCGCTCGGCAGCACCAGCACGTCGGCCGCCACGTAGGCCCGGCTGATTTCGATCTGATTGAGAAATCCCGCGAAGCTCGCTTTGGGTCGCGAGCTGCCGGTTGAGAGTTGAGGGTTGAGGGATGAGAGAGAAGGGCCGGACACCGACGCCTCGGCATCGAAGACGACTTCGGTCGCCGCACGAAGATCCGCGCCAAGTTCGCCGCTGCCGACGAAAAGCAAAAGGATCGGCGCCGAGGTGCGATCATCCGCCAGCCGTTTTGCCGCCGCAACCACGTCGAGCGGACGTTTCTTCGGGATGAACTTGCCGCAAAAAAGCACGCAGCGCGCCTCCTCGGCGATCCCCCATCGACGTCTGATCTCCGACCTCTGACTTCTCAGTTCCGTCGCCTGGGCCGCGAACCGCGCGTTGTCGACGCAGTAGGGCGCGGAGAAAAGTTTCCGCTCCGCCACGCCGTGCTTCCGGTAGAACCGCCGGTTGGCCGCACCGATGCAAAGAAAACGGTCCACCCTCGCGAACAGCGCGCGCAGCCGCACGCCCTTCAGCCAGACCTTCAGCACGCCGCCCGCCGGCGCGAGGTCGTTGGTCTCGCCGCGCAGCCAGACCTCGACCCCGGCGCGGTGCGCCTGCGCGACCGCCTGCCAATAGGCGTATTTTTGCCAGCCCTGAATCCACAATGCCGTCACGCGCTTTTCGCGGAAGAGGGGGCCGAGCGCCCCGCGCAGGCGGATGCCGAAAAAATCGGAAGGATGCAGCGACCACTTTCCATTGATCGGCAAAAACCGGTGCGGATAGCCCTCGAGACTCCCCTGCCCCAAATCCCACGCAAACGCCCGGCCGAACTCCGGATCGTGCGTCGCTCGCACAGCATGGTCGCAAAGGAACCACACCTCGAACGGCACGCGCCCGTCGCGCGCCAGCGCCTGCCAGAGCGGCACCTGATACTGGATCGGATGGGTGGTAAGGATGACGAGCATGACGCCTTGAAATTATTTGCCGGCGCGCTGAACGGCGTCGGGCAGTTCGGAGAATCGGGCGTCATGGGCGGCGCCGCCCGACGACAGCTTCAGCAGCAAATGCGTCCAGCGTTCGCCATAGGCATTCCAGGAAAATTCCTCCGCTTTCTTCCTTCCCGCTCCGCCCATCCGGAACGCCAAGGAAGGATCGTCGATGAACCGCTCCATCCGTTCGGCCAGACCCGACTCGTCACCGGGCTCCAAGATGAATCCTTCGACCCCATCCGTGATCAGATCCGGCGCCGCCGTCGCCGTGGTGGAAACAATCGGCAGGCCCGACGCCAGCGCCTCCAGCAACACGAGCGCGAAACCCTCGAAAAAACTGGGGAAAACAAACACGTCGCATTCGGCAAAAATGCGCGGGAGTTCCTGATGGGGCAGGCGACCGACAATCCGGAGTCCGGGCAGTGCCGGGATCAGAACCCGCGTCGCGGCCGAAATCGGACCCACCAGCCAAAGCTCGGCGCCCCGCCCCGCCAAGGCCCGCCAAGCCGCTATGAGCGCGGGCACGCCTTTGCGCGCGTTGACCAATCCGACAAATAGGAAACGCAGGGGGCGTCCGGCCGGCCGAACGCGGGCCGTGCAGTTGAATCGGGCCGCATCGACACCATACGGGTTGATCGCAATTTTTTCGGGCGCGACGCCGGCCTCGATCAGCGTGTTCCGAGAGAAGGTGCTGGCCGCCACGATCAAGGTGGCTTCCGCATGTTCGCGGTCCTCTGCAGCCAACAGTCCGGCCGCTTTCACCACTCCGACATCATCCCACTTGGGATGGCGCTCGCGCAGTTCGGTATAAACGCGCTCCTTCGCTCGCGGGTGCCCGATGCTTTGGTCGAGGATGAAGCGTTTTCCACGCGCCTTCGCCCGCGCCGCCAGCAGCCACGAAGACGTATCAAAACCGATCACATGCGACGCTTCGTCGATCCAGCGATCCGGAATCGCGCGCTGAAACGCCCCGTTCCGATCCGCAAAAACCGTCTCGGAGGCTTCACCTCGGCGCAGACGGCGCAGCGCCGACCACTCGAGTCCTGGAAATGTGCGGAGGCGTGCGGCAGGGACTCCGCCCACGCGCCGGTTGGCCCAGCGGCGGCGCAGACCTGCGGGCATGAGTTTATCCATCGCGCCGAGGAAGCCGTCTTCGGGCACGGCCACGCCCGTGACGAAACGGCCGAGCGCGCCGTGCCGGTGCAACTCCGCCGCAAGGCGCGGCGCGTATTGCGTGCCGGGATGGGCGATCAAAGTCTGGATGATATTTGGGTTCACGGCGACCTCTCCGATATCGTTTCCCGGAGCCGGCCGGGCACGCCCACGATCACGCTGTCGGCCGGGAAGCTTTTCGTGACGACCGCGCCCGCGCCGACCACGCACCGGTCGCCCAGCTCGACGTCTTTCAGGATGACCGCCCTCGCGCCGATCCAACACCCGTCGCCGATTTTTACGCGGCCGATGTCCATGGCCGCGCGTTTGCCCACGACGCCCGGCCCGTGGCGGTGGTTGGAATCGGTGACATACACACCGGGGCCGAACTGGTTTTCGTTGCCGATCTCGATGAGGCCGCAGGCATCGATGAACACGTCGCGATTGAAATAATTGTCATCGCCGATCCGGATGCGCACCCCGGCCTGCGCCGCGTCCATGGGCCAGAGCTGCCAACCGGCGGAAAAGGCGTTGTTGTCGCCGATCACGATCTGTGTGCAGCGGCGGATGCGACCGCGCTCCATGCGGATCGGCCGTCCGGCGCGCAGGCCGAGGAAGCGATACAGAGCAACGCGCAAGCGGCTGGCGAACCCCTGCGGCAGGCGCAGGCAGAGGGCTTCGAGGCGGGCGCTCATGCGCGGACCTCCCGCCAGGCCGGCGCCGCCGTGACCGGGATTTTCCGGCGCGCGAGGAAGGCGCGGACCGCCACCGCCGCGTAGGGTCGGCGCAGGCGGCGAAAGCGCCAAAGCACGCCGGGAATTCCCGCGAGCCCAGCAGGAATCCCGCGCCAGCGCCCGCGCCGTGCCTGATCGACCGCCATGTTGGCGACCTGCAAGAGCGCCCGGCCCGCCAGCAAAAACGGATAACGCAGCCAAGCCAACAGGGCGACGTTCTGGATCGCAGACGCCGTCTGCCGCGGATTACGGTGGTGCGAGAGCGTGGTGTCGTGAAAGACCCGCAGCCGCCCGGTGCGCCGGATGACGAAACCGGCCGCTAGGAACTGCAGGCCCAAGTCCATTTCCTCGATCCCGTAGGCAAACGGACGGTCCACGAAGCCCGGACAGGCCAGATAACGATCCCGCCGCACCGCCCATCCGCATCCGGTGAACTCGACTGCGGCTTCGGAAGCGGCGGACTTCGGCGCCGCAGTTTCCCACGGATGGATGATCGTAGCCGCGAGCAGCGCCGTGTCGGGCTGGGCGGCGAACAGCGCCATGACGTCGGCGAAAAAATCGTCGTCGAGCGGCCGGGAATCGTCGTCGAACGAGACAAACACCGGTTGGGTGGCGGCGAGGAGGCAGCGGTGTCGCCCGCCGCCCGGGCCGACGCGGTGCGGGCTCGTCAGAATCTTCACCGCCGGGAATCGCGTGGCGAGGGCTCGCTCGAGCCGCCCGTCGGGCTCGTCGATGTGCACGATCGCCTCTGCCGGCCGCGGGTCGCAGGCGGAAACGTGTTCGAGCACGGCCAGCACCTTCTCACCCCGCGCCCAAGTCGGGATGCCCACAGTCACCGGGACGGTTTGCTTTTCAACCATGGGCGTTGCGACGGAGAACCTCATTGTAGAACGAGCCGAGTTCTTGATTTACGCAGGACCACGAAAGCGCCTCGGCCCGTCGCCGCGCGGCGGCCCCCATGCGCCGGCGGACGGCTTCGTCGGCCCGCAATTCCCGCAGCGCTAGAGCGAGACCGTCGACGTCGCCCTTGGGCAGCAATCGCGCGGCCACATCGCCCACATACTCGCGAGTGCCGCCGACATCCTCCGCAACGATCGGCAGGCCGGAAGCCAGCGCCTCGATCACCGCGTTGTTCGCCGTGCTGTCCTCCAACGTCATGAGCAGGCACGAAGATTGCCGGTAAAATTCGGCCAGCTCCTCATCGGATAGCTTGGCGGCAAATTTCACATTTTTGAAGCGGCCGAAACGCTCGCGCGCGCCGTCGGGAATCAACAGACGAAACTCCACGCCCGGCTCGCCTTCGAAGCGCGCGATTACCCGTTCGAGCACGCTGAAATCGCGCCGGAAGCTACCGACAAAGCATACAACGAAAGGGCCGTCGGCTCGGTGTTCGGAGTCTGGCCGGAACGCTCGGGTATCGATTCCGTGCAGGATAACCCGGCGCGGCACCGCGGGCGGCAGGAGGTCGGAGAAAAATGGAAGCTGGGACGAGCTGACCAGCACGACGCCCGCAAGCTTCCGCACGGCCGCAGTCCGACGAACGGGATTCGGGTCGCGGTGGTAAGGGGCATGAAAGGTAACCACCAGCGGCACGCCCTGTCGCGCGGCCACCCGGTCGATAATACCTAAATCGCGTTCACCCCACAGCACATGGACCAGATCGAAACGTTCGCGAACCAGACGACGGGCGGCGCGCAGTTCGTTAAAAATTGTGGCGGGCAGCGCCCAGCGCGAGACAGCGAGCGCGCGAGCCAGCGGATTGGCCGGCCGCATCCAGCCGGGGGAGCGTCGGTCGTAACCACAGACAGAGGAGGACGAAAAGCCCGAGACGACACGATCATAGCCGGAGAGGCCCGAGGGATAACCTTGGCTCCCCGTCACAAAGAGCACCCGCAAAGATACCGAAGCAACGGGTGCGCCGGGTTCTCTGGCGGCGGTATCCACCGTGGTTTGTGCAAGAATCATCGCAGGACGCAGGACGAATTCAGGTAAGCCGTGCAGTCCACCTTCGATTCGTGGAGACGGTAGCCTTGGTCCATCAAGAGCGTGTAAACCGATTCGATGTCCCCTTTGGAGAGGTTCAATATTTCAAAGTTGATGATCGTCGGCCGGAGTTTCGGAAACGGGATCATGCGGATGATCTCGGCGTCGAAGCCCTCGGTATCGATCTGGAGCACGTCGAGTCCCGTCATGCCATGTTCGGCGAGCAGTTGCTCAAATGTCACGGCCCGCACTTCGAAGGCCTCCATCACCGCGTCGGGGTCGGGCGTCCGGTCCGCAAGCCATTTTCTGATATTGCCCGGGTCGAGCGAGGTGAGCTGGGGCGCGGCCTCATGCAGGTGCCAGAATTCTCGCTTCACCCGATACATCTTCACCGCCCCGTTGGCCCGCGCCACGGCCAGTTGCACGAGACGCACGCCGGGCCGGTCCCCGCAGTTGGCCTGGAGTTGCGCGAAAGCCGTCGGCTCCGGTTCCACCATCAGGCCCTTCAACAATCCCCGGTGCACAAACGGCGCGAGGACGTCGTTGGCCACACCGTCGAACGCGCCGATCTGCACAAACTCCAGCGGAGATTTTTGCACCAGCAGGTGGGCGATGGGGAACGCCGCGTCGAAATGCAACTCCTCCGCCCAGCGGTCGTGCAGCACGCTGGTCTTGCGCGAGACCCAGAGACCACGGCGGGTGAACTGGCGTTTGATGATAGCGGCCAAGCTCATGGTAGAAGTTCCTGGTTTAGCCGGGCGGCGCCTTCCATGCACTTGTCCATGTTGTGGTATTCCCACTCCGCGAAACGGCCGAGCAGGCGGATGCCGCGGGGGGCCAGCGCCGCGCGCGCGGCCGCGACCGCGCTCTGCGTGGCGAAATCGTGGAGAATGTAGGAGGCGGCCTCGTGGTTATGCGCGAGCGGGCGGAGATTGCCGGGCAACCGGGCCGCTTCGGCCTCCATCTCGGCCCGCTCGACCCTGCCGGAAAACTCGACCACGCAGGTGGCGCGGCCCGCCGGGCTCGCGCCGTTGTTTTCCGCCGAGAGCGAGCCGGTGTGGATGATGCGATGGGCCCGCGTCTCGGCGCCGGGCAGGTAGAGCCAGGTGAGCTCCGTGGTGTCGCATTCGCAGAAGAGATTCGACGTGGCGTTGGCGCGCAGGCCGCCCGCGCCTTTGAGCGAGGAGACGACGGCGGGAGTCGCGTCGGCCACCAGCGCGCCCAGCCGGCGGATATCGCCGCAATACACGACCGCGTCGAACCGCTCGCCGTTGACCTCGACGCCGCCCGCGCCGGGTTTCAGTTGTTCAACCGGAGTGCCGAGGCGCACGTCGAGCCCCTGCGCCAGACGGTCGATGATGAACTGCGAGCCACCGCGGCGCGGATAGAAGAACGTGCTGTGCACCATGCGCTCCTCGCCCCGGCGCAGGATGCCCTGCGTGAAAATCTCGCCCACGTCGGGCATCGGGAGTTTCCCCTCGAGCCAAGCGAGCGGAATCGCAGCAAGATCGGTGCGCCAGATTTTTTCGTTGTAGGGGCGGAAATAAAGTTCGAACAGCGTCGGTCCGAACGACTCGACAAGGAACTCGCGGAAGTCCGTGCACCGACCCCGCGCGGGAGGCCGGCCGACGCGCTCGAGGAGGTCAGCGACGATGCGCTCAACGGCGGCGGCGGGCAATTGGTGCAGGTGGTTCTCGATCGGGTAGCCGACGTGCCGCCCGTCCAGCCAGATGGCGGCCCGCCGGCGCGCCGCGACGAATTCTTTCTCCCGGTCAAAATGGGACCAGAACCACGCGCGGATCGCCTCGTCCTTGGTGTTGAACACGTGGCCGCCCACGCGGTGAAACAGCCGGCCGTCCATCCAGTCGCAGCGGATGAGGCCGCCGATGCGCGGGGCCTGTTCAAACACCACGACCTCGGCACGGGTCGAGGCCATGCGGGCGAAGGAGATGCCGGAGATGCCGGCGCCGATCACGGCAATGCGTTTGCGAGCGGGGGAATTCATGCGGCGAGCTCGGCACGGGACGCGGCGAGCGCGGTGCGAAGCGCGCGGGCCACCTCGGCGGAGGTGTGACCGACGAGAAAAGCATCGAGTCTGGATACGGGCGGCGCGGTATGCCGGCCGTGGTCCACGGCATCGACGAACTCGTCGAATGAATCGACGTGGCGGCAGGCCGAGGCGACGCGGTTGGCCGCAAAATCGGCTCCGTCACGCGGGAAGCGACCGACGAGGTGGCAGCGCGCCGCCGCACTCTCGTAAAAACGCGGGGTCACGGGGTTGAGTCCGCCCGTGCGCGCCTCCCCGCCGTCGATGCCGGGGGCGGAGACGAGCGACACGCGGCTGGAGCGCAGGAGTTCCCAGTAGCTTGAGCGCGAAGTGTCCAATTTGAGCGGGCCGCGATCCGTCGCAGTCCAACGCGGCCATGTGCCGCTCGTATCGGCGTAAAGGTAGCTGGCTCCAGGACGCAGGCCAACGTAGTCCAAAGCCCACCGGTGCAGTTTTGCATTCTGCCGACCGACTTGGATGAGATCGACCGTGCGCGGCGCCGACACCGGCCGCACATGGCGCGCGCTCACGCTCAACGAAAGGTAATGCACGCGCCCGCCGAGCGAGGTGTCGGCGAGGGCGAGCTGAATCTCACGGTTGGTCACAAACACGACGGGCGAACGGGCAAAAACGCGTTCGGCGTGGGCGAGGTGCGGACGCCAAAAATCGACGACGACCGGGACCACATCGGGTTGCACCCAGAAGCTCGACGGATGCGCGGGCGGCCAAAGCAAGAAAGCGAGCGAACGCGCGCCGGCGCGGGCGGGTTGCATCCGGCCGGCGTCGTCGAAAGGCATGAGCCCGCCCGGCAGGCGCCGCCGCAACGCGCCGAAACGGCCGTTGGCGCGTTTTTCCAGGGCACTCATGTCGCGCAGCGGCAAGCCGAGCTCGGTCGCAAAATCGTCTTCCCACTCTTCCACGATTTGCCGGAAAACCTGATGCTCCGCGCCACGGAGCGTCCAGATGGATTCGAAATTCATGGCGGCGGGACCGGAAATCGACGCGCGCCGCGACGGGCGAGCGCCAGGTAGGCGACGAGGCTGCCGGCGTTGCCCGCGATCATCACGGTTATCGCCCCGGACGGCTGTGAGAGGTCGCCCAACGCCACCGCCG
>ENA-ORBV01003889-ORBV01003889.1-microbial-mat-metagenome-genome-assembly--contig:-NODE-3889-length-29327-cov-15.662530_pt1 | contig 29327 bp, 28 predicted proteins | sample MGYA00237777_ERZ505514 | MGnify/ENA primary metagenome ERZ505514 (study PRJEB26160, sample SAMN06269048) | microbial mat metagenome | isolation source: Oligotrophic lake microbial mat | place... | reverse complement strand
GAAGAACTCGGTCTGAAGGTCAACCTCGCCTGCAAAATCGCCGAAGCCGGCATCGCCAGCGCCGGCCTGTTGCATCTCGCCGCGGCGATTCCGTCACTGGACTGGGGCGTCAGCCTGTCGAGCCCTTACCTGTCCGACGATCTGGTCGCCGAGCCCATCGCGCTGACCGGTGGATTCGTCAATGTGCCGACCGGTCCGGGGCTGGGGATTCGTGTTGATGAAGCAAAGGTAAGGCGCTATACGCGGGAAGTCTGATCGGTCGGATTAAAAATCAATTCACATGAAAAAGTCGGGCACGAGTCAGGATCAGTCGGCACAGGCGAATCCTGCAAGAATGTCGTGAAGCTTACGTTCGCCAAGGGCGCATCTCTGAAGTATCCGATCCATCTCTTCAACTCAAGTTTGAACGGAAACGTACGCCGCGCGATCGACATCCACGAAGGAGAAAAATTGACGAGTCCGCCTTCACGGCGCTTTTTCGCCAAGCGGTCGCCCTCAACAGTTCTGGCAAGTCAAAACCTTCGAAGAAAGCGAAGTCCTGAAGGATTCCAACGCGGCACATTTAGAACACACCGAGGAGTTACTGCTTCGAAAGTACTCCGACTTAAGCAACTGTAATCCTATTATTCTTCTATCAATGACCGCACCGCCTCTATAAGCTGCGATCGAACGCTTCTTCCTGATTTTCGGGTCGAAACTACCTGGCAAATATCAGCATGCGCACGATTCTCGCAATTCGCTGTATCGAAAATTGCAAAACCCCTTTGCTGATTTTCATCCAATATCGCGCGAATTTCGTCTGCGCTCAGTTCTGCCACTGCGTGCAGCTTCCTGTCCGCATGACTTACTCCAAGTTTGCGTTGCGCCGCTGCACGATCCCGTCCCGCTTGCTGTATATCAGCCAACGCAACATGTGAAAGACGCTCTACCGATAGCCCCTTATTAGCCGCGTCATCAAATGCAGTTGGCTTTAGTGACCTCGTTTCGACGTCGACGTGAATAGGATGCATGACCTGCCTGTACAACAATTCGCCCGGTTGAACTGGGCCCGGAGAATGGTCGGACGCGGAGAGAGTCTCCCAAGCAACGGGATTCGGGGTTTTCTGAAGCCCCTTTACGAAGTCTCGATTTGTTGCATTGAGCGCAAAAAAGTCACGACAAGGATTTGCTGGCATCGCCCCTCAGGCATCAAACAATACCGCTAAATTCTGCGCAAACCACCCCGTCTCTATGCCCCCGACTTTTACGTCATCAGCAAACGTTTCTGTTCGATCACCTGACTTAAGACGAGTAAAGAGGGAAAAACGACCATTGCCTTCAAGCGCAATATCTGCAAATACTTTTTGAGTATCCCAATATAAGCCGATGCTACCAGTAGACGACAACATCGGCTTCGGAAGGGGCAATCCCGCAGGGAGTTTTGCCAAAAGCGTCAGAGCATCTTGAATATTTTCTTGCGAAGGCACTTGGCTATCAGGGCCATCCCATCCTGCATCTAGCGAACCGTATAACTCCATTTCAAGAGCGATTGCACCCATTCGATCCAAAACTGGCATTTGATTCGCAAATGTTGCAGCCATATCTTGCGATGGTGCTGTAATGACATTTGGATTTATAAGCCAGTCCGTTGCGGCGGCTATCTTTGGCGCAGGCGGCTCATACGCCTTCACCTGCCACTCCCGCAGTCGTGTCGGAGTTGGCGCAACCATAAAGCCGGCTATTAAAGCCAAAGTAGAGATCGAGATTGGTTCCATCATGGCGCCTTCTTAACCGTTCAACTTTATCGTCGCTTGCACAGCAGGCGTCAGTAAGTTTCCGATTATAGCTTTGTTACGTAAATGGAGGCTCGGCATCAGTTGATCGAGGGGCTCGTCAACCTTCCACGACGGGGTCGCCAAAGTCACCCGATGAGACGTAACTATCTGGATAGATCGCTGCCCGTTGTTTTCTAACATGTTCACATTTACGTTTTCCAATAAATCGTGGGGTATTGGCGCTTGCTCCTTCTTCAGAAATCCGTGATGTGAGTGCCAGAGTGATTTCGAGTCAAAAACATTCTTAGGTAAATAATCAGAATTCTTTGACAACACTTCACTCACCACGAGAGAAGCAGGATCGGCCTTCCATTGGAATACGTCTGTGTACTGAAGACCGAATGTGGTTACTGGACGCTTCTTCAAAATTGTCGGCATCACCAAAATTAACCAATTGCGTACTTCCAGCCACACAAGATCCCAACGAGTGTATTCACTTATAACCGCCATACAACTCTGCCGCGATACATTGAGTGCTTTAGACGCCGCACCAACAGTATTCACGCTAGGCCGAACAAAATTCACCCCACCCAGCTCATCAACGTTGTTGCTTCTTACTGATTGCCCCGCTGAATCTTGGTTAATCTTGATCATCAACATCCTCGGCTCTTGCACCTGAGGAAACGTTTTCCGAAATTCGCGATTAACTGGAGACTCATGCAGCCCGCGAATAATGTGCAACTCCGAGGTTTCGAGTTGCTCGGCCCACTCGATTGCGAAAACAACGTTTTGGATAGCGTTGTTGCCCGCGTATGGGAAGAGGTTGTCAATTGCCATGGTTAGTATTTGAGTAAGTCTGGGGCCGGATCAAGAATGAGCCCCGCGTAATGCGCCCGGAAACGACAATCGCCAATGCCTTCTGACTGGTCGTAACCTGCCATATCTAACGAGCCCGCCCCCGCTGCCTCCAGATAATCGAAGTATAGCGCGTTGTGCCGCCCCGCCGCACAACAACTCCACCGGAAGTCCCCCCAAAACCGTCCCAGCGGAACCACCAAGTCCCGGCTTCTGAAGCGTCTGGACAAGCTTCCCTATGAAGCTATGGCGAAAGCCTTGGGCATCCCAGACAAACCCGCCTCCGAAAAGTCCGTCGGTCCTTACAACTTCAGACAAGCCGCGTAATGCCCGGGTTTAATTTCACGCAGAAGTGGCGCGGTTTCCCCACACTCCGCCGTCGCCAGCGCGCAACGCGCCCTGAATACGCAGCCTGAAACCGTGGCCGGCTTGCCGGGCACTTCACCGGCAGGCACAGCCCGCACCCGCTGCGCCTCCAGAACTGGATCCGGAATCGGCACTGCAGCAAGCAAGACCTGCGTATACGGATGCAGCGGCTCCGCATACAGCGCATCGCGATCGGCGATTTCCATGATCTTGCCCAGGTACATCACCATCACGCGGTCGGCGATGTGGCGCACTACTGCAAGGTCGTGGGCGATAAACAGGTAAGTCAGACCCAGTTTCTGCTGCAGGTCTTCCAGCAGATTGATGATCTGCGCCTGGATCGACACATCCAGCGCAGATACCGGCTCGTCACAGATGATGAATGACGGCTCCAGCGCCAGGGCCCGCGCAATACCCACCCGCTGGCGTTGTCCGCCCGACAACTGGTGCGGATAACGCTCGGCCATGTAATCAAACAAACCGACCTGATTCAGCAACTCACGGACTCTCGCCTGTGCCGCAGCGGCGTCCGGTTGCAGTTTGTAGACCAGCAGCGGCTCGGCGATGATCTGGCCGATGGTCATGCGCGGATTCAGTGAACTGTACGGGTCCTGGAAGATCACCTGCACCTGACGCCGGTAGCGCTGCATTGCCTCGCCTGTCGCCTGCGTCACCTCGCTGCCATCGAACAGGATCTGCCCGGCAGTGGCCTGCTCCAGTCGCAGCAAGCTGCGGCCGACCGTGGTTTTGCCGCAGCCGGATTCGCCAACCAGGCCCAGGGTTTCTCCGCGGAAAATGTCGAAAGACAGGTCATCGACCGCGCGGAGCGCTGGCAAACCGGCGCTGGTTTCAAAATACGTCTTGAGCCCGCGCACCTGCAACAGTGGCGAAGCACGATCCAGTGTTTTGCTAACGCCGGTGATATTGCCTGATGACGAATCCACCGCCGGCTGTTTCACCAACTCCGCCGCACGCAGGCAGGCCGACCAGCGCTGTGGCACCACTTCGAGCAGTTCCGGCAGCGTCTCAACGCAGGCCTCGATGCGCCATGCACAGCGTGCTGCGAAACGACAGCCGGGCGGCGGATCGAGCAAATCCGGCGGCGCACCGTCTATGGTTTCCAGTCGCGCAGCGCGTGGCCGGTCCAGCCGCGGTACCGAACGCAGCAGGCCCGCGGTGTACGGATGCAAGGGCTGCGCGAACAGATGCGTCGCTGCAGCCTGCTCCGCCATGCGTGCTGCATACATCACGTTGACGCGGTCGGCATAACGCGCGACGACGCCGAGATTATGGGTGATCACCAGCAGTGCGATGCCGAACTCGCGCGACAATTCCTGCATCAGGCCGAGGATCTGTGCCTGGATGGTCACGTCCAGCGCAGTGGTCGGTTCATCGGCAATGATCAGCCGCGGATTGCAGGCCAGCGCGATGGCAATCATCACGCGCTGGCGCATCCCGCCGGAGAACTGGTGCGGATACTGGTCGAGGCGCCGCGCCGCATCGGGAATGCCCACCCGCTGCAGTAACTCAATCGAGCGAACACGCGCGGCTTCTGCCGTCATGCCGAGATGGATGCGCAGAGGCTCGCCCATCTGGTAGCCGATATTCAGCACCGGATTCAGTGAGCTCATCGGATCCTGAAAAACCATCGCGATGTCGCGGCCGCGAATCTTGCGCATGTCTGCATCAGGCAAGGCCAGCAGATCGCGGCCATCGAACAGGATGCGGCCACTGACCTGCGCGGTCTGCGCCAGCAGGCGCATCACCGCCAGTGCCGACACCGATTTGCCGCAGCCAGACTCGCCAACCAGTGCCAGAACTTCACCGGGTTTGACCTGCCAGGACACAGCCTGCACCGCGCGCACCGTGCCACGCGGCGTGGCGAACTGCACCTGCAGGTTTTCAACCGTCAGCAGCCACGGATTCGCAGCCGCCGGCATGGTGGCGGGCGCTACTGCCGCGTTTGCCATGGGTGCATCAGGCGAGTGCGGCCGCCAGCACGCGCGCGACATGCACCGCCTCGCGCGCCGCGCCGTCACGGATCTGGTGGCGGCAACTGGTGCCGTCGGCGACGATCAACGTGTGTTCTCCGGCTTCGCGCACCTTGGGCAACAACGACACCTCTGCCATGCGCATCGACACGTCGTAATGTTTGGCCTCGTAACCGAAACTGCCGGCCATGCCGCAGCAACTGGATTCGATCAGTTCGACTTTCAGTTCCGGCACCAGCGACAGCGCCTTGTGCACTGCCGGCATCACCGCAAAAGCCTTCTGGTGGCAATGGCCGTGCAACAGGGCTTTCGCCTGCGGTAATGCTTTTAATTTGAGCTGCAGCCGCCCGGCATCGTGTTCACGCGCGATGAATTCTTCGAACAGCAGCGCACTCTTCGACAACGCCTTCGCTTCACCGGCGGGTAGCATGGACAGGAATTCATCGCGCAGCGAAAACAGGCAGGACGGTTCCAGCCCGACCACCGGCACCCCGCGCGCAATGTAAGGCTGTAGCGTCGCGATCATGCGTTGTGCCTCGGCACGCGCCTCATCGACCAGGCCGCCGGCGAGGAAAGTACGGCCGCAACACAAAGGCCGCGATTCACCGTCGGGGCGCGGCATGTGCACCGTGTAACCGGCAGCTTCCAGCACTTTGACCGCAGCGTGTGCGTTTTCCGGCTCGAAATAGGTATTGAAGGTATCGACGAAGAGAACAACCTCCCGCTTCGGCGCCTGATCTCCCTCATCCCCAGCCCTTCTCCCGGGGGGAGAAGGGAGAGGCCACGCACTCCCTTCGGGACCAGGGAACACCTGGAGCGGAGCAGACAAGGGCACACTTGAAGCGAAGCAGGGTCGGGGTGAGGGAGGCTCGAAGCAATCCGAACGCCATTTCGGCAGCGAACGCTGCGCAGCAAACCCCAGTAACGGTTTCGCCAGGCGCTGCATGACATTCATCACCGGTGCCAGCCGTGCTGCCCACTGCGCATAACGCGGCAGGTAGGCAATCAGGCGTTCCTTCAAGCTCAGTCCGTGACGCTGCTGCCAGTGGTGCAGGAACTCGACTTTCATTTTTGCCATGTCGACACCGGTCGGGCATTCGCGCTTGCAGCCTTTGCACGACACGCAAAGTTCCATCGCCTCGCGTACCGGCTCCGAGGTCAATGCATCGGGACCGAGTTGACCCGAAAGTGCGAGCCGCAGCGTATTCGCCCGGCCACGTGTCAGATGTTGTTCTTCGCGGGTTACGCGATACGACGGGCACATGGTGCCGGCATCGAACTTGCGGCAATGGCCGTTGTTGTTGCACATCTCGACGGCTTTATCGAGGCCACCCCACTCCGACCAGTCGAGCGCCGTCGCCAACGGTTGCGCGGCATAGTCCGGCTTGAAGCGGAACAAGCTGCGGTCATCCTGTTTCGATGGCCGCACGATCTTGCCAGGGTTCATCAAACCCCTGGGATCAAACAGATCCTTGATTTCCTCAAAGGCCCCCGTCAGTTTCGGCCCAAAAAACGGCGCAATCCATTCCGAACGCACCAACCCGTCGCCGTGTTCGCCGGAATAGGAACCTTTGTACTCTTTCACCAGCGCCGCAGCCTCTTCGGCAATGGCACGCATTTTCTGTGCGCCGTCGCGACGCATGTCGAGGATCGGCCGCACATGCAGGCAACCCACCGAAGCATGCGCATACCAGGTGCCCCTGGTGCCGTGTTTGTGGAAGACCTGGGTCAGGCGGTCGGTGTATTCGGCGAGATGTTCCAGCGGCACCGCGCAGTCCTCGATGAAGGAAACCGGTTTGCCGTCGCCCTTCATCGACATCATGATGTTCAGCCCGGCCTTGCGCACTTCCCAGAATTCACGCTGCACGGCGGGATCAATGACTTCGACCACGCTGCCCGGCAGGCCGCGTTCGCCCATCAGCTCGACCAGTTGCTTCAGGCGCCGGATCTGCTCATCACGATCCTCGCCGGCAAATTCCACCAGCAGGATCGCCGCCGGTTCGCCATTCACGCATTGATCGACGATGGGCCGGAACGCAGGATTGCTGCGCGCCAGTTCGATCATGGTGTTGTCGACGAGTTCGACGGCTGTAGGTTTCAGCTTGACGATGTGCTGCGGTGCTTGCATCGACTGGTAGAAGGTCGGGAAGTGACAGATGCCCAGCGTTTTATGTTTCGGCAGCGCTGACAGCCGCAGTTCGACGCGGCGCGAGAACGCCAGCGTGCCCTCGGAACCCACCAGCAGGTGCGCCATGTTGCCGCCCGGCGGCAGCATCATGTCGAGGTTGTAACCGCCGACACGACGCAATACCTTCGGATAACGGTGTTCGATTTCCTCGGCTTCGCGGCGCGCGATGCCGGTCACACGCTCCACCAGATCGCGATAACTGCGCGGACCGTCGAGTTCCGCCAGATCCTGCGGCAAGGCACCGAAACGATACTGCGCGCCATCGGCAAGCCAGGCATCGATGCCCAGCACGTTGTGCACCATATTGCCGTATTCAATGGAGCGTGAGCCGCAGGAATTGTTGCCGGTCATGCCGCCGATGGTGGCCTGCGCACTGGTCGAAACATCGACCGGGAACCACAGGCCGTAGGGTTTCAGCCAGGCGTTCAGGTGATCGAGCACCAGGCCCGGTTGCACGGTGATTGTTCGTGCATCGCGGTCGAAGGCGGTGACCCGGTTCAGATGTTTGGATACATCGAGCACCAGCGCCGCGCCCACGGTCTGGCCGCATTGCGAAGTGCCGCCGCCGCGCGGCAACAGCGGCACACCTTCCTCGATGGCAATCTGCAATGCGATGAGTGCATCGCTCTCGCTGCGCGGCACCACAACACCTATGGGCTCGATCTGATAAATCGAGGCATCGGTCGAATAACGTCCGCGCGATGCGGCATCGAACAGCACTTCACCACGCAGTTCGCGGCGCAAGCGCTGTGCCAGCGCGCTGCGATCCGGCCCCGGTCGCACAAAATGCACCGGTTTAACGGGTGCGTTCATCGTCCGGCCTCCGCACGGGGCAATGCCAGGGCTTCCATCACCATCACCAGTTTGTTCGCCAGGTGATCGCGCAATAACGTCTGCATGCGCACACCGTCGCGTTTGACCAGTGCATCGAGCATGTCTTCGTGTTCCTTCACCGCCTTGTCCCAGCGCTCGCGCGACAGGTTGGCCATGTAGCGCGCGCGCTTCACGTGGGCATTTAGTCCGCGATACACCTGGGCCAGCGTGGCATTACCGGCGCATTCCATGAACTTGATGTGAATCTGCTGGTTGTAGCGGAAGTACTGCGCCAGTTCACCGCGGGCGTGGTGGGCGAGCATGTGATAGTGCAACGCGCGGATTTCGGCGATGTCGGCCTCGGTGGCATTGCGGCAGGCGAGGTCGCCGGCCAGCGCTTCGAGCGCGCCGAGCACGACAAAAACCTCTTTCATTTTTTCCGGCTTCAGCGGTGCCACCACTGCGCCGCGGTTGGGCAGCAATTCAACCAGGCCTTCCGAAGCGAGAAACTTGATCGCTTCGCGCAAAGGTGTGCGCGAAGTGCCGAGTTTTTCCGCCAGTACGCGCTCGTTGAGTTTGGTTTCCGGCGCCAACTCGCCCTGCACGATCAGGTCGCGCAATTGGTCAATCACGGTTTCATGCAACAGCCGGCGATCCGTTAGCGAAGTGACGTTGGTATTCTGGGGTTCCATCGGGGATGTAGTGGCAGCAGGCATGGCAAAACTCCGTTTGTATGCATAATACCGCCGCGCAGCATTACGGGCAACAAATAAATATCAATAAAAACAAATACTTATTAAATTTATCACCGCAGCAAGCGCCACGCTTTTCTTTTTTGCATACAAAAAAGCGTTTGCCCTGTAGAAGCACCGGCGTTACCATGCCCGCTCACCTCTTGCCCTCTGGAGTTCGACCATGACCTACGCCGCCGGCCGCCATTTCCTGCAGATTCCCGGTCCGAGCACCGTACCGGATCGTGTGCTGCGCGCGATCGACATGCCGGTCATCGATCATCGTGGCCCGGAATTCGCGCAGCTCGGCAAGGACGTGCTCGCCGGCATGAGACGCGTGTTCAAGACTGCGGGCGACGTCATCATTTATCCGGCCTCGGGCACCGGCGCCTGGGAAGCGGCACTGGTCAACACGCTGTCGCCCGGCGACACCGTGCTGATGTACGAATCCGGCCAATTCGCCACGTTGTGGCAAAACCTCGCGCAGCGCCTGGGCCTGAAACCGGAATTCATCGCCGGCGACTGGCGCCACGGCGCCGATCCGATGGCCATCGAAGCGCGGCTCAACGCCGACAAGGGTCACAGCATCAAAGCGGTATGCGTGGTGCACAACGAAACCTCCACCGGCGCCACTTCGCGCATCGGCGAAGTGCGCAAGGCCATCGATCGCGCCAGACATCCCGCACTGTTCATGGTCGATACCATCTCCGGGCTGGGCTCGGTCGATTACCGCCACGACGAATGGAGCGTCGACGTCACCGTCGGCGGCTCGCAAAAAGGCCTGATGCTGCCGCCGGGACTGTCTTTCAATGCCATTTCGGCAAAAGCACTCGCCGCCAGCAAGACTGCGAAACTGCCGCGCTCCTACTGGTCGTGGGACGAAATGCTCGGACCCAACAAGAACGGCTTTTTTCCGTACACCCCGGCGACCAACCTGCTCTACGGCTTGCGCGAGGCGCTGAAAATGCTGCTCGACGAAGAAGGTCTCGACCAAGTGTTCGCGCGCCATCAGCGCCATGCCGAAGCCACTCGCCGCGCAGTGAATGCCTGGGGACTCGAAATCCTCTGCAAGAACCCGGCCGAATACTCCGGCGTGCTGACCGCGGTGCTGATGCCCGCGGGCCACAGCGAAGTCGCCTTCCGCAAAGTCGTGCTCGAACGCTTCAACATGTCGCTGGGCAGCGGGCTGGGCAAAATCGCCGACAAGGTGTTCCGCATCGGCCACCTCGGCGATTTCAACGACCTCACGCTAATGGGTACGCTGGCCGGTGTTGAAATGGGCCTGGAACTTGCCGGCGTGCCGCACCAGAGGGGCGGCGTCGATGCCGCCATGGCTTACCTGACCGGGGGCGCCACGCAGACAAAGGCGATCAAAGCAGCCTGATTGGTAGTAGTAAACTTGCGGGGCAGCTCCCCCGGAGGAACCATGCTCAGCCGATTGATCGCCGCACTGGCGGCATTTGCCGTCTTCGCGCTTGCCCCTTTGACCCAGGCGCAGAACTACCCCAACAAGGCTGTACGCTTCGTCGTGCCTTTTGCCCCCGGTGGTGGCACCGACATCATCGGCCGCATTGTTGCCCAGAGCTTGAATGAAACGCTGGGGCAGCCGGTGGTAGTCGACAACCGCGGCGGCGCTGGCTCGACCCTCGGCACTGAAATCGTCGCGAAATCCCCCGCTGATGGCTACACGCTGCTGTTCGGCAACATCAGCCTCGCCTTCAACGCCACGCTGTACCCCAAACTGCGCTATGACACGCTGCGCGACCTGGCGCCGATCTCGCTGTCCGCCGTGCAGCCCAACATTCTGGTCATCCATCCCGGCCTGCCGGCGAAGAACCTCAAGGAATTCATCGAGCTCGCGCGCACCAATCCGGGAAAATACAACTATGCCTCCGCCGGCACCGGCTCCGGCACGCACCTGGCCGCAGAGTTGCTGAAACTGCTGACTAAAATCGATGTGGTGCACGTGCCATACAAGGGAACAGGCCCGGCGCTGACAGATTTGCTGGGCGGCCAGATCAACATGATGGTGTCCACCTTTGCCTCCGCCCTGCCCCATGTCAAAAGCGGCCGCCTTCGTGCGCTGGGCGTCACCACTGCAAAGCGTTCGCCCGCCACACCGGACGTGCCGACGCTGATCGAAGGCGGCGTTGCTGGTTACGACTACAGCACTTGGTACGGCCTGTTGGCTCCGGCGGGCACCGCCAAGCAGATCATCGACAAGCTCAACGCGGCCAACCGCAAAGTGCTGGCAAACAGCGATATCCGGCAAAAACTTGAAATCCAGGGTGTGGATGCCATTGTCAACTCACCCGCCGAGTTTTCCGCTTACATGAAATCCGAAACCGAGAAATGGGGCGGGGTGGTCAAAGCCACGGGTGCCAAGGCCGAATAACCCCTCGACACCTTTATGAATATTTGGATAAGGAAATCGAAAACATGAGTCTCCTTGACCGTATCGGCGTTGATATCGGCCGGCGCCTTGCCATTGAGGACGCGATCGAATGGGCGGCCAAAAACGATGTAAGGCACATTGATATCCAGCTCGACACAGCCGCCAATGCCATCACCAGTTTTGACGACGCGCGTTGCGCCAAGGTCCGTGCCGCGCTCGATAAGCACGGCGTGCATCTTGCACTGCACACGCTGTCGGCGGTCAACGTCGCGGAGTATTCGCCTTACGTCGGCGAAGGCGTCGAAGCCTACCTGCGCAGCTATGTCGACATATTTCCCAAGCTCGGCGCGCAATGGATCGTCGTCCACGCCGGCTACCACTTCGGTTCTGACAAGAAAATGCGCATGGCTGCCGGCAAGGAAAGACTGAAGCGCGTCTGCGATCACGCCGAAAAGAAAAAAGCGCTGATCCTGCTGGAAAACCTCAACAAGGAGCCGGAAGACGCGGAAGTGCACTACCTCGCCCACACCGTTGAGGAATGGCAGTACTACTGGGACATCGCTTCGCCGGCGTTCAAGCTCTCGTTCACTGCCAACCACGCACACCTGGTGCCGGAAGGCATCGAAGGTTTCGTCAAAGCGCTGGACTTTTCGCGCGTCGGTGAAGTGCGGCTCGCCGACTGTTTCCGCAACGGCCATGAAGTGCACCTGCCGCCGGGCCAGGGTGACCTCGACTTCGGCACAATGTTCAGGCTGATCGAAGGCAAGGGTTTCCGCGGCAATTACACCAATGCCTTCGGCACGCTGGACGACATGCTGGTCGCGCGCCACACGCTGGTCGCCCACGCCGCAGCAGCAGGTGTACGCACATGACCGACTCCATCCTCACCACCCGCGACGGCGCCATTGCCACCGTCACGCTGAACCGCCCGGACAAGCTCAATGCGCTGAACCGGGTGATGTGGGAGGAACTCGGCCGGACCATGCACCGGCTGTCGGACAATGACACATTGCGCTGCATCGTATTGCGCGGCGCCGGCGGCAAGGCCTTCGCCGCGGGTGCCGACATTGCCGAATTTGCCACCGAACGCGCCAATGCGCGCCAGGCGAAACAGTATGGCGAACTGATCCACAGTGCGATGCAGGCGGTCGCGCAATGCCGCCATCCGACGGTGGCGATGATCGAAGGCGCCTGCATCGGCGGCGGCCTTGAAATCGCCGCGATGTGCGACATGCGCGTCTGCGGCAACTCCAGCCGATTCGGCGTGCCGATCAACAAGCTTGGTCTGACCATGGCCTACGGCGAACTCGCCGGGCTGCTGGCGTTGGCCGGACGTGCAGTGACCCTGGAAATCCTGCTCGAAGGCCGCGTGTTCGATGCCGCAGAGGCCTGCCACAAACGGCTGGTCAACCGCGTCGTCGCCGATGACCAGGTCGAAAGCGAAAGCTACGCGCTGGCAAAGCGCATCGCCGACGGCGCGCCGCTGGTTGCGCGCTGGCACAAACAGTTCATCGAACGCCTGACGGTGCAGGCCAACATCGCACCCGAGGAATGGGACGTCGGTTTCGCCTGTTTCGACACCGACGATTACCGCAGCGGCGTCAAAGCCTTCCTCGACAAAACCAAACCTGAATTCGAAGGTCGCTGATGCGCATCTTGCTCGCACTGCTGCTGGCACTGGCCAGCCTTGGCTGCCTTGCCCAGGCCGATTACCTCCGCGAACAGCGCTGGGCCGCTGAAATCACGCCCGCCATCCTCGTCGGCGATCCGGTGCAGCTTGCGCTGCCGACAGGCCGTAAATTTCTCGGCATTTACGCGGCAAACGCCAAAGCAGAGGCCGGCGTTGTCGTCGTGCACGGACTCGGCCTGCATCCGGACTGGGGCCTGATCAATCCGCTGCGCAGCCAGCTTGCCGAACAGGGTTATGCCACGCTGTCCGTGCAGATGCCGGTGCTCGCCGCCGAAGTGCGCGGTGAACAGTACCCGCCGCTGTTTCCGGAGGCCGCGGCACGGATTGCCATCGCCGTGAAATACCTGCAGGACAAAGGCCATAAAAGAATCGCCATCGTGTCTCACAGTTACGGCGCGCGCATGACCAATGTGCTGCTGAACCAAGCGGATGCCCCGACCATCATCGCCTGGGTATCCATCGGCATTCCCGGCGAATACACCAACCCGGCGACCCTGAAAGCGCCGGTGCTCGACCTCTACGGCGAAAAGGATTTCCCGGGCGTACTCGAGCTCGCCGCCAAACGCGCTGCGGCCCTCCGCAGCGTGCGCGGCTCGGCGCAAATCAGCGTCGCCGGCGCCGACCATTTTTTCAACGGCATGGACAACGAGCTGGTGCGCAACGTGAAACTTTTTCTCGACCGCAACACACGCTGAATTCATCAAACAGGCATCGACCCGCATGACCACCGACTACAGCGCAGTCACTCTCAGCGGCGGGAACTTCCAGTGGGACGACCCGCTGCTGCTGGAAACGCAGCTCACCGACGAAGAAAAAATGATCCGCGACACTGCGCGCCAGTATGCGCAGGAAAAACTCGCACCACGCATCCGCGACTGGAACCGCAACGAAACCTTCGACCGTGTGGTAATGCGCGAAATGGGCGAGCTCGGTTTCCTCGGCGCACCGCTGGAAGGTTACGGCTGCGCCGGCATCGGTTATGTCGCCTACGGACTGATCATGCGCGAACTGGAGCGTGTAGACACCGCCTTTCGCTCGGCGGTCGGCGTGCAGAGCGGCCTTGCGATGACGCCGATCTACGCCTATGGCACCGAAGAACAAAGACAAAAATACCTGCCGAAAATGGTCACCGGAGAACTGCTCGGCTGTTTCGGCCTCACCGAACCCGACCATGGCTCCGATCCCGGCAGCATGAAAACCCGCGCACGCACGGTTGAAGGCGGTTACCGGCTGAATGGCACCAAGCTGTGGATCACCCACGCGCCGATCGCCGACATCATGATCGTCTGGGCCAAGGACGACGGCGGCGTGATCCGCGGCTTTATTCTCGAGCGCGGCATGGAAGGTTTGTCCACACGCAAAATCGAAGGCAAGTTTTCGGTGCGCGCCTCGCCCACCGGTGAAATCGCCATGGACAACGTTTTTGTGCCGGAAGCCAACCTGCTGCCGAATGTGTCAGGACTCAAAGGCCCCTTTGGCTGTCTCAACAACGCGCGTTTCGTGATCTGCTGGGGCGCGCTGGGCGCGGCGGAGGCCTGCTGGCACACCGCGCGCCAGTACACCATGGATCGCAAGCAGTTCGGCCGTCCGCTCGCCGCGAACCAGATCATTCAAAAGAAACTCGCCGACATGCAATCGGAAATCGCGCTGGGACTGCTCGCCTGCCTGCATGTCAGCCGGCTGCGCGATCAGGGACTGGCAACACCGGAAATGGTGTCGCTGCTCAAACGCAATTCCGCCGGCAAGGCGCTGGACATCGCGCGCACTGCACGCGACATGCTCGGCGGCAACGGCATCTCCGACGAATATCCGGTGATCCGGCACATGCTGAACCTCGAAACCGTCAATACGCTGGAAGGCACGCATGACATCCATGCGCTGGTGCTGGGGCGCGCGCAGACCGGCCTTTCTGCATTTAACTGAAACCGTTCGTGGCTGAAGCGCTGAAAAACAGTTACGGGCCGGATATCCCGAAACGCATCGCCGACATGATCGTACATGTGCATCCGGCGTTCCCGAAGGCGGCTTTCCTGCGCGACGCGCTCGCCGGTTACGCAGCACTGGAACTGATGCCGCGCGGCCGGCACATCGCACAGGCACTGTGTGCCCACCTGCCGCAGAATGTGCCCGCTGCGCTGGAAATTCTGCTCGCTTCACTTGATGCGCCGGACGCTAACCGCAGCGGACCACTTGCCTCCTTCCTGTTCATGCCGCACACGGTGTATGTCGCCAACTATGCGCTGGAACATTTTGAAGCCGCGATGCGTGTGCAACATGCACTGACCCAGCGTTTCACCGCCGAATTCAGCATCCGGCCCTTCATTGAAAAATATCCGGAGCCTGCGCTGGCGCGATTACGCGAGTGGACCCGCGATCCCAGCCCGCATGTGCGGCGCCTGGTTTCCGAGGGCACACGCCCACGCCTGCCTTGGGCGCCGCGCCTGCGCGCCCTTCAGCGTAATCCGCGCCCGGCACTCGAACTGCTGGAATTGCTGAAAGACGATCCAGAGTTGTACGTGCGGCGCTCGGTGGCCAACCACCTCAACGATATCGGCAAGGATCATCCCGAACTGCTGGCCGCTATTGCCAAGCGTTGGCTGAAAAACGCGAGCCCGGAACGCGCATGGATCGTACGCCATGCATTACGTTCTGCGATCAAACGCGGTGATGCCGGCGCGCTGGCGGTTTCGGGATTCGGCGGCAAAGCCGAAGTTGCGGTGTGCAAAGCTGCGATCACCCCGACACCCGTACGAATCGGCGGCAAGGTGAAAATTGCTTTTGATCTGGTCAATAAACAATCGCGAAGCCAGCGCGTTCTCGCTGACCTGCGGGTGCATTACATAAAAGCCAAGGGCAAAACCGGATCCAAGGTGTTCAAACTTAAAACCGTCGAGCTCGCGGCGAAGGCCACCCTGCATTTCGATAAAAACCTGTCGCTGGCTGACCTCACCACACGCCGCCATTACCCCGGCAAACACCGGGTCGAAGTGCTGCTCAACGGACGTGCGGTATCGCTGGGCGAATTTGTGCTGACCAACACCAGCCGCTAAGCGCCCGCTGCCCCGTCAGCTTTTCCGACCTTCGCACGTTCGCGCCAGCGCCTGACCAGCCGGCTCAGCACAACAGTCAGCACAAACGCCGGAAACACCGCGACCAGCGCCGACGTCGGGCCCCAGATCCGGAACGACTCCGGCACGACTTTCGTGCCATCCGTGACATACGCGGCATAGATCACGTAATCATCGTCGGTGACTTTGACATTCACCCGCTGCCGGCCATCCGCTGTGGCAATGGCGCTGAAACGCACATCCGGTTCGTAACCGCCGATCACGGGTTCGACAAACCCGCCTTCCGACACCGGTAGGCGCAGATTCCAGACTGGTGGCGGCGGATCCTTGCGCGTGAACTGCTGCCAGCGCAACAACTCATACTCTGGCGCAGCGGTCGGTGACGCCGCCAGGTACGCCGCCACCAGCGGGAACAGGCTGCTGGGCGTATCGCCTGCGACATAACGTTCGGCCGTGAAATACGTTGCTCCCAGCGACAGCAGTACGACCAGTACAAAAAAAGTTGCCAGTTGCAGTACAAAAGTGCCGGTGCGAATCAGGAAGCGCATGAATGCTCCATCGGTGATATCAACATCAGCCTAATGTAATCCTTCCGGCTCCGGCGCGACACCCGACGCATCGGCCACCCATTACGCGTAGACTGAAAACATGCGGCTCACCGCCGCTGTCCCGCTGCCAGTCCCGGCGGCCCCGACTTCACCCGCGGGAGCATGGTTTGCCAGACTACGAAGTCGAAACCGTCACCCTCCACGTCGGAGACAGCGATTTCCGCATCCGCGCCCTGCTCAACAAGCAGCAGTTTTCCGATCCTGACGGCGCAGCAGAACGCGCCGGCGTGTCCCCGGCGTCATGGCCACTATTCGGCGTGGTGTGGCCCGCGGGCCTGGCTCTGGCCGAGGCCATGAGCCGGTTTCCGATCGCCGGCAAAAACATCCTCGAACTCGGCTGCGGCATCGGCCTGACCAGCCTGGTGCTTGCACGCCGCGGCGCCACCATCACCGCTTGCGACCACCATCCGCTGGCCGAAGATTTCCTGCGCCAGAATGCCGAACTGAACGGACTCACGCCGATCAATTTCCTCAACGCACCCTGGCTGGGCCCCAATCCGCTGCTGGGCCGTTACGACCTGATCATCGGCAGCGACCTGTTGTATGAGCCCGACCATGCCGTGCTGCTCGCGAGCTTCATCAATCATCACGCCAACCCCGCCGCACAAGTACTGATCGCCGATCCGGGACGGGGTTACGTCAGTGCGTTCAGCGCACTGCTGGCGACGCAGGGTTATATGCGCACCGCGCAGCCGATGCCGATGCCGGCGTCGGTGGGCATGCCAGCGTCGCGCGGACAGTTGTACAGTTACCTGCGCAGCGCCGCCTGAGTCGCCATGCCTGCGAGCCGTCATAAAAAAATCGCGGCTCTGCTCTCCGGTTTCCGGCTCAGGGAATAACCAGCGTACTGGGCGTGACGCGGCGCAATTGACTGCGTCCGGACGCGCTGGTCGCGGCCTCAGCATGCGCGGCGTTCTTGTCCATTTCCAGGATGTACAGATTCTCGCCGCCAAAGTGCGTTTCAGCGTAGCGATATGCCTGGTGCAGTTTCTCGTTGAGGCGTTTCATTGCGTTCACGTAAAATGCCGGGGTTTTGCTCAGCAGATCCTTGCCGTCCTTGTAGATGACCTTGATCTGTCCGTCGGGCATTTTGCGACGGGCGATGCCGCCAAGCACAAACTCCGGATAAAGCCGGTCATGGCATTTTTCAAGGTAACAGCGGTCAGACATCTGCGCGATGATGTCGGCGGTGCCGAGAATCTCGCCGAGCCGCCGCAACACCGGATCATCCATCTTGATGGTATCGGCATCGCGCTCATAGCCGGTAAAGTGCACCAGCACCGAGGCGTCGGCCGCATACTTTTTCAGCCCGATCCGGGGCAGATAAGTCCGCAGAAACTTTGCACCGCGCCCGACATGGGTCAGCGTGTACTCTGCGCCATGTTGGTGTTTGTGATCGTTGCGGCGCCGCAAGTAGCCGAAGTCGTGAAACAACGCAATGACAATGCCGACATTGAACAGCTCCGGCGACAGTGGTGAGCCTGCTTTCGGATCGCGCTGATACCCGTTGAGCAGCCGCGCCATCGCCAGCGTCACATCCAGCACATGCTGGATATCGTGGTACTCGGTGTCGCAGGGGTGGTAATCCGGATGTTTGCCGTGATACATCTGCGACAGGTCTTCGAATGCCCGCTGCAACGGCCGCGAGCTCCCGTCCGGATACAGTTCGCCGAACAAGCCGACAATATGATCACAAACCTCGATCGGGTCGGTGGTGCGTATCTTGTCGGTAATGTCGAAATCGCTGCGACGCATGACTTATGTTTTCCTCCTTTTCTGGCAGTTTATCAATCCGCACGTGATCATGTCACGCGCAGTTTCAGCGGTATGCCGCAAGGCCCGCCGTACAGGTATAAACAGCTTTCAGTTTAGATTGATTCCAAGGAGAACGCCGATGTCCGACAAATCCCCCCTCCCCTTCGTCAAAGTCCAGGCAGCAATGACCGCCATGACCGACAAGGCCATGCAAACCCCGGACGACGTGGTCGCCATTGCCATTGTCGACAGTACCGGCAACCTGCTCGCCTACGCCCAGACCGGGGCCCTGCGTCTGTTCAGCCGCCGCCATGCCCTCCGCAAGGCCTACACCGCGGCAGTCATGGCCACGGATACCGGAGCCAACGGCCAGAAATTGAAGGAACAGGGCCGCAGCATCAGCGAAATGGGCGATCTCCAGTTGACGGGCATGCAGGGTGGCGTGGCGATCGCGCGTGACGACGCCATTCTCGGCGGCATCGGCGTCGGCGGTTATAACGGCGGGCATCTGGATGAGGCGCTGGCTCGAGTGGGACTGGAAGTGTTGCTGCGTTAAAATTGCCGGTCATGGCCCTGCAACCTGAACGTATTGAAACGTTCCTGCTTGAAGCACCCGTCGCCATCCCGGTACGCAACTCCTTCCGGACACTGACTGCGCGCCCCGCGCTACTGTTGCGCGTGACGGACCACGACGGCGCTTTCGGCTGGGGCGAGGTCTGGTGCAACTATCCTCCGGGGGGTGCCGCACATCGTGCGCAGTTGCTGGAAAAAGTCATCGCACCATTGATCATCGGACGCAGTTTTTCCGATCCGGCGCAAGCCTTCGATTATCTGGACCAGTCGACACGCGTGCCGGCCATTCAGTGCGGTGAGCCGGGACCGTTCGCACAAGTGGTCGCCGGCATCGACATCGCGTTATGGGATCTTGCTGCGCGCCGCGCCGGCGTTCCGCTTTGGCGTCAGTTCGGTGGCACAGGTTCAGTGCGCGTCTACGCCAGCGGTCTCGGGCCTGAACAACCTGAAAAACTTGCCGCACAGAAACTGGAAGAGGGCTACCGCGCAGTCAAGGTGAAAGTCGGATTCGATGCAGCGATTGACGATCGCAACCTGCATGCCCTGCGCGAACTGCTGGGCAGGGACAACGCACTGATGGCGGATGCAAACCAGCGCTGGTCACCCGCGCAGGCAGCACTCGCGGGCAAAGCCTTCGACACGTTTGCAATGGAGTGGCTGGAAGAACCCATTGCCGCGGATGAACCGGTAAAACACTGGCAGACGCTGGCGCGTGAACTCGCCACGCCGCTTTCCGCGGGCGAAAATCTGCGCGGGATTGAATCATTTACTTCCGCCATCACTTCCGGCGCGTTGGCCGTGATTCAACCCGATCTCGGCAAGTGGGGCGGATTTTCCGGTTGTTTGAAAGTGGCCCGTGTCGCAGCCAGCACCGGTGTACGGTTTTGCCCACACTGGCTGGGCGGCGGCATCGGACTGCTGGCCTCGCTGCAGCTGCTGTCAGCGGCCGATGCCCAAGGCTGGGGTGAGGTGGATGCCAACCCGAACCCGTTACGTGAATTGCTGTTGCCGCAGGATTTCAAGGTCAGCAACGGCCGCGTACAGCTCAGTGACAGGCCAGGACTCGGTTATGAACCAGATGCTGAAATACTGAAACGATTTCGCATCGGCTGATTCACATCAGGCTGCCACCGGCTCCGTCAGCTGCACCGTTGTCGAATCGTAGCCGTATACCCAGGATGGATCGGTCTTGTCCTTCAGCCAGGTGTTGGCACTGGAGCCGGCCTGGATCGCCGACGCGCGCGGCTTGCGGATCGCTTCGTACAATTTGAACGCGGCCGACAAGCCGTCATCCTCCACCCCCGTCAGCACACGCGAAAGGATGGCAGCATCCTCCAGCGCCGAAGCCGCGCCCTGCGCCATGTACGGCGTCATCGGATGACAGGCATCACCAAGCAGCGCGACTCGCCCTTCCGACCAGCGCGACAGCGGATCGCGTTCAAACAAGCCCCATTTATAAACTTCAGGGCAGGCCTGCAGAATCGCCTGTACTTCCGGATGAAAGCCGGCATACATCGCGCGCAATTCTTCCAGATCACCCTTCGCCGACCACGACTCCGGGGTGATCCAATCGGCCTTCTCCGGCACCGAGGTCACAAAATACAGCTCGTCACGGTTGCGCGAGACGAAGTACACCACCATGTGCCGGTCCGGCCCCCACCACTTGGTGCGCACCGGCGCCAGCGTCACGCCCTGGATGCGCGACGCGGGAAACGTCGTGCGATAGGCCACCCTGCCGGTGAAATGCGGTTTCTCCGGCCCGAGCATCTGCTCGCGGATCAGTGAATGCACACCATCGGCGCCGATCACTGCATCGGCCTTGACCATCACGCCGTTGCTGAAATGCAGATCAACGCCGCCGGGCTTCTCCTCAAAAAATTTCAGCTTCATGCCGAGATGCACGATGTCCTTCGGCACCACATCGGCGATGGCGGCATGCAGATCGCCGCGATGCAGGAACAGGTAAGGCGCGCTGAACTGCTGCATCACCGATGCACCCAACGGCAATTCACTGCTGGGTTTGCCGCTATCCCACTCACGGCTCAAGGCAAAATCTGCCTGGAACGCGCCATTCACCAGTCGCTCTTCAACACCCAGCAGACGCAACACCTTCATCGCATTGGGCGCCATCTGGATGCCGGCACCAACGCGGGCAAACTGCGTCGCCTGCTCATAAACATTCACGGTATGGCCGGCACGGCGCACCAGCGCGGCAGCCGCCAGGCCGCCGATGCCGGCACCGATGATGGCGATAGAGAGCGGTTTCATAAAATATATAATAAAATCAATTACTTATAATGGAGTCATCCCCCCCGTTTTACGGGAGCAGGGTTGGGGACAAGGGGACACTTGAAGCGAAGCAGAGGGGCAACAGCAAGCTTTCCACAACACCTGTATCAAAGCGCAGTGATCTTCGCCTCAGTAACCACCTTGCGCCACTTCGGAATCTCGCGCTGGATATGCGCAGCGAATCCTTCGGGCGTAGTCGGCGTCATCTCGACCGTGCTGAAGCGCTCGCGGATCGCTTTTTGCCCCAGCACCTTGCCGATCTCCTGCGACAAGCGGTCAACAATGGGTCGCGGCGTACCAGCCGGCGCCAGCAGGCCAAACCAGATCGTCGATTCATAACCGGGCACACCCGATTCCGCCAGCGTCGGCAGATCCGGCGCAGCAGCAGCGCGTTTGGCACTGGTTACACCCAGCACCTTGACGCGACCCGCGCGTGCTTCGGCGAGGCCCGCAGCACCCAGCATCATGTCCACATGCCCGGCCATCACATCAATCATCGCCGGCCCCGCGCCCTTGTACGGCACATGCAGCAGGTCCACACCTGCCAGCAGTTTCAGCAGTTCCCCGGCAAGATGATTCGATGAGCCGTTGCCGCCCGATGCAAAGGTCAGCTTCCCCGGCTGACGTTTCGCCAGTGCGACCAGTTCTTTCACATTCTTTGCCGGCACCGAGGGATGCACCACCAGGAACAAGGGCGTGGTCACGCACAGCGACAGCGGCGCGAAATCCTTGATCGGGTCGTAGGGCAGATCCTTGGTCACTGCCGGATTGATCGCGAGGCTGGTCACGCTGCCATAGACCAGCGTGTAACCGTCGGCGGGTGATTTGGCGACGAGTTGCATGCCGATCGCCTGCGATGCGCCGGGGCGGTTTTCGACAAGAACCTGCTGGCCCAGTGCTTCGGTCAGGCCTGCGCCAATCGCGCGTGGCACCAGATCACCGAGACCGCCTGCGGTGTAGGGGGAGATGATGCGGATGGGTTTGACTGGATAATTCTGGGCTTGTGCAGCAGGCACGATCAGCACCATGGCACACACCATGGTCAGCTTCAGGCATCGGGCGGAAATACTGTGCATGGAGATGTCTCCAGTTGTTCTAAATTAAGTAAGCTGCGTCAATTTGCTTTTATCCCCGCAGCCTTGACGACATTCCCCCACTTGGCAATTTCCTTCTTGAGATAGTTTGAAAACTCCTCGGGCGTACTGCTCAAGGTCGTCAAACCGTCCTCCAGCTTATCTTTAGTTTCCGGGGCAGCCATAACCTTGGTGATCGCCTGATGCAGGCTGGTAATAACCGGGTTTGGCGTCCCTTGCGGAGCCAGTGCACCATACCAGACAGCGAATTCAAATCCCGGAAGGCCACTCTCCGCCACAGTAGGCAATTGAGGAGCCGTCGCCAAACGTTTGGCACTGGTAACGCCAAGAACGCGCACCCGCCCTGATGCTGCGTGCGGCATGCCCAAAGACAGTGTGGCGATCATCATCTGCACTTGCCCGCCAATGAGATCAATAAAAGCCGGGCCAGCCCCTTTGTAGGGCACATGCAGAATATCAACCTGAGCTTTCTGTTTGAACAATTCGGCCCCCATGAAGGGCCCGCTTCCCGCCCCGCCAGAACTGTACGCAATCTGACCAGGGTTTTTCTTGGCCAATGCCACAAGCTGGCTTATCGACTTCACTGGAAGTGACGGATGCACCACAAACACAAATGGTTGCTCTGCGACCAGGCTGATTGGCGCAAAGTCTTTCAGCGTGTCGTATGGCAACTTCGAATAATACGTCGCGTTAAATGCAAGGCTGAAGTGGGTTACCAACAGCGTGTAGCCGTCAGGGGGCGCTCTGGCAACCGCAGCCGTGCCAATGGTGGTGCCGGCCCCACCCCGGTTTTCCACAAAAAACTGCTGACCTAGCTGCGGGCTTAAGTTTTGTGCAAGCAGACGTCCAATGAGGTCCGTGCCACCGCCCGGGGCGGTTGGGACAATGATGCGCACCGGTTTGTTGGGATAACTCTGAGCATGCGCAGCGGGCATGGTGAACGCTACGACAACCGCAACAGAAAGACTAAAAAATGAAATGGTGCACATGAAAACTCCTCGTCGTGCTTTTATTGCTTCGGAAGGATGAGTTTACGATGGGGACAAAAGAGGGGGAAGATGGAATCCACATTGCGCGGGGCCTGCTGGCGGTTCAGCCGTTTAGCAAGTAACTCGAATTAACCGCCGCACTGATATGCGCGTATAAATGGCATCGTCCGAATTTTATTGCTTACAGAGCAGAAACCCAGATGGCCGACAAATCACCCCTTCCATTCGTCAAGGTGCAGGCGACAATGAATGTCATGACCGTCAAGGCCATGCAGACCTCGGACCCGGTGGTAGCCATCGCCATTGTCAATAACGCCGGCAATCTCGTTGCCTACGCCAAGGCCAGTTGCGACTGTTCAGCCGCCGCCATGACTTCCGCAAGGCCTACACTGCTGCCGTCATGGTTACGGATACGGACGAGAACCGAAAAAAACTGAAGGGATAGGGCTACAGCATCAGCGAACTTGGAGATCTTGATCTGACGGCCCACCAAGGCGGGCTGGCGATCAAGCGCGACGGCGTGATTCTGGGCGGTATTGGCGTCGGGGGTTATGACGGAGGACGTCTGGATGAGGCGTTGGCGCGGGTGGGGCTGGAAGTGTTGCTCGGATAGAACAATCAACAGCCATTGATTCAGTCAACGGCCTTGTCCGGCAGGGTGTAAAATTTACAAACAGCCAATAATTACGCCACGAGGGCAGAAAACACTCAACTTTCGGGGTAACAGCGGTCCATTTCTTTATACCCAGCCATCTCTAATGACAACAGAAAGGAGATGGCCATGATCTTGAAAATACCTCTGGTTCAGGAGTCCGACTACTCCACCTTAAATCGGTATGCCGCAAGGAAGTCGTCAGCGGTGATTACAAGGATTACCTGGCGAGGATCGCCAGTCGCCGCGCCTCATTGCGGGAAATCGGGACGGAAGCCGAATTTGTCCATATGAGTGCCCAGCTCTTGCTGGCGCATTACGACAAAAATCACAAAGCCAGCTGGACTGACTTGATGCAGTGCAATCGCTTGAATACGCGCGACCGGCCGCGCACCGGTCACAGGCAGACCAAATTGCCAGATAAGCGACCTGTCCTGCCCGAATCAAACAATTCAAGTAACTATTCAGTGCGAGCGGAAAGTCAAAAGCTTCCCTCACCCGCCCTCTCCCGGAGGGAGATGGAGAAAACCATCGCCGGGGCAAGCAAACACTTGAAATCGAGTGGCACGGGGGGTTGCCACCTCTCCCTCCGGGAGAGGGGGGGGTGAGGGAAGGTCGCTGAGTTTGCCGCACTGAATAGATACCAATTCAAAACAAAAGGATTATTAATAAGTCGTCATTATTTTTTTCAATTCCTCACCCTTTGCGGTGCGGTAGAGGGCCAACATCAACAGAATACGAGCCTTACGAGGTAGTAGATTGTCAGCGACAATAAGACCTCGCTCTGTCAGAGTTCGTCGCGCCATAGTGCGTCCGTTGCCGGCCTGGCTGGCCACTACAACAGGCACCCCTGATTTAACTGCGTCAGCCAACGCATCTAGAAAAATAGCCGGCGCGCCGCCACTTCCCATGCCGGCCGCCACCAGACCGCGACATCCTGCTTCGACAAATGCTTTTACCGGAGTGCCATCGACTCCGGTATAAGCCATGGCGATATCGACGCGCGGCAGATGGTCCAGATTTTGGGTATCGAACTCAGTCGCGCTTGTATGTGGTTTTACCGGATTCCGATAAAACACGACTTCGCCGTCAGAATCGGCGTACCCCAGAAATCCCAGATCGCCGGATTTAAACGTGTCCAAGCGCGAGGTACTAGTTTTGGCAACTTCACGCGCGGCCTGGATCTGATTATTCAAAACTACCAGAACACCGCGTCCTGCAGCAGCAGGATTGGATGCGACTCGAATGCAATCAAGCAAATTCAGCTCTGCATCATTACTTAAAGCGGTCATTGGCCGCATTGCTCCGGTAATTACCACCGGTTTTTCCGACTTGACCGTCAGATTCAGAAAGTATGCAGTTTCCTCAAGTGCAGATGTGCCATGGGTTATTGCCACACCGGCCGCATCGGGATCGTCATGAAAAATTGCATTAATCCTACGGGCCAAATCCAGCCATTTATCCGGAGACACTTCCCCGCCGTAAACATTGAGAAACTGTTCGGCTCTTACTTCGGCAATTTCATTAACTTCTGGAACCCTTGAGAGCATCTCTCCAATCGAATAATGCCTGTCGCCATGACCGTAGTTGATGAAATCCGTACGGGACTCCCCAATACAGGAAATGCTGCCTCCCGTTCCTATGACATATATCCGCGGCAGCTTTTTTTTACCGTTGTTATTGCTGTTCAATTTTCGCCGCCTTGATTATCTTTTCCCAGCGTATAACCTCCGACTCAATAAACGCCTTAAATTCCTGCGGTGTTCCCGGATCCGGTTCAGCTCCCTGCTGCTCGAACAAGGCTTTGACTTCCGGCTGCTTCAGCACGCGCGCAATATCAGAATTGATTCGCATGACAATCGCATTTGGCGTTCCGGCTGGGGCAATCACGCCGTACCAGGTGTCAGTCTCCACCCCAGGAAATCCACTCTCTCCAATCGTCGGCAATGCAGGAGCCAGGGCGGTTCTCTGCCTGCTTGAGACGCCGAGTGCCCGCACTCGATTCGCTTTCATCTGGGCCAGCGCTACTGGCGCCGTTGCTATCATGATCTGCGCCTCGCCGCTTAACAGTGCGGTCATGGCAGGGCCAGCCCCCTTATACGGGATGTGAACAATATTGATCCCCGTAACATTACTGAAAACCTCACCCGAAAGATGCGACGTTCCGCCAATGCCTGAGGACGAGAAATTTAACTGGCCGGGTTTGGCTTTCGCCAAAGCAACCAGCTCTTTCACGGATCTTGCAGGCACTGACAGATGGACAACCAGTATATTTGGCGCCCTGGCAAGCATTCCGATATGCGTGAAATCCTTTATCGGATGGTACGGCAGGCTGCGGTAAAGAGAGGTATTGATTGCGAGCGACATCGATATCGCTCCAATGGTATAGCCATCGGGCACAGCCCTTGCCGTCAACGCGGTCCCGACAGTCGAGCCTGCACCGGGACGATTATCAACCACTATCGGATAAGGCCATACTTCAGTGAGTCGCTGAGCGATTATTCGCCCGACGACGTCCGTTCCGCCTCCGGGAGCAAACGGCACCACCATTCGCACCGGCTTGGTCGGATAAACCTCTGCTTTTGAAGCCGGCTGCGCCAGTACCGGTAATGTTGCGCACAGTAATAAAGATAGGAATGCGGCAAATGGGCGCGGGTTCATTGTTTTTTCTCCTCGATGATTTTGGAAACACTGAGACTTTGCCCACCTGCAGTCGGTAGAAACATCGACTTTCCTCCGGCGCCTCCGGCAACCAGCAGAATGAGGTCTTTCGCCTCCCAAAGTATGGGCACCATGGAGGCATCATCGTTCTTGTCCACGAAGTCCGGGAAATGCGGCCCTTTTGATTTACCGCGATTTTTCATTAATCCCCAGGGCTGGCGCGCACGCTCGAACAGCGCTTTTTTTACATCCTCTTTGTTCCAGCCCGCAGAAGATATGTGCTGCGCATGCTCAATTCCCAAAGCCAATACCGGATGCCCCTGCGAGTAAAGGTTATTCACCCCAAGGGTGGCCATACATGATGCAAAGGTGCGGATAATTTCATCTGCATCCGTCTGCACGTTTTCCGTCATGCTGTGCGGCGCCTCTGTGTTCACCACAGTCACCACACTTTGTTCCCTCTGAAAGCCCCGCTCGACATGCAAGGGCTCCCAGGGATTGGCCGCCTCGTACTCCGCGATGCAATAGGTGTACTTACCGGGATGCCCGGTCTGGGAAAGGTCAACCCCCGGACCCGCGCCCCCCACATTGACAAGGACCAGCCGAAATGCACGACCTATGGTCGCATTGGCACGCCAGCCTGGCCCGAATACTCCGGTGCCGCAATTAATTTTTAGTCGTTGCACGATGGGGCCATTAACAATAATCAACGGGGCACCGGCGTGGGTCGTGGTTTGACGATGATTGAGGCCGTATATGGGCTCCGACACCGCCTGTAACGCAGCCACCACTACAGGCAGGTACTCCGGACGACAACCGGCCATGACTGCATTTACAGCAACCTGCCGCAGCGTGGCATGGCCCATCCTGGGCGGTACGACGTTAATCAGATCGTCGGCGTCGCGCCATGGCATGCCCGTGAGCATCGCACGGACACGCTCTTCGGTCGGAGGGACGATGGGCAATCCATCCGTCCATCCACGCTCATAAAAAATCTCATTGATGCGGTCAAATGCATCCGCTTCAACCACTGGAATATGAATGTCGTTCATGACGGCCTCATCTCGGCATCAACGCGGAAGTAAGCGGGAAAACCTTGTCCTCATACTCTTGCGACAAACGGTCGGCCGGTGTCGTCAGCGCACGAGCACATTCGCCGGCAATCGCTACACCCCGGCTCTGAACAAGAGCCTCATCCCGATCTCCGACGGGGTGGGGAACGACCACAATCGATAAACTCATATGCCCTACACCCTGCCCCGTAACCTGGGCAAGTGGTGCAAATTCAGTACTGATTACTGTGACCGTGGGAACACCCAGGTCTTCAAGTTCGGCCGCGTCACGCGCAGTCCAGGGGGTTGAGGAGCCTCAGTGCCCCACACCATTGATGACCGCATCGCATGATGCAGCCATTTCTTTCGCAAATGGCGATGGTATGCCCAGATAACTCTTGCGCCAGAACCGGATCTCCGCGCCATAGTCCCGCGCAAGTACATCCGCGACGCCTCGCAATACGAGATCTGCAAATTCCTTGCAATTGTCCAGAATCCCGATACGGGCACCCTTCAGCGTGGCCAACCGCGGGGCCAAACCCTTAAGCGCGGAATCAATTGCTCCCGTAGGAATATGTACTTCGATCCCTCCGATATTTTCCTTACGATCCACTGACATTGTCGCTCTCCCCAGGTTAATTACATCTTTTATCCTATTCCGGACCGCTATAACCATCCAATAATATAAAGTTTTATATAATAACCATTGGTTATTCAATTGCGCTTCTAGCCTCTATATCCAGATGAAAATTCACCAATTGCGTTATTTGACTGAGATCGCGGCGCAAGGACTCAATTTCTCCAATGCTGCGGCCTCCCTGCACACATCGCAGCCGGGCATCAGCAAACAAATTCGGCTTCTGGAAGAAGAGTTGGGAGTGGACTTGTTTATTCGCAACGGAAGCCGGATTGTTGAATTGACCGAGCCCGGACAGAAAATCGTCGAAATCGCGAAGCAGATACTGCGTCAGATGGACGACGTCAAGGCTGTAGCGAGTGAATTCATTGAGGGCGACAAGGGAAGATTGGTCGTTGCGGCAACTTTTACGTTCGCACACTACGTTCTTCCAGACGTCTTTCGTCGATTTGTCGAGCTTCATCCCAAAGTCGAGCTCGCTCTCCTGCAGGGAAGCCCCTCACAAGTCACTCAACTCGTAGTTTCAGGCGAAGCCGATATTGCCGTCACCGCCCGGCCGGTAAAATCGTTCGCGGCATTGCAGCTTATCGATTACTGCAAACTGCCCCGCACTTTGCTTACACCGCGCAAACATCCCCTGTTAAAAACAAAACGGGTGACGCTCAAGGAAATTTCCACGTATCCTCTCATCACTCTGGATGTCGGCTCGCATGGCCAATCAAAAATGCGAGAAACCTTCACTAAAAGCAAATTGACTCCGCGCATCGCCTTTACCGGGGTAGATATTGACGTGGTCAAAGCATTCGTAGAAGCAGGGCTGGGAATCGCGATTCTTCCCGAACTGGCTTATGACAGCAGGCGCGACCCGGGACTCTGTGCGATAGCCGTTAACCATCTGTTCGAGCCTCACAGCGGATGTCTGGCGATACGAAAAAATCAGTATCTCCGGGGCTTCGTCTTCGATTTCATCGAAACGCTTGCTCCCGCCCTTGACCGGCGCATTTTACGCAGAGTGCTTGGCAGCACCCCAGACAAAGCGACTTGAAGTTGAATGCTGCTACAGCGCTCGACCAAGCCGCTGCTGGTTCGGTCAGCGGCTCCGTGGTCGAATCGTAGCCGTACACCCATGCCGGATCGGTCTTGTCCTTCAGCCAGGTGTTGGCACT